>OHNM01000049.1_pt1 | contig 25266 bp, 21 predicted proteins | sample 1569661 | NCBI WGS metagenome assembly OHNM01 (sample SAMEA3879508, study PRJEB24766) | human gut metagenome | biome: human-associated habitat; feature: feces | place: USA | collected 1985/1987 | reverse complement strand
GCAAAGGTAACAAGCATAATGATTAAAAAAAGGCTGCATCGCGGATACGCTTACATAAAAGTGACACTATTGGGGTGTAAAAGTGGCGCTATTACGACTCTATGATGCTTGTTCATACCCCTTATTCATTGCACACTTCTTCCCCTGTCAGCATAATCATCTGTGCGTCAATACGCTATCGCTGCACGCTCAAAACTCGAGAATTTCGCACCAAAGATTTTGTTGTGCGCCAGGCTCATAGTATTGAGCATCAGAAATGCAAATATTGTATGCGGCAAGATTTGACTATCTCATATTTTTTCAGTAATTTTGCAGTCCCAAAATAAAATCATACAAGGATAACATTGTAGCTTTAAGAAATGAACAGCAGTAACACTGAAGCAAACTTAACCGCCTGGACAGAGGTGGAATATTCGGCTCGCTGCCAGAGCCCGTACATCACAACACCTATTTACTTGCCTAAGGAGACGACATATTATCTATGCCGTCCGGACGGCACGCGCCAGCAGAGCAGACTGACATTCGTGGTGTTCCGCGCTGTAGGAGCCGGTGAGGACGAGTGGGAAGACGATCCGATGGTGGGCAACCTTGAGGTCTGCGTCCTTGGCGACGGCGACGAAGAGGTGAAGCCCGTGGAAGCAGTATACCTCGGCGACGACCCTGAAGACTTCGTGACCGTAGCTCGCGAGGACGACAACGAGATTGTCTTCGACCTCTACTGGTCGTACGGCGACGTGAGCGTGGAGCAGGCGCAGGAGACCGACGAGGGATGGCTGGTGAAGAAAGACCTTATCGGCGAAGACGGCATTCTCTGCCGACTCACACCACGCAAGGGCGAACCGTTCACCATAAGACTCTGCATCCCCTACATCGGATTCTCTCTGAAGGACGCCACAGACAACAACGTGCAGGGCGACATCGAGGTGAACCACAAAGACGCAGCGTCTTATGCCTATATGTTCGTGGGCAACGACACTAACGACCGTTTCCAGTTGTCGCTCGACGGAGGACGACTGAGCTATATGTGTGTGGCTAACGACGAGGGCACGCTCTCTGTCCGCAACATACACGACAATCTCTCGCTCGTAACCGAGCTGCCGCTTCAGGGCACGCTGGACGAGCTGCTCATGGGAGCACACTCCGCACTCATCAAGAACAAGTCGGCACGTTGGCGCGTGGAGCTTGTCGGCGACGAGGTGGAAGGCGCTGACAGCCTGGAGCTGAACGGCGTGTCACTCGCAAGATTCGCCTTCGGACTGTTCACAGCCGAGGAGAACGTGGACGAGGACAGCATCGCACAGCGACTCATGCACATGGAACAGCGACTCGGATTCCAGTGGTTCTGGGTGGACGAGGCGGACTGGAGCCATGAGAACATGGAGGGACTGATGGACATGGAAGGACTGGACGCCGACCCGGAAAAGATGATGCGACAGGCATTGCTCTTCAACCGCTACGAAACTTTCATGCGCCGACTCTGCGCTTTCTCATACGCCACACACAACAACATCCAGGGCGACCAGCTGCAGGCACGAAACAACAAGCGAAAGATAGCCCGCTGCGTCCGCCGAGTGCTGGCTCACCGAGCTGGAAAGGAGTCGCTGTGGAGCCTCGATGAGGAGGCACGCCGCGAAAACCTCCACTTCTTCTCAACATTCCACCGCGAGTTTACGCAAGCGCTGGAGGAGTAATATCCAGTTGAGATGTGAGAGTTCAGAGTTGAGAGGTGAGGGTTGAAAGTTTTGATTTTAAAACATTGATATAACAATAATCGACAACCCCGTGGTGTAGTTAAAACTCCCACGAGGTTGTCGATTATTGTTTCATTCTAAGTTCTTCTATCAAGTCGTTCACGATATACGTATCGCTCATCAGATGCAGTCCAAACTCTGGATTGTGTAGCATTTTGCATACCTCCGAGTCATAGAAAATAGCCAATGCCCTATCGTTGGAAACATTAAGAGTGGTTGCTAACTGAGCTATCACACGCGCTATTTTATTCCATAAAAGAAAGTCGAGCATATTAGTTATATCCTTTCTGAATTTTTAAAATGTAAATACTTGTCCACAATGTCTTGATTGAGAATACATATCTGCCAACTCGGCTTGTGGTAAATCAGTTTGCTTAGAGTGTTCTCAATATCTGCATAGCCGTTAATATAGGCTTCAATGGAGTCGATAACACGGTCGTCAGCCACTCCTCCTTCTATAATGTCGAATCCGTTCCAAGGTTGTTTGCCTTTTCTGCTATCTACAATAAAGTCGAGCCATTCCTTATCGTAAGCTTCAAAGCGTTTTATTTTACACTCTTTATTGGGCGTATATTCATAAGAGTTTACGATGGCTTGTCCTGCTCGCCTAATGGTCATGATACGTTTAGCCCATTTGGTAGCCTGCTCTGCCAATGGCGTAAGATAAAAGCCCGGTCCAAAATCCAAGTCTTTTCTTCCAATATTCACAAGCGGATGCTCCACGACAACGTTTGAGCCATGAAATAGAATCTGTCTGTCCATATTAGACTGCTCCTCCTTCCCAATTTTTAAGCGCCTCAACCACGTCATTAGCCACTGCTTCACGGCTTTCCGTATGCAAAGTGTCATAACATTCCTGTATGAGACTTTTTATAAGCCCCACCTTGTCAAGTCGTCTTCTCATCTCCGATGGAGATATGTTCATTTTCTGAGCCGAAGCCTCAATTGCCAATACTGTGAATGCAAGTCGGTCGAACTCAGGAGTTCTTGGTGTCATTTCCATAATATGCGCTGTTTGGTATATCCAATGGCAAATTTAATCATTTTCCTCAACAAAACTCTTATTTACATTTCATATTACTAAAAATATCAGATGTTTTGAGTGACAAAATATTTTTTGACTATAATTAATGTGAAATATATAGGATGGTATCATTTTAATTTGTAATTTTGCACCATAATATATATATTTTTTATAGTAAAGCTATACAAAGCACATGAAACTTGATTTGCTTACAGCCATTTCGCCTATAGACGGACGTTATCGTGGCAAAACAGAGCCCCTTGCTGACTATTTCTCAGAGTATGCACTCATACGCTACAGAGTACGCGTGGAAATAGAGTATTTCATCACGCTGTGCGAGCTTCCGCTCCCGCAGCTCAAGGACTTCGACCATAACCTCTTCCCCACCCTGCGCGCCATCTACCAGGACTTTAACGAGGAGAAGGCACAGCGCGTGAAGGACATCGAGAAGGTGACCAATCACGACGTGAAGGCTGTGGAGTACTTCATTAAGGAAGAGTTCGACAAGATTGGAGGACTTGAGGCATTCAAGGAGTTCATACACTTCGGACTGACATCACAGGACATCAACAACACCAGCGTGCCACTCTCTATCAAGGAGGCACTCGAAGAGGTGTATTATCCTATGGTGGAGGAGCTTATCGCTCAGCTCCAGCAGTATGCCGACGAATGGAAGGACGTGCCTATGCTCGCAAAGACACACGGTCAGCCCGCATCGCCCACACGCCTCGGCAAGGAGATCATGGTATTCGTTTATCGTCTCACACAGCAGCTTGAAGAACTCAAGGCTTGCAAGATGACAGCCAAGTTCGGTGGTGCCACCGGCAACTACAATGCTCATCACGTGGCTTATCCTGAGTATGACTGGAAGGCTTTCGGCAACAGATTCGTAAGCGAGAAGCTCGGTCTGCAGAGAGAGCAGTACACCACACAGATCAGCAACTATGACTGCCTCGGAAGCGTGTTTGACGCTATGCGCCGCATCAACACCATCATCATCGACCTCGACCGCGACTTCTGGATGTACATCTCTATGGAGTACTTCAAGCAGAAGATCAAGGCTGGAGAGGTAGGCTCAAGCGCCATGCCGCACAAGGTGAACCCCATCGACTTCGAGAATTCAGAGGGCAACCTCGGCATCGCTAACGCCGTGCTGCAGTTCCTCGCCCAGAAGCTCCCGGTAAGCCGTCTGCAGCGCGACCTTACCGACTCTACCGTTCTCCGCAACGTAGGCGTGCCTTTCGGACACGGCATCATTGCCATCCAGAGCACATTGAAGGGTCTGCGCAAGCTCATCCTCAACGAGGAGAAGCTGGAGGAAGACCTCAACAACACATGGGCTGTCGTGGCTGAAGCCATCCAGACCATTCTCCGTCGCGAGGCTTATCCGCATCCGTACGAGGCTCTCAAGGCACTCACACGTACCAACAAGCACATGACAGAGGAGAGCATCCACGAGTTCGTTAAGACACTCAACGTCAGCGACGCAGTAAAGGCAGAGCTTATGGCTATCACTCCGCTCAACTACACCGGTATCTAAGCCAAGTTTGAAACACGGCATAAAAGAAAAGCAGACAACAAAACAAGATTAGAGTTTTATCAATATATAGTTAGTTAAGAAGAAGCGCATCTATGCAAAAAATCCCATGGGTGTGACTTGCCGAGAGGCCAATAACATTACAATTTAAAAAGAAAGAAAAGAATTATGGATTCAGAATTGGAAAAGAATCAGGAACAGAAAGCAGCAGATCAGACTACTGGCAATAGCGAGAGCTACGGCCGTGCTGCAGGCAACTATCAGAGAGAGTATCGCAGTGTGACCGGTCGCCCGCAGCGTCCGCGCATTCACACACAGCGTCCTTATAACGCCGAGCGCCAGCAGGCTTCTAACGACAGCCAGGGAGGAGGATTCCTTCCCGAAGGCTTCGGAGCAGGTCTTCAGGGAGCGTCAGGCAACAGCGGCTATCAGCAGCGCCAGCAGGGTGGCTACCAGCGTGGCGGTTATCAGCAGCGCCAGCAGGGTGGCTATCGTCCCCGCTACAACCAGGACGGAGAGCAGGGCGGATACCAGCCGCGTCAGCAGGGTGGCTATCGTCCCCGCTATAACAACAACCAGGACGGCGAGCAGGGAGGCTATCAGCCGCGTCAGCAGGGAGGTTATCGTCCCCGCTATAACAACAACAACCAGGAAGGCGACCAGCAGAACAACGACCAGCAGCAGCACTTTAATCAGGACGGCGACCAGCAGCAGAGCGGTTACCAGCGGCGTGGCGGCTATCAGCAGCGCGGCGGTTACCAGCAGCGTGGTGGCTATCAGCAGCGCGGCGGTTATCAGCAGCGTGGCGGTTATCAGCAGCGCGGCGGCTACGGCCAGCAGGGCGGTTATCAGCGCGGTGGCTACGGCCAGCAGGGCGGTTATCAGCGTGGTGGCTACGGCCAGCAGGGCGGTTATCAGCGCGGTGGCTACGGCCAGCAGGGCGGTTACAACAACCGTCAGCGCACGCATGGATACGATCCCAACGCTAAGTATAGCATGAAGAAGCGCATCGAGTATAAGGAAGAGCATATCGATCCGAACGAGCCGATCCGTCTTAACAAGTTCCTTGCCAACGCAGGCATCTGCTCACGCCGTGAGGCTGATGAGTTTATCCAGGCTGGCGTAGTGACTGTTAACGGCGAGGTGGTAACCGAACTCGGAACAAAGGTGGTACGCACCGACGAGATCAAGTTCCATGACCAGCCCGTGTCACTGGAGAAGAAGGTTTACGTGCTCCTCAACAAGCCGAAGGACTGCGTTACGACAAGCGACGATCCCCAGCAGCGCAAGACTGTCATGGATCTCGTGAAGGACGTTTGTCCTGAGCGTATCTATCCCGTTGGACGTCTTGACCGCAACACCACTGGTGTGCTCCTCCTGACCAACGACGGCGACCTCGCTTCTAAGCTCACACACCCGAAGTTCCTCAAGAAGAAGGTATATCACGTATATCTGGACAAGAACGTAACAGCTCACGACCTCCAGCAGATCGCTGACGGCATCGAGCTTGAGGACGGAGAGGTGCATGCAGACGCCATCGAGTATGCAAGCGACACTGACAAGAGCCAGGTGGGCATCGAAATCCACAGCGGCAAGAACCGTATCGTGCGCCGTATATTCGAACACCTCGGTTATCGCGTCGTTAAGCTCGACCGCGTGCAGTTCGCAGGACTCACAAAGAAGAACCTCCGTCGCGGCGACTGGCGCTTCCTCACTGAGAAGGAAGTGGAGATGCTGCGTATGGGAGCTTTTGAATAATAACAGAAAACGAGTAATGTTTTAATTAAATGGAAACAATAAAGCGAACAAAGGTCGTCGACGCCCTCAAGCGCACCGACTTCGGACAGACCGTGTGCGTAAAGGGATGGGTGCGTACCCACCGCAGCTCTAAGGCTGTAGACTTCATCGCACTCAACGACGGTTCAACCATCAATAACATTCAGATTGTTGTCGACCCGACAAAGGTGGACGCTGAAATGCTCAAGCAGATCACTACTGGTGCCTGCATCTGCGCCGTAGGTACTCTCGTGGAGAGCCAGGGCAAGGGCCAGACATCAGAGATACAGTGCGAGAGCCTCGAGATTTACGGTCTCTGTGGCAACGACTACCCGATGCAGAAGAAGGGACAGTCGTTCGAGTATATGCGCCAGTATGCTCACCTCCGCCTCCGCACCAACACATTCGGTGCTGTGATGCGCATCCGCCACAACATGGCAATGGCCATCCACACATACTTCCATGAGCACGGCTACTTCTACTTCAACTCTCCGCTTATCACAGCAAGCGACTGTGAGGGAGCCGGTCAGATGTTCCAGGTGACAACTAAGAACCTCTATAACCTCAAGAAGACTGAGGACGGAAAGATTGACTATTCTGACGATTTCTTCGGAAAGCAGACTTCGCTGACCGTATCAGGACAGCTCGAGGGCGAGCTCGGAGCCACTGCTCTCGGCGCCATCTACACCTTCGGACCTACATTCCGCGCTGAGAACTCAAACACTCCGCGCCACTTGGCAGAGTTCTGGATGGTGGAGCCTGAGGTGGCTTTCATCGACCTTGACGGACTTATGGACCTCGAAGAGGACTTCATCAAGTACTGCATCCGCTGGGCACTCGAGAACTGCAAGGACGACCTGGAGTTCCTCAACAAGATGATTGACAAGGGTCTTATCGCACGCCTTGAGAGTGTGCTCAACTCAGAATTCGTACGTCTGCCTTACACCGAGGGCATCCGCATCCTGCAGGAGGCCATCCAGAACGGCAAGAAGTTCGAGTTCCCGTGCGAGTGGGGTGACGACCTCGCATCAGAGCACGAGCGTTTCCTCGTGGAGGAGCACTTCAAGAAGCCGGTTATCATGACCAACTATCCGAAGGCCATCAAGGCATTCTATATGAAGATAGACGCAGAGGAGTCTGGCTTCGGCGGCAAGAGCGGCAAGACCGTTCAGGGCACCGACGTGCTGTTCCCGCAGATTGGCGAGATTATCGGTGGTTCTGTCCGTGAGGAGAGCTACGACAAGCTGATGAACGAGATTGAGGAGCGCCACATCCCGATGAAGGATATGACATGGTATCTTGACACCCGCAAGTACGGATCATGCCCCCACGGCGGATTCGGTCTCGGCTTCGAGCGACTCATCCTCTTCGTAACCGGTATGCAGAACATCCGCGACGTCATCCCCTTCCCGCGCACACCGAAGAGCGCAGAGTTCTAAAAGAATATCTATTCTATAAAGGTAGAAATACATAGATTATAAAGAATAAGTCGACTAACGACATAATAAGGCGGGCTGTAAGCCCAATAATCGCATAGCACAAGCTATATTGGTTATTGGGTTTACAGCCCGCTTTCTTTTAATAAATGATTAAACAGGAATTTATCTAACGAAGTTGAGAGTTGAGATTTGAAATTTGAGAGTTCTTGCTAAGGCAAGCGGCAAAGCCGAGCGATGATTACCTTATTAAGTATATTATAATCAATATGATTAACTATCATACATATCATAACTCTCAACTCTCCATTCTCAACTCTCAACTAAATAAACTGCAATTTACAGAAAAAAATAAATAACAGAGCCAGAGTTGACTTTTCTGATTCATTATCTATAGATACAGCAAAACCTCGAATTCGCCCCCAAACCCACCATATATTCTCCACAAACAGCCCAAGGAACAAAGAAAAATGCACTTTTTTGAAGTTTTTTTGAAAAAAGCTGCGAAAACATTTGGAGGTTTAAATAAAATCCCCTACCTTTGCACTCGCTTTAAAGAACTAAGCATTACAACAACAAAAGTAATGACAAAAGCAATCGGGCGCTTAGCTCAGCTGGTTTAGAGCATCTGCCTTACAAGCAGAGGGTCGGGGGTTCGAATCCCTCAGCGCCCACAGGGGTGTTTCCTCGTGGTCTTCTCTTCGGAGAGACTGCGGGGATTTTTTTGTTTATATACCCATCAAGCTATGACGGTCAACAGTTTTAACATTATTTTAAACTGAGCATTCTTATTTTCCTTATCTTCCCTTATTGCACTTTATTCCAAGCATATTGCAGAATAAACACAAAATCTGCATTTTATGCAATACTATCCGAAACGTCATATTAAATAGCATATAAAGGAACACTTGCAAGTTATCACATTTTTACATAACTTTCCAATAAGATAAAAAACAAAGCACATATTAACATTCATAAAGGCGTTATGTACCTTAAATTGTTAAAATTCGATTAACGAACGATTACAACGCAGTTGGGGCATAGTCAGCACCACGCCGACACCATTATTTTTATTAACCGGCTTCGCTAAGGTTCTGTAGGAAGCCTATAACGAAAAAACAGTAATGAGAAAAATCTTCAAGACCATCATCGTGGCATCATTAGCCGCCCTTGCAATGCCACTTTCGGCGTCTACAATGCAGACCTACACTGCATCTTCTGATTCTATCGACACAACAGTTGAGCCTGCCGACACATTGAGAGAGAAACTTGCGCAGATGGAGACCCGCATGGCGTCCATGGAGCAGGAGCAGGAAATGCAGAAGACATGGAAGCGCAGAAAGTACTGGAAAATCGGTATCACATCGCCGAACATCGAGCGCACTGACGGCGAGGAGATGAAATGGAAGACCAATGGTTCGTTCTTTATCCAGAAGGGCCGCACATCTTACCTTCACAGCAAACCAATAGCAGGAATGATAAAGTTCGGCATCGACTACGGATTCCTTGACTTCACTTACTCTAAGCTGGAACTTAAGGAAGTGGCTTACAACAACGAGAGCGGCACACGCGCTTCTGACGGCTTCGACGACATCGTCAGCGGCGACCCGGACGGAGACATCGGCATTTCAGAGCTTACCGGAATAGACCTCGGCATGCACAAGATAGATTATGGTCTGCACGTCGGTCCGAGCGTCAGCGTCAATCCCTGGAACAAGCTCATCGCTACAGCTTACTTCCACGTAATGCCTACCGCCTCTTGCGTTATCCAGAACGACAACTTCTCATACGGATTCGGATGTATGATGGCAGCCGGCGTTTCTGTAGCATATAAAGCCATCTCGCTCGGTGTGGAAGGCGTATGGGGCAAGGTGAAGTACACTCAGACCGACTTCAGCGGCGACGAGGACGAAGACAACGATTATGACAGCAGCGACGAAGAAGACAACGCCAGCTACTTCAACACTGAGAAGTTCACCCTCAAGCAGAGCGGCATCAGAGCTTACATCGCCTTCAGACTTTAAGAAAACGATGGCAGACAATGCCACATCATAACCTACAATCAAAAATCAAAAAAAAAACTATCAACAAGGAAATTATGAAAAGAAACTTTCTTTACTCATGCCTCATCGCCCTTGCCTCGCTTGGCTTCGTAGCCTGCGATAGCGACAACGACGAGCAGGAGGCCAAGGTGCCCTCGGGCGCCACGCCTACACAAGAGTTCACATTCGGCGACTGCGAGGACGAAGCACACGCTGAAGACGCCATGAAGCTGAACGTAGAAAGCTGGGACGGCTACACCACTCCGGATTTCACATCCATTGAGTTCTTCGGCGACGGTCACTATCTGATCACCACGCCACTTGCCCACTTAGCTCCTGAGCGCACCGTAAGCGTAGCTCGTGAGGCAGACGGATCCACCGCCATCTTCAAGAAGCACGCCACAAAGCACCTCAAGACCCGCGCCACCGACAACAACGGCACCATGGACATCGACAACGGCAAATATCAGTATGGTACATACACACGCGTGAATGCCCACACTTACCGCTTGAGCGACAACTCCGTCATTGAATTCCTCGATGACGTGAAAGAAGGAAACGGACAGGTAACTTACACAAGTCGCGACGGTACAAAGTCAAACGTACATGTCAACTTTGCAACACAGGACAAGTCTGCCACTCCAAACCGCAGCCTCTGCCGATCATGGAACTGCGACAGCTTCGAAATGTGGGCATACATGAACGGATCCTACATGGCACACGGCAAGCAATGGATGGAGAACGGCAGAGTGCACCACAACTACAAACTCTCGCCTTCAGCAAAAAAATGGGGCATAGAAGAGGACGATTTCTTCGATCCTGACACAGAATACTGCTACCGCATGATATTCTCACCCTCCGGAACATACGTCTGCTTCTATATGGACGGTGACGTAGAAGTGGCATGCTGGGAATGGAGAGACCAGAGCAACGGCATCATGCACTACTGGGACCCGTACGATCACGAAGCTGAGGACGACTGGTCAGGCGACGTGACAGTACGCTTCAAGGGCAAGCAGATGCGCATTTACGAGGATTATTCCGAAACAGAAGAGATCATGACCATACATACCATAGTCGTAAACACATTGACAGCAGCCTATTAATAGTGCTTTTAGCATGCCATTGACATGCAAAAAGCAAGACATCAGGGCATTTGGTTTTTACAAAAATAAACCAAATGCCTTTTTTTGTGCCCACACAGTCAGTTTGTTTACAATAATTAGATTTCGTTAGAAATTCCTACAAATTATTCCATTTCGGAACTCTTGCAAATGTAAAACATATTACATATCTTTGCAACCACATAACCATCCACATTTTACTAACAACTAAAAAACCAAACATTATGAGACGAAACATTCTTTATTCATTACTTATTGCTCTCGCCTCATTAGGCTTCGTAGCATGTGACAGCGACGATAACGAGAAGCAGTCACAATTCCCTGACGGTGCAAAGCCCACTACAGAGTTCACACTTGGTAACAACGAGGACGAGCAGTATGCCAAGGACGCCATCAAGATGGACGTAAAGACTTGGGGTGACGGCAAGACAGACAAGGAGTTCAACTCCATAGAGCTCTTCGCAGACGGCCACTTCCTCATCACAACACCAAAGGCAAAGAAGGCGCAGCAGCAGACTGTCGGCGTGACACGCCAGGCTGACGGATCTACAGCCATATTCAAGAAGCATGGCACAGAGCGTATGAAGACACGCGCCGTTGACGCAGAAGGTACCATCATCATTGATAACGGCCTGTATATATACGGTACATACACACGCGAGAAGGACGGCGTATATAAGCTGAGCAACCAGACCACCATCCGCATCAAGGACAACGGTATCACCGGTTACGCCACCATTACGTACACCAACAGCTTCGGTGTGGACATCACCATCGCAGTAGACATCGACTTCCAGTATAAGCCAGACCCAGCTATACGCCAGCTCTGCCGCTCATGGAGAATGGACAGCTCGGAGACATGGCTTTACGCCAACGGCGTTTACTTCGCTTACGGCAAGCAATGGCTGAATCTCGGCAGAGTGTACCAGGAGGTAACCTTATCGCCTGAAGGCAAGCAATGGGACTTCGACGAGGATGACATCCTCGACGACAAGGACGACTACTGCTACCGCACCATCTTCTCGCCCTGCGGCACATTCGTTTGCTTCTATATGGACGGCGACGTAGAAATCGGTCGTTGGGAATGGAAAGACACCAATTACGGCATCCTTCGCTGCTGGGAGCCGTTCGAAATCGGCGACTATGACGATGACGACGACGATTACGCAGACGTGACAGTACGCTTTGACGGCAAGAAGATGCGCATTTATCAGGACTACATGGACGACGAAGACGACTTCCAGTTCCGCGTTCTGAACGTAAGCGAATTCTCAGCAAGATACTAATACTGAGAATGATGAAATGTTACAACTCGAAACGATTGAGGTATAATTAGGATAATATAGGTTTTAGCAGTGCAAACTGATGGGGAAGCATGACTTTCTGCATCCCCATGCAGTCAGCACTGCTTTCTTTTTATTGGCATCATAATAAGATTACGGATTTTTATGTGTAACTTTGCATTATACAAATATACACATAATTATATGACCGACATCGCCAGCTATTTTCCCATAACCAACCCCACAATCATCTTCTTCGTGGTGCTGCTTATCATCCTTTTCGCCCCTATCATCATGGGCAAGCTGCGCATCCCCCACATCATCGGCATGGTGTTGGCTGGCGTTGCCGTGGGCAAGTATGGCTTCAACATCCTTGAACGCGACAACTCCTTCGAGCTGTTCGGCAAAGTGGGACTCTACTATATCATGTTCCTTGCTTCCCTTGAGATGGATACCGACGGCGTGCGCCGAAACAAGGGACGGTTCGGCGTCTTCGGACTGCTGACATTCGCCATTCCGCTGATTATCACTTACGTAGCAAGCCTCACCCTGCTACATTACTCACAGATAGCCTCATTGCTCCTTGGATGCATCATGGCGTCAAACACGCTCATCGCCTACCCCATCGTGGGACGTTACGGCCTGCAGAAGAAGCCCAGCGTGGTGCTTTCGGTAGGTTCGTCGATGATAGCCCTGCTGCTGGCGCTCTTCGTACTGGCAGCCGTCGTAGAGGCATACAAGGGCGAGACCACCTTCGGGTTCTGGCTGTGGTTTGCGGGCAAGTTCGTGCTTTACAGCGTGGCGCTGGCGCTCATCATCCCTCGCCTTACACGCTGGTTCTTGAGAAGCTATAGCGATGCCGTCATGCAGTTCATATTCGTGCTTGCCATCCTCTTCATGAGCGCCACGCTCGGCGAGTCGGTCGGCATAGAAGGCATCTTCGGTGCGTTCCTCTCCGGACTGATTCTCAACCGCTACATACCGCACGTATCGCCGTTGATGAACCGCATCGAGTTTATCGGCAACGCCCTCTTCATCCCCTACTTCCTTATCGGCGTGGGCATGCTCATCAACGTGCGCATGCTCTTCCAAGGCGGCAACATCCTCATGGTGGTGCTTACCGTGGCCGGATTCGGTACATTGGGCAAGGCGCTTGCAGCCTATATCGCCAGCAAGCTGTTCCGTCTGCCGATATCATCGGGCAACATGATGTTCGGTCTGACGTCGGCGCACGCGGCTGGAGCCATCGCCATGCTGATGATTGGCATGAACATCGAGACAGCGCCCGGACAGTCGCTCGTCAATGACGACATGCTCAACGGCATCGTCATAATGATTCTCTTCACTTGCATCATATCGTCCATGATTACGGAACAAGCCGCACAGCAAATCACGCTGCGCGACAAGGAAATAGCTGACGAAAAAGACACGAAGCTGACGGAAGAGAAGATTCTCATCCCGATGAAGTATCCTGAGTATGCCCAGCGCCTCGTGAACGTGGCTATGATGATGCGCAACGCCAAGAACACGACGATGCTCGTGGGTCTGAACGTGGTTTACGACGATGAAGACATGCGCCGCCATCAGGAGCAGGGCCAACAACTGCTCGACCGCATGGCAAAGTACGCCGCATCTGCCGACATGACCATGACCACGCAGGTGCGTGTGGCTGCCAACATCGCCAACGGCATCAGACATGCCTTCAAGGAATTCCGCGCCACTGACGTGCTCATCGGTATGCACATGCACAAGGAGGTGTCGCAGAAGTTCTGGGGTGCCTTCCATCAGAGCCTCTTCAACGGTCTCAACTCGCAGATAATAATGGCGCGTCTCTGCCAGCCCCTCTCCACCATACGCCGCATACACGTAGCTGTTCCGTCAAGGGCACAGTTCGAACCAGGCTTCTACCGCTGGCTGGAGCGTGTCTGCCGCCTTGCCGTGAATATGGAGTGCCAAACCGAGTTCTACGGTCGCGACGACGTGCTGCCGCTCATCGAGCAATACATCCGCAACCGACATTCCGCCATGCGCGTATCGCTGAGACGTATGGATCATTGGATGGAGATGCCACAGATAGCCTCATCCATATCAGATGACCATCTCTTCATAGTCGTGACAGCGCGTAAGGGCACCGTCTCGCACAAGAACGCCCTGGAACGACTGCCGGACGAGATACAGAACCATTTCTCCGGAAAGAACATCATGATTATCTTCCCCGACCAGCACGGCGACGCAATGGAGGAGATGACCTTCGCACAGTCTCAGCATACCGAAGACATGAGCCTGTACGAAACCATGCACAAGTGGGTTGGCAGGAAAATAACGTGGGTAAGAAGAAAGCTATATAAACTGATAAAACATTAACATCCGAGGAAAATTATGATAGACATAAAGAACATAACCAAGAGTTTCGGCTCCCTTCAGGTGCTCAAGGGCATCGATCTGCATATCAACAAGGGCGAGGTGGTAAGCATTGTCGGACCGAGCGGTGCCGGCAAGACCACGCTGCTGCAGATAATGGGCACACTCGACAAGGCGGACAGCGGATCCATTATGGTGGACGGTGTGGACGTAGGCAAGCTGAGTTCGTCAGAGCTGAGCAAGTTCCGCAACGGTCATATCGGTTTCGTGTTCCAGTTCCATCAGCTTCTGCCTGAGTTCACGGCACTGGAGAACATCACCATCCCCGCATACATCGGAGGCAAGAACCCGAAGGAAGCCAAGGAACGCGCCATGGAACTTCTGGAGTTTATGGGACTGGCAGACCGCGCTTCGCACAAGCCCGCTGAACTTTCGGGCGGCGAGAAGCAGCGTGTGGCAGTGGCTCGCGCTCTCGTAAACAATCCTGCCGTGGTATTCGCTGACGAGCCTTCAGGTTCGCTCGATTCGAAGAACAAGGCGGAACTCCATCAGCTGTTCTTCGATTTGCGTGACAAGTTCGGACAGACCTTCGTCATCGTCACACATGACGAACACCTCGCCTCCATCACCGACCGCACCATTCACATCGAGGACGGACGCATCGTGGAGCCGGAGAAGGCGGCAGAGACGGAGAAAGAACAGTCAGATTCATCTGAAATTTCAGAATAATATAAAAAATCACCCTAACATATATTATATGATAAAACTTGGAGATTACAATAAGATGACCGTAGTCAAGGAAGTTGACTTCGGAATTTATCTCGACGGCGGCGACGAGGGAGAGATTCTGATGCCGTCACGTTACGTACCAGAGGGCGTCAAGCCCGGCGACGAGCTGGAGGTGTTTGTCTATCTTGACCAGGACGAACGTCCGGTTGCCACTACTGAGCATCCGCTTTGCAAGGTGGGCGACTTCGCTTACCTTGAGGTAGCGTGGGTGAACGAGTACGGCGCGTTCCTCAACTGGGGCCTCATGAAGGACCTTTTCTGTCCGTTCCGCGAGCAGAAAATGCGCATGCAGAAGGGCGAGAAATACATCGTACACGTACATATTGACGAGGACAGCTATCGCATCGTGGCTTCAGCAAAGGTGGAGCGCTACTTCAGCGAACGCCATCCCTACTACAAGAACGGTCAGGAAGTAGACCTTCTGGTGTGGCAGAAGACGGAGATGGGATTCAAGGTAATCATCGACAACTGCTACCCCGGACTGGTATACGAAGACCAGGTGTTCCGCTATCTGCACACCGGCGACCGTGTAAAGGGTTACATCTCAACGGTTCGTCCAGACGGAAAGATTGACGTAACGCTGCAGCCGACAGGCCGCCAGCAGACACTCGACTTCTCCGAAACGCTCCTACAGTATCTGCGCGACAACGGCGGACACTGCGATTTGGGCGACAAGAGTGACGCCGAGGACATCAAGCATCGCTTCCAGGTGAGCAAGAAGGTGTATAAGCGTGCGGTGGGCGACCTGTATAAACGCCGACTCATCACCATCTCCGACAACGGAATAACGCTCGTGGGAGAATAAAAGAAAAAAGGAGACAAGAGAGGAGTCAAAATGGAAGTTATCTGAATTTAAGAAGAAGTTAATCCATCTACGATGGATGGAAGTTAGCAGACATTACTTCTCTTTTGACAAACCCTCGGACTTCCATATACGTTAAAAGGCTGCGGCAATCACTTGCTGCAGCCTTTTTCAAATCTTATCGGTTTCGTTATGGGCTTTGATTGTGTTAATCTCTTGCTTGTAACATCTGTACATATTACTTCCTACTTTCTGTGTTGTTAATGGAATAATGCCCATATTTCTCTCAATCTATTCGTGCTTTGAAATTAATAGGTTGATAAAAAAGCATGGCGCTCCACACTTTTCATATCACAAAGTTAACGAGAAACACCGTAAAAAGGTGTCCGATTGCTATGAGTATATGTCCGATTCCATTGATTTAGGTGTCTGATTCGGTATGAATCGGACACCTAAAGACCGTTTTTCATTCGTTTTCATCCGAATTTGACCCATTTTGTTCTTCCATACCTAACTTTTCTCTCCACTGCTTCGGCGACATTCCGAGCTTGTCGCTAAAGATTTTGTAGAGCTGGCTGAGCGACGAGAAACCGCAGGAAGTGGATATGGTGTCGTTGCTGTATTCCGGATGCGCGGCTATCATCTTCTGCGCTTCCGCCAGCCGGATGTCGGAAAGCCAAATACGGAATGTGGAATGCAGATGCAGGTCGAAATACTCGCTCAGTTCGCGACGCGAAAGAAAAACCTCGCGCGAAACCTTTGAGATATTAGTGCTCGAGTCGCGATAACCGCCTTCTTTCACCCATTTATCCAATGCCATACCCACCTTCTCCGCCATTTCTGCAGGGTAAAGCACAGATTCTTTCTCCTTATTGTCCGAATCATCATCAGCTCCGCACGATTCTTCACCCGACACATCCTCATCGAGCACGTCCCCGATGGATGCCATTCCGAAACCGAGATAGACAAAGCAGAGGACGTAAAAGAAGATAGCAAAGAGTCCGAACGGAGCTATTATGAAAAGCAAAGGTCGCCAGACTATCGCAATGACAAGCACGGACAATGTGGTGCTCATCAGCAGATAGGCAGAGCCTACAAAGCGATTGTATGGTACGATATCGCCACCGGTCTCGTTGATGACCATCTTACGGCTACGCTTTATAGCCTTCCACGGAACAAGCACAAACACGGTCATTACCACGAAGTACACTGCATGCATTATGGGTTTCACATATGGCATCTCCAGACATCCGTTTCTCAGCCACCCTATAAAAAACAGCAATAGTATGAGAAAGGTACACATGGCTCCGAACAACACATAGCTACGGAATCGCCGACGGTCGCCTTCAAGTCCGAGTACGGAGCCGGAGAAGAGAAAAGCAGCGGGAGTATAGAAGAGGATGTTCACCACCGTGGCGCCGGCGTCTGTGGTGGCACGGATGGAAAAGCGCATCTGAAGAAAATAATGGAGAGCAAGAAGGAGTACGGCAGTGACCAGCATCCAGCGCGAACGCTCATATCTGCGATTTGTACCTTCCTGTATGAAATACGACACTATTATTATAGGCGCTAATAACAGTAACACAAGAAAGCAAGTGTATTGTAACAAAAGGAGATTAGTCATATCGGTAAATGTATTTCTGAAATATTTTCCTATCAACCTATCAGTACACAAAATTACATTATTTTTTAGATTTTCAGTCATTTGGATTTATAAAAAAACGCTACAACTAAAAAAAAGAATCACAAAACAAGGTTTTGCTTTGTCAACCGGATAAATAGCCTTACCTTTACATAGACAATTATGAAATAATAAACAAACTACCGTATACACTTATAACAACAAAGAGAGATGAGAATACTTAACACACTACTCTTACAGCTTTCATTTATTATCGTTGCCTCCATCATCTCGCCTATCGCTTCACATGCGCAGAAGCACGACAAGGCAGCCATGCCTTTAGGACAATATGAGGAGCTTGCCGACCCCAAGCCGCACGACCCCATCGAGCTTTGGACACGCAGCCTGGGACGCGACAGCGTCCGTACGGCATGGGCTTCCACCGATGTACGCTACGGCAAACATGCGGTTCCAACCGGATTGTCAGCATCGCGCACGCTCCGAAAGTCGGCTTGGCGCGGCGAACGTGTCAACGCTCAGGCGGTCATCTATACGCTCCGCGACCTTGACAACGTCAGCCTCAACGTCTCAGACCTCCGCTCTACCAATGGCAACGTGATAAAGTCAGAGAACGCCCAGCCTTATTTCGTGCGATACGTCATGACCGACGAACTCAATAAAGACGGAAAAGGAGGCTGCGGTTGTCGCGACAATAAGGCAGATTGGGACTCTTCGCTTGTAGCTGACGTGCTCGACACGAATAAATATTTAGCTGTAAAACGAACCTCTACACAACCCATCTGGCTCAACATCCGTGTGCCGCGCGACGCCAAGCCGGGCGTTTACGAGGGCACATTATGCGTAAGCGGCAAGGGAAAGAAGGACGAAAAGCTGAAGATAGAGCTGAAAGTAACTGAGCGCGAACTTACCGAACCGTCGAAATGGCACCTCAATATCGACCTTTGGCAGAACCCTTACGCCGTGGCTCGCTATTATGGCGTGGAACCATGGAGCCGCGAACATCTGGACGCCATGCTGCCTATAATGCGCATGCTGGCTGACGCCGGACAGCACGCCATCACGGCTTCCATCATGCACAAACCGTGGAACGGTCAGACCTTCGACCCATACGACAGCATGGTGACGCGCATCCGCCACATCGACGGTACGTGGACGTACAGCTATGCAGTATTCGACAAGTGGGTGGAGTTTATGACGGAAGAGGTGGGCATGCGTGATGCGCTCATCTCCTGCTACACCATGATACCCTGGAACCTCAGTTTCGACTATTATGACGAAGCGACGAACCGCGTGAAGTTTGTGCGAGCTGAGCCGGGCGACTCTGCCTACGCTACCTATTGGGGCGGTTTCCTCCGCGACTTCGCCCGTCATCTGCGCCAGAAAGGATGGTTCAGCCGCACAGCCATCTCCATGGACGAACGCCCGATGGAGGCAATGAAGGCTGCCATCAAGGTGATAAAGGACGCCGATCCTGACTTCAAGATTACGCTTGCAGGCAACTATCATGACGAGATACAGCAGGATCTCTATTATCTCTCCATCCCTTACGGACAGAAATTTCCTGACGAAGTGCTGCGCCAACGCCGAGAGCGCGGCCAGATAAGCACTTACTATACCTGCTGCACCGAACCGTTCCCCGGCACCTTCTCGTTCTCCTCACCTGCCGAAGCGGCATGGATTGGCGTACATGCGGTAGCTGCCGACTATGACGGATATCTGCGTTGGGCAGTAAACAGCTGGACGGAAGACCCGCTGCGCGACACACGTTTCCGCACTTGGGCAGCCGGCGACACATACAGCATCTATCCCGGACCGCGCCCAAGCATCCGCTTCGAGCGACTTGTGGAAGGCTTCCAGAACGCCGAAAAGATATGGCAGCTCCGCCAGCTCTATCGTCGTAACGGACAGAAGGGCAACTTGAAGAAGCTCAATGCCTTGGTAAGCAAGTTTGCTCCCGCCGTTCTCAGCAAGGATCCGGCAGAAACTTCGAAGATGATACATCAGCTGGAGGCGACGCTCAACAGCGAAAGATAATTGCTTTATTACAACGAAAAGAATTGCTGTTTTATCACGAAAGGAGTTCTAAAATTCCTTTCGATTATTGTTTTATATTTCTTTTAGCATTAAGAATATGGTAGTTATATCATATTTTTTATATATTTGCAAAAGAAAATCAGACAATTAGATAAATAGGAACAAGGAGGATATACATCATGAGAAAGGATATGATATTATTGGTCAGCAGCGCTGTTCTTGTAAGCAGTTGTATGACGGCAGCGGGTGCAGGCGCTTATGCCGGCAGTTCGTTAGGTTCGGTCGTTGGTTCTGCCATCGGTGGCATAGCCGGAGGACCGCGCGGCAGCGACGTCGGCACGCTCATCGGTATGGCAGGAGGTGCCATCGTGGGTGGAGCCATAGGCAATTCAGCTGACAAACAGGCTAAGGCAGAACAGAGCGAGAGGCTCGGACAACGCAACGAACGCATACAAAGACAGAAGAGAGCGGCTGCACGTAATCAGCAATACGACGACGATACATACGCCCACTCTTACGATGATACGTACACCAACTCTTACGACAACACGTATGACAGCCAGGAAATCGACCCGTCGCAGATGGTGGATACCACCAATTCGGGCAATGACTGCATCGACTTCAATGCAGACACCACCGGATACGGATCGTCATCCGTCAGCGCAAGCACGCTGGAAAGGGCTGACGCCGAACGTCTCGAGATAAAGAACGTCAGCTTTACAGACGCCAACGGGGACGGCATACTCGAAGCCGACGAAGAAGGCAAGATGGTGTTCGAGATATATAACCACTCTAACCTGCCCGTCTTCGGCATCATACCCACAGTAAAGGAGGCTGAAGACAACCGCCATATCCAGATTTCGCCAAGCATTATAGTGGAGCAGATAGATCCGGGCAGCGGCATACGCTACACCGCTTCCGTCAAGGCAGACCGCCGCATCAAGGACGGCGAAGCCAGATTGCTCGTCTCCGCAGAGCACGACGGCAAACCCGTATCGTACGTCACCGTAGTGAAGGTCAATACGATGAAAAGAAGCAAGAAGTAACTCCTAATTATTTATGCACCTTTCCTTTCTTAGGAAGGTGCATAATTCCGTTTTCAGGAACTGTATATTCTGTAATCTCGAAATCGAATTCCGGCAAATCATCCACTTCCGGCACAGGACGATACGGCACCTTGTTGGTACGTACACGCTCCACACGTACCACCGCCACCCCCTGCGAGAGGATGCCAAGCTGTCTGGCTGCTCCGTAAGATAAGTCAATGATTCTGCCACGCCCGTGAGGACCGCGGTCGGTAACCCGAACAATGACTTCCTTGCCATTGTTCTCGTTGGTGACACGCAATAGCGTGCCGAATGGATATGTCCGGTGAGCACACGTGAGGCTGTCATGGTGTAGCCGTTCACCGCTGCTCGTCCGCGCACCTGTGGCACGCTTCGAATAATAGGAGGCCTTGCCACGTTGTGCCTGCGCCATCACGGCAAAACACGCTGTCATCGACAATGCCAGGGCCAAGATTCTTATTGCATACATAAATATGTTCTCCTTTCCTGATTGTGAGAATCCTCTTAACAGAGGCTGTTATTATTTAAAACCTCAAGGCTCATACGATATCCCGAAGCCCAAGAGGATGTTTTTCAAATTCACTTTTGTCTTTACTTGGCTTAAACTGTCGGTTAAAAAAGGCAGCAAACAGAATAAAACGAAAAAAAACAAGGACCGTTACTCTGCGACCACATCACGTGAGGCAGAGTCCGTATCCTTGTAGATTTCTATTTGCCTATATGTATTATAGAATTCCTTTCTCTAAAGGAACTAACTCTTACTTTTTTTCTTTAATTCGCTGGAACAAATTCGCAAGTGACTGATTTCTTGCGAAAGTTTTGTTGCGGGCTCTTAAACGATGCCCTGTGCCATCATCGCGTTGGCAACCTTCATGAAGCCGGCGATATTAGCGCCCTTCACGTAGTCGATATAGCCGTTAGGCTGTGTACCGTACTTAACACACTGCTCGTGGATAGAGTGCATGATGTAGTGGAGCTTCTCGTCCACCTCAGCCTCGCTCCATGTCAAGCGTATTGAGTTCTGAGTCATCTCAAGACCAGAAGTAGCAACACCACCTGCGTTGACAGCCTTGCCAGGAGCGAAGAGCTGCTCAGCAGCTACGAACTTCTCAACAGCCTCAGCTGTGCAGCCCATGTTAGAAACCTCAGCAACGCAGAGAGGCTTCTGAGCGAGAATCATATCGGCGTCATTGCCGTTAAGCTCGTTCTGTGTAGCACATGTAAGGTAGATGTCAGCCTTAACTTCCCAAGGCTTCTTGCCTGCAATGAACTTAGAGCCGGGGAACTCGTCCTCGTACGGCTGGCAAACGTCGTTACCGCTTGAGCGAAGCTCGAGCATATAGTCGATCTTATCACCAGAAACGCCGTTCGGATCATAGATGTAGCCGTCAGGACCAGAAATTGTGATAACCTTAGCGCCAAGCTCTGTAGCCTTCTTGGCAGCACCCCAAGCCACGTTACCGAAGCCAGAGATAGCAACAGTCTTGTCCTTCAGATCAAGACCGCGTGTAGCCATCATCTGATGAACGAAGTAGAGAGCGCCATAGCCTGTAGCCTCAGGACGGATGCGTGAGCCACCGAACTCGAGACCCTTGCCTGTGAGCACACCCTGATACTGGTGTGTGAGCTTCTTGTACATACCGAAGAGGTAGCCAATCTCGCGGCCGCCTACGCCGATATCACCAGCGGGAACGTCCTCATCAGGACCGATGTGACGATAAAGCTCAGTCATGAACGACTGGCAGAAACGCATAACCTCTGCGTCGGAACGTCCGCGGATAGAGAAGTCTGAACCACCCTTGCCACCGCCCATCGGGAGTGTGGTAAGCGCGTTCTTGAATGTCTGCTCGAAACCGAGGAACTTAAGAATAGAGAGATTTACCGACGGATGGAAGCGAAGACCTCCCTTGTACGGACCAATAGCACCGTTGAACTGAACGCGATAGCCAATGTTTACATGTACTTCGCCGTTGTCGTCTGTCCAAGGTACACGGAAAGTGATGATACGCTCGGGTTCTACGAGGCGCTCGATGAGTTTGGCTTTCTCAAACTCAGGATGCTGGTTGTAAACGTCCTTAATAGAAATGAGCACTTCGCGGACTGCCTGCAGGTACTCGGCTTCGCCCGGGTGTTTAGCCTCAAGGGCTTGCATAATCTTTTCGACTTCCATAGTAAAAGGTTTTTAGTTGATGTTATAGATTTTTTGTCGTTTTGTCACTTTGACACCGCAAATATAGCTCATTTCAGTTTATCTACCAAAAAAAAACGAGGCAGATTTCGTTTTTTAGCTTACTTTTAGATATGATTTGACATGTGCGCGTAAACAACAAAACACCGCCTGACCTCCGCTCTCCACATAAGCCTTCTTTACGTCTGTTTAGGCTTTCATCCTGTCCATCTTCCGCTCACTCTGCGCACGCACACACGCAGATTATACAATAATACATAAAAACAAGCATGAAACTTAACATGTTGATAGAAAAAGTTGTAACTTTGCACATATTATTTAAGGAAAGTAAAAAATTAACATAAAAAATACAAGAACAAGATGAATGTAGCAATTGTTGGCGCAAGCGGAGCCGTAGGACAGGAATTCCTGCGCATCCTCGCCGAGAGAGATTTCCCCATCGACAACCTCGTACTGTTCGGCTCAACCCGTTCGGCTGGAACTAAATACACGTTTAAGGGCAAGGAGTATGAAGTGAAGCTCCTTCAGCACAATGACGACTTCAAGGACATCGACGTGGCGTTCACATCTGCAGGTGGCGGCACATCAAAGGAGTTCGCCGAGACCATCACAAAGTACGGCGCCGTGATGATTGACAATTCCAGCGCGTTCCGCATGTGTGACGACGTGCCTTTGGTGGTGCCCGAGTGCAACGCCGAGGACGCTCTCAACCGTCCGCGCAACATCATCGCCAACCCTAACTGCACCACCATCATGATGGTAGTGGTATTGAAGCCGCTCGAGCAGCTCAGCCACATCAAGCGCATCCACATCGCCAGCTACCAGAGCGCGTCTGGCGCAGGAGCCGCTGCAATGGAGGAGCTTAAGCAGGAGTATAAGGAGCTTGTCAACAACGAACCTGTAACGGTCAGCAAGTTCCCTCATCAGCTCGCCTATAACGTCATTCCTCAGATTGACGTCTTCACGGACAACGGCTACACAAAGGAGGAGATGAAGATGTTCAACGAGACCCGCAAGATCATGCACAGCGACGTTCGCTGCTCGGCTATGTGCGTACGCGTAAGCTCGCTGCGCTCTCACTCTGAGTCGGTATGGATTGAGACAGAACGTCCCATCTCCGTAGAGGAAGCTCAGAAGGCCATCGCCGCCGCTCCCGGTTGTACTCTCAAGGACGATCCCGCCAACCTCGTCTATCCGATGCCTCTCGAGACAGCCGGCAAGGACGACGTCTTCGTAGGACGCATACGCAAGGATCTCGCAGACGACTGCGGTCTGACATTCTGGCTCTCAGGCGACCAGATCCGCAAGGGTGCCGCTCTCAACGCAGTACAGATTGCGGAGTATCTCCACAGCGTAGGCAACTTGAAGTAAAAGACCACACCTTATTATATATACAACAACGCCACTACCCCACAACGGGAATCAGCATATCGTTGTGGAGTAGTGGCGTTATTATTGTGACGACCTTGACACTTACTAAAATAAAACATTTCTCCAATTAATTCACTGTCATTTTCCTCATGGGGAAACTACCAACTTTTTATGAACTATTTCTTATCCCGAACTGGGGTGATAATTTCAATTTGCCTGTATCTTGCATCAATAGCTAAATATGGATATATCGACTGATATTTTTCCCATTCTTCTTCGAAAGCTATACATCTTTTTAGTTCTTCTTCATCACCCGTAGCACTATAGGAATAGTATCTACATGATTTTAATTTGCATATAGCATACGTTGCACAATCTGAATGTGGATCAATAAAGACACATAGTGTTTTACCTTTGCAGATAAAAATATCAGCTGAGCCTATATTTGAAATTCTAAGATAATTATCTTTTGGGGGTAATACTCCCCAATATTTATAAGGTGTTATATAGCAACAACCATTAAATGTTTTCCAAACAGTGAACTCTACTTCATTGATAATATAAAAATTTCTATACAAAAATACCCTAAACAAACAAAATACCCTAAACAAAACTAATGCAAATATACAGAATCCGAGAAGGAAAGTTTTTAGTACCTTTCCTCCTCGAGGATATTTATGAGTATGTATTCGATGAAAATCCATGTCTATTATTAAGTAGGAATAAAGGTTTTACATATCACGAAATTAGTGAAATTATGTATAGGGTGTATACGGAAAACAGTTCTTTTAACAAAGATTATACAAGCGGGTTACACCCGAATTTTGAATTGGCAGTTTTGACAGAAAGACATGTTTTTTTGACAAGAAGACATGAAGACTGGTTTCATCCTATCAATTAAAAATGAATAATTCACAATGCGCCTTGGCGCACAATTCAAAATTCAAAACTCAAAATTCCTAATTCGGACAGAGTCCGCCGTCCGCCATGCAAATATCGTACAAAGAGTAAAAAGCTGTTACAAAATAAAAATCGGTTT
>OHNM01000048.1_pt1 | contig 25914 bp, 15 predicted proteins | sample 1569661 | NCBI WGS metagenome assembly OHNM01 (sample SAMEA3879508, study PRJEB24766) | human gut metagenome | biome: human-associated habitat; feature: feces | place: USA | collected 1985/1987 | reverse complement strand
CCCATGTTGAGGTTCAGATAGATGGTATAGAGCGGCATTGCCCACTTTGACTGTGCGTCTGGGGCGAGCTTGCGGTATCGCTCCATATACGGCAGTGCTTTTCTATAGAGTTGCTGCATCTGACGCCGCTGCGTGCGGTTGGTGAGTTTCTGATTGTCAAGTGCCACTGCCTGATTATAGTAAGCCAGGGCTGCATTGAGGTAAGGGTCAGCCTTGGTGGAATCAGCAGCGATGAGGGCATCACTAAGCACAAGACACTCATCGTAATGTCCCTGTAAGAGCAAAACCGAACTCTTGGCAAAGCGTGCCACGAAAGAGAGCGAGTCGGCTTTCAGGGCACGGTCACAGAGCGAAAGTGCGCGGCAGGTGTCGGCGCTGCGGAAGTAATAGTCGAAGAGATGGCTGAAGAAATAGTCTGACTTCGGATAGGCATCGAATCCCTTGTGGAGGACGGCAAGGCAAGCTGTCGTATCTGCCTGCTGACGGTAAGCATCCGCCATGTAGCGGCAGACGATGTCGAGCCGCGCTGTGTCAGCCTGCGCCAGCTCCGCATGAGCAAGTGTCTTCTCCGGCGACGACGCACGGTGTCCGCAGAAGACAGCATTGAATGCCACCTTCGGCATTATCGGGTCTTTCTGTGCAAGGTTGTAGGAAGAGAAGAGAGGCTGGCGGGCACAGTCGATGTAAGCATCAAAGAAGGTCCACGCCTTGAGATAATTCCCCTTTGCCATAAAGAACATTCCGCCCGTCTGAAGATTTCGACGGTAGGTATTGAGCCACGACGCATGCTTACGACGATACTTCAGCTCCACACGTCCCTTACGGTCCGGACGTGCGTCCACCGAATCGAGACCTTCCAAGACCCCGAACAGACGATAAGTGACGTCGAAGAGACTCGCTGTATCGGTGGTCTGCTTCAGATACATCTGCTCATTGAGAGCTTCGTACTGCTTGCGTACGGCATCGAAGAGCACCAGCCAGATCTTATCGTTGTTTCTATTGGCAGAGTCGGCAAGAAGATGGCGCATGGAAGCCTCAGCCTCAGCAAGCTTCTTCCCCGCCTTTACATTGTCCTTCGCCTGAGCTATCTCCTTGCGCTGTGCAGCAGCAGGGACGGCAGAGGAAAGAGAGAGGATAAGGAGGAAGAAGAGAGCAAATAGTTTACGTATCATAATGGCAAACATATAAGATTAGGGATTATCGTAAATAAAATTAAAAAGAACGAGAGTGTGCCAAACACCTTATGTATTGACACACCCTCGTAAAGATTTTGCATAATTATGGTGCGGCCTTATCATGCAGACCGCTGCCATTCCTTACTGTGCAAGCTCCTTAGTACGGGCGTCGTTCTCGCCGTAGAGATTGTAGTAAGTGTTGTAGAGGAGATAACGCCAGTTGGCACGCTCCTGGTTGGGATCGAGCTGGCGAGCCTTCTCAAGGTAGCCCTGGGTTTCCTCGAGGAGCGGCTTCTGCTGCTCGAACGTAGCAAGACCGGCAGCCTTATTGTTGATGCTAAAGCCTAACCATGTGAGCACAAGGGCATCCTCCTTGATAGAGTTTGCTTTCTTGAAGTCAGCGATGGCCTCGTCCCACTTGCTCTCGTTCATCTCAGCCTGACCCTTCACGGCGAGTGCCATAAAGTCGTTAGGATTCTTTGCAAGGCGCGTGTTGAGAAGATCAGCCTGCTTGTCCTTCATGCCGAGTGTGCCGTAGAGTGTAGCGAGGTTTGTAAAGATGGTCTCGTTCTCAGAGTCGTTTGCATAGAGAGCTTCGAACGACTTGAGGCACTTAACCGAGTCCTCACGTGTCTTCATGCTCTCCTGCATGAGCGCCATCTTGATGCTGAGGGCGTCCTTGTAAGAAGCGGTATCCTTAAGCGAAACGTCGATGTACTTGTTGGCAAGGTCCATGTTCTTGTTCTGGTAAGCGAGCACACCAGCTACGCGAGCCACCTCACCGAGGTTCTCATCGGGAGCCTTTGTCTTGTCGAAATCAGCGAAGAGAGGAGACACAGCGCTCTCTACGTAAGCTCCGAAGAGGTCGAGTGCAGTCTTCTGGTCTTCCTTCTCGAGAGCGCCCTGACCTACGATTACGAGGTGGATGCGAAGCGGCCAAAGAGCCTCCTGAAGCTTCTTGTGGAACTTGGGAGCCACCTTGCCCTTAGCGTTAGGAAGAGCGTCATACTTGTCGCACTGCTCAGCGTCGAGGAGGGCGTTCTTAAGAGCTACCGCCATACCCATGTTGTCGACAGCCTTCTCGCCAGCCTGACCCATCTGCTTCATCATCTGGTTCTCCTGGATGATTGAGATCTCGTGGTTAGCCTTGTTGAGCGAGAGTTCTACGAGCTTGTGGTAAGCCTTAGCCTTCTCGTCGTTGCTGAGAGTAGAGAGGCAAGACTGGAGCTGACCCTGAGCCTCAGCATAATCCTTCGACTTGAGGACGCTCTTGAGGTCCTGTGCGAATGCAGACGATGAAGCTACGATCATCGCTGCCATGATAAATAACTTTTTCATAATCGAATAGTTTTGTTACAGTTATTATTGATTGTTATTATCTGTTGTTGACTCGACAATGGTGTCGGGTGACGTAGTCTCTACGTCGTCCAGCTTCTCGTCCTCGCCTACCTTCTCCTCCAGTTCAGAGCTCATCACCTTGCATACGCTGGCGATTACGTCGTTCTTTTTGGCGAGATTGATGAGGCGAACGCCCTGTGTGGCACGTCCCATGACGCGGCAGTCGCGAACGGCAAGACGGATGGCAATGCCGCTCTTGTTAATGATCATGAGGTCGTTTTCGTCGGTGACATTCTTGATGGCAACGAGGCGTCCGGTCTTCTCGGTCACGGCGATGGTCTTCACGCCCTTACCGCCACGGTTGGTCTTGCGATAGTCCTCCACGCTTGAACGCTTGCCGTAGCCGTTCTCCGAAACCACCATTACGGTCTCGTTTTCGGCGTCGTTTACGATGATCATGCCCACAAGCTGGTCGTCGTCGCCGTCAAGCTGCATACCGCGTACACCCGTTGAGACACGGCCCATTGGTCGTACGGCAGACTCGTCGAAGCGAACGGCGCGACCGTTGCGGTTGGCGAGGATAATCTCGTTATTGCCATTGGTAAGGCGAACATCCACCACCTCGTCGCCTTCGACGATGTTAATGGCGTTCACACCATTGGTACGGGGGCGTGAGTAAGCCTCAAGGAGCGTCTTCTTGATGGTGCCGTTCTTTGTGGCGAACACCACGTAGTGTGAATTGACAAACTCCTCGTCGTTGAGTCCGCGGAGGCGGAGAAGAGCGTTGACAGAATCATCCGGCTCGATATTGAGAAGGTTCTGGATGGCGCGTCCCTTGAAGTTCTTGTCGCCGTCAGGTATCTCGTAGCACTTAAGCCAGTAGCAGCGTCCCTTGCGTGTGAAGAACAGCATGGTCTGATGCATTGTGGCAGGATAGATAAACTCGGTGAAGTCCTGCTCGCGTGTGCGTGCTCCCTTTGATCCTACGCCGCCGCGTGCCTGCTCACGATACTCGCTGAGCGGTGTGCGCTTGATGTAGCCCATGTGGCTGACGGTGATCACAACGGGGTCGTTCGGATAGAAGTCCTCTGCATTAAACTCATGCTCGAAGGGCTTTATCTCTGTGCGGCGCTCATCACCATACTTCTCCTTCACCTCAAGCAGCTCGTCCTTCATCACCTTCTTGCAAAGTTCGGGATCGTCAAGGATGGCCTGGAGGTGAGCGATGAGACGCTCCAGCTCCTCAAACTCGGCATGGAGCTGATCCATACGCAGTCCGGTAAGCTGTGAGAGGCGCATGTCCACGATGGCCTTTGACTGTATCTCGTCCAGCTCGAAACGCTTCTCGAGGTTGCGCTGAGCCTCTGAAGGTGTGGCAGAAGCACGGATGATGTGTACCACCTCGTCAATGTTGTCGCAGGCGATGATGAGTCCCTCAAGGATGTGGGCACGCTCCTGTGCCTTCTTAAGGTCGAACTTGGTGCGACGGATGGTCACGTCGTGACGATGCTCCACGAAGTACTTCACACACTCCTTAAGTGTGAGGAGGCGCGGACGTCCGTTGACGAGGGCGATGCAGTTGACAGAGAACGACGACTGCATGGCTGTCATCTTATAGAGCTTGTTGAGGATGACGTTGGCGTTGGCGTCACGCTTTACGTCCACCACGATACGCATTCCCTGACGTCCCGACTCGTCGTTGACGTTGGAGATGCCAGTCACTCTTCCGTCCTTCACGAGGTCGGCGATGCTCGACACGAGGTCAGCCTTATTGACACCGTAAGGAATCTCTGTGATGACAATCTTGTCGTGAGAGTCACCGCTCTCAATCTCGCTCTTGGCACGCATCATGACGCGTCCACGACCGGTCTCGTAAGCCTGACGCACACCGGTAAGACCGTATATGTAAGCTCCCGTAGGGAAGTCAGGTGCCTTGATGTGCTCCATGAGTCCGTCCAGATCAATGTCAGGATTGTCAATGTAAGCGCAGCATCCGTCAATCACCTCGCTGAGGTTATGCGTAGGAATGTTGGTGGCCATACCGACAGCAATACCGTTACCGCCGTTAACAAGGAGGTTCGGAATCTTCGTAGGCATTACGGTAGGCTCCATGAGCGTGTCGTCGAAGTTGGGTGCCATGTCCACGGTGTCCTTCTCAAGGTCGTCCATGATATGCTCTCCCATCTTTGAGAGTCGGCACTCCGTGTAACGCATAGCAGCCGGCGAGTCGCCGTCCACAGAACCAAAGTTACCCTGTCCGTCCACAAGCATGTAGCGCATGTTCCAGTCCTGTCCCATGCGTACTAACGCACCATAGACAGAAGAGTCGCCGTGCGGGTGGTACTTTCCGAGCACCTCACCAACGACGCGGGCACATTTCTTGTAGGGATTGTTGCTGGTGTTTCCAATGCCGAGCATACCATAGAGTATGCGTCGGTGTACGGGCTTGAATCCGTCGCGCACATCGGGCAAGGCACGGGAAACGATCACCGACATACTATAGTCGATGTATGAGCGTTTCATCTCCACCTCAATGTTGACTTTCTTAATTCTGTCTTGATCGATAGTCTGATTTTCGTCCATTTTATATTATTAATTTGTTTCGTTCACGAAGGCATAAATGACTAAAAATCGCCGTAAATGCCTTTTATTTGCCCTACATTCGTTTATAGGGATATGTTTCAAGGTGTAAAATTACAAAATAATTTCCGGTTAGCAATGCTTAGAAAGCTTAAAAAACGTGTTTTCTAAACAAATAGACGTATTGCGGGGCAGTTATCGGGAGCCACAATGTTACAATTCTATTAAAAGAACGTTTAATCTTTGTACATTCAGATTATTCGGTTTAACTTTGCACCCGAAAAAATACAAGTAATACATGTTTCATATTTCAGAATTCATCTTCTTAGGCGGCTTCATAGTTTTCATTGCCGCAATACTCGTACTCGACATGCTTGTCATCGACAAGAAGGCGCACGAAGTGTCAATACGTGAAGCCGGCACTTGGACGGCTGTTTGGATAACTCTCGCCTTGGCTTTCTCCGCCTTCCTTTGGTTTAAGGGCGACATGGTGCACGGAATAAGCAGCTTCGCCGACCTGAAAGCAGTGGCGACGGCGTATGCTCCGCACCTGAAACTCGACCCGTCCGACTTTGAGGCGAGCTTGCAGCAGTACAGACATTACATGACCATTAGCTACATATCGGGCTATCTCATCGAGAAGACGCTGTCCGTGGACAACCTCTTCGTGATGATGATGATATTCACGGCGTTCGGCGTGGGCAAGAACGAGTATCAGCACGTGCTCAACTGGGGCATCCTCGGAGCCATAGTGCTGCGCTTCGTGTTCATATTCTTAGGCGCAGCCATCATCAGCCGCTTCGACTGGGTGTTGCTGGTGTTCGGTGGCGTACTTATATATAGTGGTGTAAAGATGTTCCTCGACCGAAACAAGAAGGAGGAGATGGACGTGCAGAAGAACCCTATAGTGCGTCTGCTCTCGAAGACGGGCCGCATACACACACAGTTTGAGGGCGACCGCTTCTTTGTGCGCAAGGCGGGACGCCTGATGTTCACACCGCTCTTCGTAACGGTGCTCGTCATAGAGTTCAGCGACCTTATCTTCGCCTTCGACAGCATTCCTGCCGTATTCTCCGTGTCGCTCGACCCCTACGTGGTGTTCTTCTCCAACATCTTCGCCATACTCGGACTGCGTGCCATGTTCTTCCTCCTTGCTGCCATCGCCGACCGCTTCCGTTATCTGAAGACGGGTGTGTGTGTGTTGCTGCTCTTTATCGGTGCGAAGATGCTCATACATGAGTGGGTGGATATTGACGCTGTGGCTTCGCTCTGCATCATAATCGGCGTATTGGTGGTGAGCATAGGCGCATCGCTGCTGCCGCAACGCAAGTAAATATAATACAATTCACCCTTTGCCACATGAATAATCAGTTCGTAGATACGCACATCAGCATCCTTCATCGGAGGGAACAATCATTGCCGCAATCTGTTTAAACCCAGATCGGTCATTAGAAAAGTCTTCTTGTCCACCATGCAAATATCGTACAAAGAGTAAAAACCTGTTACAAAATAAAAATTGATTTTAGAGTTCAGGTTTGCTGTTTTTACGGTGTTTTGCTATGCTGACAGCACCCACGTTTAACGATAAAGCCCCTTTTACAGTCCGATAGTGCCACTATCAGAGTGTAAAAGAGGCTTTATCGTATTACAAAAGCGACGGTATTGGAGTGTAAAAGTGGCGCTATTGCAGAAAAAAACGGCTCATTTGCGAGCCTGATTTCATAATATTTCCTCGAAAAACCGCATAACACACTGTGTATTAACAATATAGCTACAAACGCTCAAAATTCAAGAATTTCGCACCAAAGATTTTGTCGTGCGCTGAGCTCATAGTATTGAGCATCAGAAATGCAAATATTGTATTCGGCAGAACTACTGAAGCAACCTGTACATAAAATATTTGCGGAGATAAAGTTATAGATAAACTCTTCTTGGAATATAAGAAAGGTGTAATCAAGCTCTTCCATCTGCACATGCCATTCCTGCCGCTTGAACGGAGGGATAATCAGAACGCAGTTGTCGTGCAGTTCGATTTTGTCTCCGTCAAGGAACATAAATCCTGATGCCTTGCGGAAGAAATAAAACTCGAAGAAGTCGGTCTTATACCTCTCGTGCAGGTTAAACCACCATTGTCTTTCGCTGCTCTCTGCGGTATTGAGCATGAAGTCCACGCCGCATGCGCTTTTGGTATATTTCAACAGCGAAATGTGACTTGCTGTCTTATAAGGGATATATCTGTTTCAAGTGCCGTTCGTTTATTGGTAAATTCTTGCGTTTAATAATTTTTCTATTCTGCGGTAAACTGTTGTCCTTTATATTCTTCTTTAAACTCCGTAACCGTCTGTCCAGTTTGTTTTTTGAAGAAACGCATTAAATGACCAGGCTCCGAAAAATTGAATTCGTATGCCAATTCACTGGTAGTTTTGTCAGTGAATAATATTTCATTCTTGATTTCTGCAAGCAGACGTTGTTTCAGCAGATGTACGGCCGTTTGCCCATATTGTGCCTGTACAGAAGCATTCAATGTGATGCGGCTGATGTTCAGCATGGCTACATAGTCGGCCACTTGCTGGTATTGGCGAATATGTTTCTCTAAGAGTTGTTTGAACTCAAAGGCATGGTGGTTCTTGGGGGCATCAAAAGGCAGATGGTATTGAGCAGAATACCTACGATTAAGGGTCATGAGCAGATAATGAAGCAAGGATACGATGATGTGATAGCTGTCGGCAAGAGGATGGTTGAGTTCTTCTTTTATCCGCACAAGCAAACGCTCGTATTCTTGTTGTTCCATAGTAGTAGCCGACAGATAGGGTGGAAAATCTGTTTGATAGCAATAAAGCAAACGATAAGTAAAGAAAGGATCGGCAAGATAGGTTGAAAGAAAATCATCACGGAAAATAAGGAAACGATAATCCATTTGGCTTTCATCAATATGCCACTCCTGATGGATGTGCGGCGAAAGTATCAGCACTGTATTGTCTTTCAACGCGATATGTTGAAAGCCATAACACAGCCACCCGGATGCTTTCCTGAAGAAAAACAACTCGAAGAAGTTGGTTTTGAAAGACGGATACTCCATCAATACGCCCCGCAAACGCTCGTGCGTATCGGTATTGATGTTGAAATCTACACCACATTCTGTTTTGCTGAAAGGAACTTGTGTAAGTTCTTGGGGATGACTCTCTAATTTCATGCAACAAATGTACGAATAATTAATGGTTTATCAAAATGGCAGAGCACATATTATTAATGGTAGAATGTATCTTTGTTTTATGCACTACCTTTGCACTCGTAATCAAAACAAATACCATTATGAAAGAAATTAAAATTGCAGAAAAAGGTGAGAACTTCACCACGGTGAACGTAGGTAAGTTGAATGAAATTAAGGAATATGAGTTGGCTATGGGCAATTTCTCTATCCCGGGAAAGATGTTTGCTGGACATGCACTACAAGCAACAGGCGCAGAATTGTCTTTTCAAAGTCTTGCAGCTGGGCAGGATTATGGCACACGCCATACCCATAAAACCCACGAAGAGCTTTATTTCATTCTTAAAGGTGAAGGCATTTTCGATGTAGACGGCAAACGATTTCCTGTTTCAGAAGGAAGCATCGTGAGAATTGCGCCCAATGGCAAACGTGCTTTCAAAAACACAGGCAGCAGCGAAATGCTCGTGCTTTGCGTACAATATAAGGCAAATTCGTTCTCTGATGATGATGAACCTCTGAAGGATGCTATTATGTTGGAGGCCAATGTTAAACTTTAATAAACAATGAATATCCAGCAAATAAGAAACGCAACGATAATCGTTGAATATGGGGGAAAGAAAATTCTGATCGACCCCATGTTGGGAAAGAAAGGCTGCATGCCTCCTTTCCCCTTTAGTAGAAATCAACACCTGCGCAACCCACTTCATGAACTACCTTTTCCCGTAGAAGAGATGCTAAAAGGTGTGGATGCTGTATTGCTTACCCATCTACACGATGACCATATCGATGAGGCGGCCTATGAAATGATACCTAAAGATATGCGATTTTTTGTGCAAGACGAAAACAATCGGCAGGTGGTGATGTCGCATGGATTTAATCATGTGGAAGTTGTCGGCGACAATACAAGGATTGGGGAAGTTAGCATACAAAAGGCCGAAAGCCAGCATGGTAATTTCATCATGAAGTATCCTGCTGGGCATACAGCGGGTTATGTATTCACTCATCCACAAGAAAAGACGCTCTATCACGCCGGAGATACCATCTGGTATGCTGGTGTAAAGCGCAATTTGAAGCGTTTTCGCCCCGAGGTTATCACCCTTAATGCAGGTGGTAATGGCTTTCACTTGGGTGGACGCGTTATTATGAACGATGAAGATGTGGTAAAAGTTGCTGCTGCTGCACCTGATGCAAAGATATTTGTGACGCATCTTGAAGGCGTAAACCATAATAGCGTGACGCATGAAATGGTGAGAAAGCGTGCGAAAGTGGCAGGAATTTTAGACCGCGTCTTTATTCCTGAAGATGGTGAAATGGTAGAGGATTTGTAAAGAATAAAGGAAGAAACATGGCAAAAACACTCATTAGAACGAAAGAGGTGCGTGGCATCATGACCAAGTCCAATCTCCCTGTTGGTGGCTATTCGGTGAATCCATACGTGGGTTGTACCCATGCTTGCAAGTATTGTTACGCCTCATTCATGAAGCGCTTCACAGGACATAAAGAAGAATGGGGCACTTTCTTAGATGTTAAGCATTGGCCTGCAATCGAGAATCCGAAGAAATATGCCGGACAACGGGTGGTTATTGGATCAGTGACCGATGGGTATAATCCCGAAGAAGCAACGTTCCGCAGGACACGTAAACTGCTTGAAGAGCTCAAAGACAGCGATGCGGAAATACTCATTTGTACAAAGAGCGACCTCGTGTTGCGCGACCTTGACCTGCTCCGGCAAATGAAGAAAGTCACCGTATCGTGGTCTATCAACACGCTTGATGAGACATTTCGTGCCGACATGGACAAGGCCGTGAGCATAGAGCGGCGCATCGCAGCCATGCGAAAGGTCTACGAGGCGGGCATCCGAACCGTTTGTTTTGTATCGCCCATCTTCCCTGGCATCACCAATTTCAAAGCTATTTTTCATAAAGTGAAAGATATTTGCGACCTCTTTTGGCTTGAGAACCTCAATCTGCGGGGTGGTTTTAAGGCCAACATTATGGGTTATATCAAATCATACTATCCCCATTTGTTCCCACTTTATGAAGAAATCTATTTGCATAAAGACCGAACATATTGGAAGCAATTGGAGCAAGAGGCCGCGAAAATGGCGCAGGAGGCTCAATGTAAGTATGTGGATAATGAATTGCCTTACGAACGAAGTCCCAAAGGACATCCCTCGATAGTGAATTATCTCTATCACGAAGAAATCAGAGGGTCAGGAAATACGGGTAAAAGGAATGTTATACAATAAAACAGATGTGTATCTCTACTGTTGATAGACTACTTGAAAAATCTCTTTCCAGTGCTGTCTGTTTCTGCATGAGGGTGCATACCTTCCATACAAATATTAATATCCACCAATATCGTGGCGATGTCGCCGGGCAATGCTATTGACTTGCCGGCTATTTCCTCCGGGATATACAGCTCATGTGGTAGGTTGAGTGTGATGTAGGTGGCATTTGTTTCTGCATGCAAAGGTATTGCGTTCTAACCTTTTAGCAGATACCAAAACAGAGCCAACGACTACCATATTGATAATCAGGCTATGAAATTCCATTATTCTTGACCTCTTCCATGAACTCCCCGACAGTCGTTCCCGTCTGTTGCTTGAAGAACCGCATCAGGTGATTGGGGGCTGAGAATTGCAGTTTATAGGCTATTTCCTTTACGGATAAATCTGAAAAGAGCAAATCGTTCTTTATCTCCTGCAACATTCTTTGTTTCAAAAGATGCACGGCAGTCACTCCGAATTCGTTTTCCACGGCTTTATTAAGGGCAATCCTGCTGATGCCCATCATCGAGGCATAATCGTTTACCCGAATGTGTTGACGGATATTTTTCTCCAACAGTTCCTTGTACCTGAAAGCGTAATTGTTCAGCGGAAGGCGCAAGGGCAGGTTGAACATCTTGGCGTAATAGCGGTTCAGCAGCAACAGGAACTCATACAAATAAGCCACAATCATGTGGTAACTGTCAGCGACAGGCGACAATAGTTCCGACTTCATCTTTCGGAGCAGTGCAAGGAAGGACCCCATTTGCTCCGCATCCATACCGAAGCAAGGCGGGTTGTCGCTTTGATAGCAATACAGCAACCTGTACATAAAATATTTGTCGGAGATAAAGTTATAGACAAACTCTTCTTGGAATATAAGAAAGGTGTAATCAAGCTCTTCCATCTGCACGTGCCATTCCTGCCGCTTGAACGGAGGAATAATCAGAACGCAGTTGTCGTACAGTTCGATTTTGTCTCCGTCAAGGAACATGAATCCTGATGCCTTGCGGAAAAAATAAAACTCGAAGAAGTCGGTCTTATACCTCTCGTGCAGGTTAAACCACCCTTGCCTTTCATTGCTGTCGGCGGTATTGAGCATGAAGTCCACGCCGCATGCGCTTTTGGTATATTTCAACAGCGAAATGTGGCTTGCTGTCTTGTAAGGGAAAAATCCCTTCGGATTCTTGTATGTCATTGCGGTTTTGTTATTATTGAAATTTCACTGGTTGCAAAAATAGCGTATTTATCTGAATGATAGCCGAAATCTCCGTATTATTTATGCCAAATGAATATTCCGAATAGTTTCATAATCGAAAAAAATCCTCCCAAAAGAGTGAGTTTCTCAGATTCTATTTGTACTTTTGCCATGTCATTCAGAGTTTTTTCCAAACTTTAATAATATAATGAAAAGACTACAATCATATATACTATTTATATTGTTGCTGTTGGCAACAGTTCTTCCGGCACACGGACATATTTCCAGAAATATGTTCATGATTTCCAACCTCAATACAGATAATGGACTGTCCAGTTCTCGTGTCTATTCTATTGTTGAGGCAGAGGATGGTGCCATGTGGATAAGTACTAAACGAGGGGTTGACCGATATAACGGCCAATTGGTTTCTAATTACACATTGGCTACAGAAATGCAGTACAGTGATGCCTGTGGCAGAAATATCAAATTGACCCAAGATCATCATCGGCAGATATATGCCTACGACAACAAGGGAAAAGTATATATATATAATAAGGTGAAAGATACGTTCGTCTTGAGATGTAATCTTCTGAATATTCTTGGAGGAAGCATTGTATTGAACGAATTGCTGGTAGATGAAAAGGGCAACTTCTGGTTGGCTATGGATAAAGGTCTTTACTGCTTGTCAGCTTCTGCTGACGGGAAGGAAATCGTTCGCGAGAAAGCTAAAGGTAGATTTATATTAAAAGATACCTATATTAATCATATCCAGTTTGTCGGTCAGAGACTCTTGATAGGAACTTCCAAAGATGTATATTGCTATTCGGCAGTTACACAGAAAATAGCAAAAAAAATAAGCGGCTGCTCTGTGGTTTCTTCTTATCATGATGTAGAGGGGCATCATATTTGGTTGGGTACTTTTCATGAAGGAGTGAAGGTGGTGGATGATAGTACTTGGAAGCCGATCAATTCTATAGCTTTCAATTCTTTACAGAACATTCCGCAGATTCCCGTACGTTCTATTATTTCATTTAATCATCAAACTCTTCTGATGGCTGTAGATGGAGCTGGAATCTATGCTTATGATAAGCTGAATAAACAAACCAAGCTCTTACTGAATACAGACGGACGTCCTGGTAACGTATTGAAGGGCAATGGTTTATATACTTTGTTCCGCGATCGTTTTGGAGATTTATGGGCAGGCTCTTTTTCGGGAGGAGTAGATTTAGCCATTCCGATGGAACATACTCTGGAATATATTACGCACGAGTATCTTAATAATCAATCGCTGATAGATAATTGTGTGAACGATGTGTTCCAAAGTCGCGATGGGAAAATATGGTATGCTACTGATAAAGGAGTAAGTATTTATGATTCGCAGACTCATTTTTGGCATCATGGACTATATAATAAGGTGGCACTTACGATTTGTCAGACTGTTGATGGAAGGATTCTGGTAGGTACTTATGGCAATGGTGTATATCAGGTAAACAGTGATGGAACCAGTATGCCTGCATATTCAGTTCGTAATGGAAAGTTGAAGAGTGACTATGTGTTCAGTATTTTTGCTGATAGCGAAGGCAATCTCTGGATAGGCTGTTTAAATGGTGATATGGCCTGTTTCCCTTCTGGAAAAAATACGTCCAGAGGAGTGGAGAAGGCAGCTTTCTATCTGCCTGTCAATGAGGTACAATGCATTACAGAATCAGAGGATAAACGCAGTATCGCTGTAGGAACTTCGCATGGTTGCTATCTGATAGATAAACAGAATCCTATGCACCCACGCCGTTTTTTTTATCCAGGACAATATCCCGATAAAGACATAAATTTGTTTGTCAACAGTATGGTTTATCAAAATTCCAGTCATGTCTGGATAGGTACGGATGGTGGTGGACTTTATGATTATGATCTGAAGACTAATAAGTTAAGAACCTATACTACCCAGGAATCTTTACCGTCTAATACGGTTTATGGACTTATCAAGGGAAAGAATGGCAAGTTGTGGTTGAGCACTGATAAGGGGTTGGCTTTCATCTATCATGGGAAGGTGGTAAATCTCAACTTCTTCAAGGGTTTGGAACGTGAGTATAATCGTATGTCTGTGGCATGTACTTCAGATGGCAGGATGCTTTTTGGCAGTAATGATGGCGTAGTGGCTTTGGCTCCGATGTTTGCCAAAGGATTGAATTATGCCGCTCCGCTTCGTATCCATCGTGTTGAGGTGGAAGGCGTAGAGCGTACCGACCAATGGAATGAATCCATCTTTGAGATGTTACAGAATGGAACCTTGCGCCTTCACCATCATGAGAATACACTGATTGTTTCTTTCGAGAGCATCAATTATCAATATCAGCATGACATCCAATATCAATATTATTTGGAAGGATATGATCGTGACTGGAGTAAATTGTCTTCTTATCAGTTAGCACGATTTGTCAATTTACCTTCTGGCAACTATGTACTTTATGTCAAGGCTGTCTGCAGAAGTAATGGTAGGGAATTAGGAGCAACATCCCTAAAAATTTCTATCGCTCAACCTTGGTGGAACACCTGGTGGGCATGGATTGTCTATCTCTGTATTCTGACAGCCATCTTATATTTTGCATGGCAGTATTATAAAGAACGATTGCAGCGCAAGTATTATGACGAGAAAATCAATTTCTTCGTTAATACCGCCCATAACATACGTACTCCTTTGAGTCTCGTGTTGGCTCCTCTTGTTGATCTGTCTAAAGATTCTCACTTGAGTGAGAAGAGTCGTGTTTTTTTGGATATGGCGCAGCGCAACGGCAATAAACTGTTGAAGATGGTAACAGAGTTGCTTGACTTCCAAAAGGTAGAGCAGTCTGCCGAACAGGTTCGTCTGCAAGATATAGAATTGCCGATGCTTTTACGTTTGCAGATGGATAAGTTTGCATTGGCAGCTCAGGAGAAGCATATTCAGCTGTTTCTTGAAACGTGCCCGCAGCAACATATTCATTCTGATGTCAAAATGATGGATCTGATATTGGAAAATCTTCTCTCGAATGCTATCAAATATACACCTCAAGGTGGAAAGGTTACGTTGTCGGCTTCTACTGAAGGTAAGATGGCGCTGATTCATGTATGTGATACAGGTATAGGTATTCCCAAGGCAGAAATTAAGAGTATCTTCAAGAGCTTCTTCAGGGCTTCTAATGCGGTGAATTCTCAGGAAATGGGAAGTGGATTAGGACTGATGCTTACACAAAAGCTTGTAGAGAAATTAGGAGGAAAGCTTAGTTTCGTAAGTGAGGAAGGAAAGGGTACTACTTTCTGTGTGAAGTTGCCCTTAGGCAATGTAACAGATTCTTCTGTTCGGCTTGTTGAGGAAAAGAAAAAAGTTGCAGATGAATCTTCTTTAGCTGAAGACAAGCATGATGAAACTTGCCAAACAGTGTCTTCTGCGGTTCTGCAGGATGCTGGTGTTTCAAAGGATACACTTCTTTTTGTCGATGACAATGAAGATCTTTGCAAATATATCAGAATGACTTTTGGTGATTCTTATCAAGTAGTTGATGTGAAAAGTGCAGAGGCTGCCTTGAAATATTTGAAAGAGGGCGGTGTGTGTGATATCGTTGTTTCAGATGTCATGATGCCGGGAATGCACGGAGATGAGCTCTGTCGCAGCATCAAGGAAAACAAGGAAACATCATGGCTGCCTGTTATCCTGCTGACAGCTAAGGCTGGTCGTGACTTTATGATAGAAGGGCTCGGACTTGGTGCTGATGACTATATCGCCAAGCCATTCGATACTGCTATTCTTGCGAGTAAGATTGCCAGTATTCTGAAGAATCGTCGCCGGTTGAGTCAGTACTATATGGACAGAAGTCTTGCTCTTGTTAGAGGAGAGACAGCTTCTGAGTCTGCTTCTCCCGAGCAGATTGTGTGCTCAGATTCTTACGAAAATGTGGAAGAAGCTGCTCTGAATCCACAAGACCAGGCTTTTGTAGATAAAGCTACCAGTTTGGTGTTGGCTCATCTGAGCGACACTGACTTTAATATCGACCGACTCTGTAGAGAGATGGCGATGAGCAGAACGCTTTTCTATGGTAGGCTGAAGACTCTTACGGGGCAAAGTCCGCAGGATTTTATGCGATTGATACGTCTGGAGCAGGCTGCTATCTTTCTGAAACAGGGGGATAGTGTGCTGGATGTCTCTGTGAAAGCCGGTTTTTTAAATGTGAAGTACTTTAGTACAGTATTTAAAAAGCACTTTGGGGTTTCTCCCAGTAAGTATCTGTAAATCAGCGTTTTAATTTTAAAGAAAAGGTTTCGGTTTAGACGATATGTCTGAATTGAAACCTTTTTTGTTTGTTATCTAACCCGCTTGGGGTTCCTTTTCTCTACCTTTGCAGCCAGAATCTGTTACGCAATCAAACAGTTTTTTTTAAAAAACGAAACAATAACAATTTACACCAATAACAATTTACACATAGAAATGAAAATGAAAAGGAGCTTTTTGACATTTAGTCTCTTTTTATTAGGCATCTTCACATGTTTATCTTGCGAAGCAAACACGTTGCAGAAGGACTCATCCAAAGGTTCTGATGGAGTATGCGAATCCATGCCTACTGCCCAACAATGGAATAAAGACATTGTGGGGTGGAATCTTGGTAACGAATTTGAGTGTTCTGCTCCTGGACAGGATGGCGAGTCGATGCAGATTGGCAACCCTGATGGTTCCATCCATGCAGAGACTGCTTGGGGCAATCCCGTTGTTACCAAGAAGATGATACAAGCCGTGAAGAAGGCAGGTTTCAATGCCGTCCGTATTCCAATCCGTTGGCAGTGCCACATTACCAATGCTCAGGCGATGAGCATCGACAAGGCTTGGATTGCTCGTATCAAGGAGGTAGTGGGTTGGTGTCTGGATAATGACCTCAAGGTTATCATCAATGCGCATCATGAAAAATGGCTCGAAAGTCGTCCTACCTATCAATATAAGGAAGAAAACTGCCAAAAGCTTGCGCTCCTCTGGATGAATATCGCCTCTGAGTTTGCCAATTATGACGGTCGCTTGGCTTTCGCCGGTACCAATGAGGTTCACGTCAGGGACAACTGGAGCAAGCCTACTGCCGAGAATCTCGAAGTGCAGAATGCTTACAATCAGACATTCGTGGATATGGTTCGTGCCACAGGCGGCAACAATGCCAAGCGCCACCTCATCTTACAGACTTACGTTTGCAACCCTTGGTTTGGCATCGAGAATGGAGGATTCATCATTCCGAAGGATGCCGAAGGCAATGGCAACAACTATATGAGTGTGGAATTCCACTACTATCAACCATGGAGCTACGCAGGCGATTGCACCTACGATTACTGGGGTGATGCCTACAAGGATGCAGGCAAGACACCTGCTGACAACGAGAAGACGATGACAGACTTCTTTGATAAGGTGGTGAATACCTGGAGCAACAAAGGACTGGGTATCGTAATAGGAGAATGGGGAGTAACCGACCACTATAAGTCAAACTCTGTGAAAGTGCATGAAAACATGACCTACTACTGTAAGTTCCTGACTACGGAGGCTCGCAAACGAGGCTTCTCTACTTTCGTTTGGGACAACAACTACTTTGGTAACGGCTCTGAGAAGTATGGCATCTTCGACCGTTTCAAGAGTATGAAGGTGAATGCTCCTTGGATTCTTGAGGGAATCTTTCAGAAGTAATGATATGATAATAAGATGATTATTTTAAACCTATAAACAAAATAAGAACTATGAGAAAGAAAACACAGTTTCTCGGCATGCTCGGTGCAGGTTTGATGTGGATGCCTACTTCAGCCATCCTCGCTGCCCAGATGAACAATGCTGCTATGAGCGTTCAGCAGAGCCAAGGCATCAAGGGTACAGTGGTGGATGCCACTGGCGAAACCTTGATTGGTGCAAGCGTGAAGGTGGCTGGTACAACCAACGGTGTCGTTACCGATCTGGATGGTAACTTTACGCTGAATTGCAAGCCTGGAGCCACACTCGAAGTGAGCTACGTCGGTTACAAGACGATGACCGTGAAAGCTGCTGATGGTATGCGAATCAAGATGCAAGAGGATGGTAAAGCCTTGAATGAGGTAGTTGTCACCGCCCTCGGCATCAAACGAGACCGCAAGGCTCTCGGCTATGGCTTGGAGGAAGTGAAGGGTGAGGAACTCACCAAGGCGAAGGAAACCAACGTCATCAACTCTCTTTCAGGTAAGGTGGCAGGTCTCGTCGTGCAGAACACCGCTGGCGGTGCTTCTGGTTCTACCCGCGTGCTCCTTCGTGGTAATACGGAAATGGCAGGCAACAACCAGCCTCTCTACGTGGTGGATGGTGTGCCTTTGGATAATACCAATTTTGGCAGTGCTGGTGAAAGTGGTGGTTATGACCTCGGTGATGGTATCTCTGCCATCAACCCTGACGACATCGAGACGATGAGCGTATTGAAAGGTCCTGCTGCCTCAGCCCTCTATGGTAGCCGTGCTTCTCATGGTGTTATCTTGATTACTACCAAGAAGGCGGAGAAGGATAAGATTTCCGTGGAGTACAATGGTTCTTTCACCATCGATACCCAGTTGGCTAAGTGGAATGACGTGCAGACAACTTATGGTATGGGCTACAATGGTGCCCTTCCTACATCCAGTACAGCTGGTACCAACTCCAGTTGGGGTCCTAAGGCTGATGATTTCGTCTTCAAGTACTTTGATGGTGAGGAGCGTCCATTCAAGATGTATCCCAACAATGCCTCCGATTTCTTCCGCACTGGTTTGACGGCGCAGAACACAGCCATTCTCTCTGTGAATTCAGGTAAGACTGGTATGCGTTTCTCTTTCACCGATATGCGCAACAAGGACATCCTGCCTAACACCAACATGAGTCGTGACAACTTCAACCTCCGTGTGAATACCTCAGCAGGTCCTGTTGATTTCGACTTCACCGCCAACTATACTCGTGAGAACGTGAAGAACCGTCCAGCCTTGGGTGATTCTCAGAGCAATGTAGGTAAGAACCTCATGACTTTGGCTGGTACCTACAACCAGGCTTGGTTGAAGCACTATGAGGATGCCGACGGCAACTACTCCAACTGGAATGCTAACGACCAGTATAACAAGAACCCATACTGGGATCTCTATAAGAATGGCAATACTTCTAAGAAAGATGTGTTCCGCTTGACAGGTAAGGCAATCTGGAATATCGACAAGCACTTGAAGTTGCAGGGCACCATCGGTACCGACATCAACAGCATGAACTTCGAGGACTTCATCGCCAAGACCACTCCAGGTACACCAGCAGGAAAGCTTACCGACCAAATATTCAATAACAGAACACTGAACGCAGAGCTCCTTGCCCTCTACAACAACTCATGGGGCGACTTCGATGTCAACGCTACCGCTGGTGGTAACATCTTCAAGGTGGACAACAAGACCACCACCAATACCGGTCTTAACCAGCAGATGAATGGCATCAAGAACATCATGAACTATCAGGAGCAGAACACTCGTGAGAGTATGTACAAGAAGCAGATAAGCTCTCTCTATGCCAGCGCAAGCATTGGTTACAAGCATACTTACTATCTGGAAGGAACCATCCGTGGTGATAAGTCATCCACACTCCCTACCAGCAACAATACATATATTTACCCATCTGTATCGGGTAGCTTGGTATTCTCCGAGTTCATCAAGAACAAGAAGATTATCAATTATGGTAAAGTTCGTGCATCATGGGCTAAGGTAGGTAGCGATACCGACCCTTACCAGCTTGCACTCAACTACGCCACAGGCAAGTATAGTTATTCAGGTTATACCATCGGTATGATAAGCAACTCTACCCAGCCAAATAAGGACTTGAAGCCAACCATGACTGGCTCTTACGAGTTGGGTCTGGAAATGAAGTTCTTCAATAATCGTTTGGGCTTGGATGTAACCTATTACAACCAGAACTCCAAGAATCAGATCTTGAGCCTTGCTTCTACCACCACTTCTGGCTATTCTTACCGTTTGGTTAATGCCGGTGAGATTCAGAACAAGGGTATCGAACTTGCCCTCAATGGTCGATTGCTCCAGATTAAGGACTTCGGTTGGGACATGGGTGTCAACTTCTCCAAGAACACCAACAAGGTGAAGTCGCTCGTAGATGGCATGGATTATTTTGAGCTTGCCAAGGCCACATGGTGCGGTGTATCAGTAGGTGCTCAGGTTGGCGAGAATTATGGTGCTATCCGTGGACACGATGTTGTTCGCAATGAGCAGGGACAAGTTGTCATCGATGCAGCCACAGGACTTCCAAAGGTTGACCAGAACGTGAAGACCATCGGAAACTCTTCTTGGGATTGGACTGGTGGTTTCTATACCACATTCTCTTACAAGAACTTCCGCCTCTCTGCATCTTTCGATGTGAAGGTGGGTGCTGATATCTACTCTATGTCTATGCGCTCTGCATACCAGACTGGTAAGGCAAAGGGAACATTGGCAGGCCGTGAGGAGTGGTACGCTTCTGAGGAGGCTCGTCAGGCAGCAGGTATGGACATCTCGGCATGGCGTGAGTCTGGCAACTGCAAGGGACTCGTAGTGGATGGTGTTATCGACAATGGTAATGGTACTTATCGTAAGAACGACATCGCTGTGAGCCCAGAAGATTACTGGAAGCACATGGCTACCAGCGTACAGAGCGAGTTTGTATATGACAACTCTTACGTGAAGTGCCGTGAGATTACCTTAGGTTATACCTTCCCTGAGAGTTTGTTGGGCAAGTGGGCCAAGGGCTTGAGCGTATCTTTCGTGGCTCGTAACCCATTCATCGTTTGGAAGAACATTCCTAATATCGACCCAGACTCAAGCTACAATACCTCTGGTCTTGGCTTGGAGTATGGTTCCTTGCCATCTCGCAAGAGCTATGGTATCAACGTGAATGTGAAGTTCTAATCTCTTGATGGGGAAAGAAATGATAGTTCTTAACTGATTAAAAGACAACAATAAAATGAATAATATAATCAAGAAATATATAGGCAAGGGCGGTTTCGCAATGGCTCTCTTGTTGATGGCTACTGGCGGTGTGATGACTTCTTGCTCTGACAGCACGATGGAAAGCATTAACACCGATAAGACCAAGGTGGACAAGCTGGATCCTAATGCACAATTGACAACTTCTTTGTTGCAGACATACGGTGATTTTAGTTTGATGGATACTTATCGCAACTATATCACTGGTTTTGACCAGTATTTCGCTGGTGGTTGGAATGTAACCAATTATTCGGGTTCCAATTTCTATCAGGATGATATTGCCCGTCTTATTTGGGACCGTTATTATGAGGTTTCCATCAAGAACCTTGTGGATGCCATCCACAATTCTGAGGACAAGGCTAATCTGAATGCCGCTCTTCGCATCCATCGTGTGTATCTGCTCTCTGTGATTTCTGATATTTATGGCGACATCCCTGCTTCTGAGGCTGGCTTGGGATACATCAAGGGTATTTCCAATCCTAAGTATGATACGCAGGAAGAGCTATACAGCTGGTTCTTCAAGGAACTTGACGCTTGCGAGAAGCAGCTTGGCACAGGTACCGACCGCATTTCTGGCGATGTAACCAGTCTTGGTGGCGATGTGGCTAAATGGAAGAAGTATGCCAACTCTCTTCGTTTGCGTTATGCCATGCGTATATCAGATGTAAATCCTACTCAGGCTAAGGAGGAATTTGAAAGTGCATTGACAGATGCTGGCGGTTATATTGCTTCGGCTGCCGACGATGCTTACATCAAGTATTCAGATTCTCCTTATACCTATTATGATGGAGCCAACGACTATGATTTCCGTACCAATGCCTTGGGAGAGATACTCTATGGTCAGGATGCTATATCTCCTACATTCGTATGCTCTACCTTGTTCTATCAGATGCAGAATACTGACGACCCTCGTCTCTATCGCATCTGTCGCCACTATTACAACATCAAGCGTAGTCAGGTAAAGCCAGACAAGGAGCAGAACATCGACTTGACCGATGAGGTGTTGGCTTACTTCCAGCGTCAAGGTATTGGTGAGGAGCCTTGTAATCCTGGTGCTGCTTGGTATAGCGACTGGATGAACGTGCCTAAGGTATCAGAATTTCCTACTCTCGCTAAGTTGGCTGAGCAGGATGCTAACAATTATGACAACTCAGATTTTCTTGCACGTATGATGCGTCCATGCTTGAACATCGACTTTGAGATGCCTTCTTGCCCTGGTATTCTGATTACCTCTGCCGAGGTAAAATTCCTCATGGCCGAGGCTAAGACCAAGGGTTGGAATGTAAGTGGTGACGCTGAGACTCTCTATGAGGAAGGTGTTCGTGCTTCTATGGAGATGCTCAACAACTATTATCTCACGTCCAACAAGATTACTGAGGATGAGATCAATGAGTTCATTGCCAACAACAAGTTGGGTGACAATCCTAAGGCGACCATCAACACCCAGGCATGGATTCTCCACATGATGAACCCATCAGAGGGTTGGGCTAACTTGCGTCGCTCCGACTATCCTGCTATCCTGGACAGAAGCCGATTAGGCATCTTTACCAATGGTTTCACTTATACCGATTCTAACATGGCTATGCCTACTCGCTTGCGTTATCCAGAGTTGGAAGGTCAGTATAACAGCGTCAACTATAAGGCAGCCATCGAGCGTATGGGTGGTACTGATGATTGGCACAAGAAGCTTTGGTGGGATAAGGCTAACGTCAACCTTCAGCCAGAATTCGCTCCAGCTAATGGTAAAGGATACATTAAGTAATTAAGAATTTAGAATGAACAATTAAGAATTGGCTAACGCCATAACTATTAATAATTATCAAGATGAAAAAGATAATGAATCAATATAAAGGTAATGTCTTGAAGGCAATGATGATGCTTTTCGCCATGAGCTTTGCGTTCGCAGGCACTGCTACACTGTCTTCTTGTTCCTCTGACGACGATCCTTTCTTCACCGTATCAGAAGATGACAATCCTCGTATCTTGAACACCGACTTGGCTGACCAGAAGTTGGATCGCAAGACCAAATTGAACCTGGAAATCAGGGTGACTCCTGTTCACTACACCACTGTGACATGGTTGCTCGACGGCACGCAGATTCATGAAGGTACTACCATCGACCAGACTTTGCCTATAGGTAATCATGAACTGAAGATTGTGGCAACCACCACCAAGGGCAAGAGCACATCCCGCACCTTGAACGTTACCGTAACTCCTGCTGCCGATGACCCAGCCTTGGGTACCAACGCTTTAGAACTTTGGGTAGCTCCAGGTGCTGAGACCACTATCCATAATTGCAAGAATCTCGGTACTGTTGCTAAAGTAATGGTAGGTGGCAAGGAAGTAGCCTTCGAGGTTCTCGAAGAGGGCACAGCCTTGAAGCTCACAGCTCCTACAGGTTTGGAGAATGGTGACTATGATATCACTTTGGTAGATGGTGAGGGCGTACAGTTCCCTTGCGGTACCATAAAGGTAACCACCGAGGCTCGCCCATCTATGGAGAATACCCTCTGGGAAGGTGAGTTCTCCGTGACATGGGGTACACCATTCGATGCCTTGAAGGACACCTTCCTCTCAAAGGTGAAGGCTGGCACCATCCTCCGTGTCTATGTAGATGGAAAGGGCCAGGGTACTGCTGCCACTTCTTGGTGGAACAACATCCTTACCGGTAAGGGCGAACCGGACCGTGGCGACATCATGGTGGATGGACCTGCTAAATGGGAGTTTGAACTGACCGACTTGTCTATCCAACTCTTGACAGAGCAGAATGGTTTCCTCCTCGTGGGTGATGGTTATACCGTAAAGAAAGTAACTATCGAATAAAATATTAGAATTTATGAAGAAATTATTATTATCTATTTCAATGTTGGCATTGGCTTATACAGCCAGTGCTAATGTTCCGGTCATCAAGAGCGACCCTAAGATAGAGGCTCAGGTAGAACAAACCCTGAAGAAACTCACCTTGGAGGAAAAGATAGGTCAGATGATGGAATTGGTGACCGACCTCTTTGGTGCCAACGACAAGAACGGTGTGTTCTATATCGACGAGCACAAGACCGATTCTATCCTTTCTCGCTATAAGATTGGCTCTATCCTCAACGCTCCTAACACTTGCGCGCCAACCGCCAAGCAGTGGGAGAAGTATATCTCTCAGATTCAGAAGATTTCGATGAAGCGCATCGGCATCCCTTGCGTCTTCGGTCTTGATCAGAACCACGGTTCTACTTATACACAAGACGGAACCCTCTTCCCGCAGAACATCAATGTAGCTGCCACCTTCAATCGTGAGATTGCTCGCCGTTCGGCTGAGGCTACTGCTTATGAGACTCGTGCCGTGAGCGTGCCTTGGACTTACAGTCCTACCGTTGACCTCGGTCGTGATGCCCGTTGGCCTCGCATCTGGGAAAACTTTGGTGAGGATTGTTATCTCAGTTCGGAAATGGGTAGTTCTATGGTGCGTGGTTTTCAGGGAGAAGATCCTAATCATATTGACCAGTATCATATATCAGCCTGCATGAAACACTTTATGGGTTATGGTGTGCCTTGGACTGGTAAAGATCGTACACCTGCTTATATTTCACCTTTTGATTTACGCGAGAAACATTTCGCTCCATTCCTGGCAGGTCTGCAGGCTGGAGCCTTGACCGTGATGGTGAATTCCGCTTCAGTCAACGGTTTGCCGATGCATGCCAACAAGGAATTCCTGACAGGATGGCTGAAGGAACAGACTGGATGGGATGGTGTGTTGGTTACCGACTGGGCAGACGTCAACAACCTCTATACTCGCGAGATGATAGCTAAGGATAAGAAAGATGCACTCCGCATCGCCATCAATGCCGGTATCGACATGATTATGGAACCTTATTCTTGCGATGCTTGTGGCTACCTTATAGAATTGGTGAAAGAAGGCAAAATTCCGATGAGTCGCATCGATGATGCCTGCCGTCGTGTGCTTCGCATGAAGTACCGTCTCGACCTTTTCAAGAACCCAACCCAGAAACTGAAGAATTATCCTAAGTTTGGTGGCGAGGAGTTTGCCAAGCTCGCCTTAGAGGGAGCTACCGAGAGTATGGTGCTCCTGAAGAACGAGGGTAATATCCTTCCTTTGCAGCATGGCAAGAAGATTCTCCTCACAGGTCCTAATGCCAATCAGATGCGCTGCCTGGACGGTGGATGGAGCTATACTTGGCAGGGCCATCGTACCGATGAGTTTGCCGGCAAGTACAACACCATCTATGAGGCTTTCTGCAATCAGTATGGCAAGGAGAATGTGATTCTTAATCAGGGCGTTACCTATAATGAGAAAGGAAAATACTGGGAGGAGAACGAACCTCAGATTCAGGGCGCAGTTGATGCAGCAAAGAATGCTGATGTCATCGTTGCCTGCATCGGTGAGAACTCTTACACAGAGACTCCGGGCAATCTGACCGACCTCTGGCTTTCTGAGAACCAGCGCAATCTTGTGAAGGAACTCGCCAAGACCGGCAAGCCTGTCATCTTGGTATTGAATGAAGGTCGCCCTCGTCTCATCGCCGACATCGAACCATTGGCACAGGGCATCATCGACATCCTTATCCCTGGCAACATGGGTGGCGATGCTTTGGCTAATCTGGTTTCCGGCAAATCAAACTTCAGCGGCAAGATGCCTTATACTTATCCGAAGGAAATCAATTCTCTTGCTAACTACGATTTCAAGAAGAGCGAGGAAGTTGGTACAATGGAGGGTGCTTATGACTACAATGCGAAGATTACCCAGCAGTGGGGCTTCGGACACGGTTTGAGCTACACCTCTTATCAATATAGCAACCTGAAGGTTTCTCAGTCTGACTTCCGCCACGGCGACATCATCAAGGTGAGCGTGGATGTGAAGAATACGGGCAAGGTTGCGGGCAAAGAGAGCGTTCTTCTGTTCAGCAGCGACCTTATTGCCAGCATGCTTCCTGATGGCAGACGCCTCCGTGCTTTCGATAAAATAGAGCTTCAGCCGGGCGAAACAAAGACTGTCACCTTCAATTTGAATGCCGATGATCTTGCTTTCGTAGGTTATGATGGCAAGTGGGTATTGGAGGAAGGCGATTTCAAACTGATGATTGCAGACCAGACTGTCAATATCCATTGTGATAAAACTTATCAGTGGCAATCGGCTAACCGATAA
>OHNM01000047.1_pt1 | contig 25929 bp, 17 predicted proteins | sample 1569661 | NCBI WGS metagenome assembly OHNM01 (sample SAMEA3879508, study PRJEB24766) | human gut metagenome | biome: human-associated habitat; feature: feces | place: USA | collected 1985/1987 | reverse complement strand
AGCTTCTCGGACTTAACGGTTACGAGAAAGCCCACTCTTCCTACGTCGCCTCACCGCGCACCGCCGAATACTACAAGAAGCGTCCCTGCGCCGCCAAGGTGGAGAGTGCCGCCAGAATATTCGCCGGCTATCTGATGAGAAAAGAAGGCAACCACTCTGCACATGCTTGCTAACCATCTAAAACAAAAGACGCACCATCCGTAGTGGGTGATGCGTCTTCTTTTTTATCTCATACCAAGTATTTCCATTTCATATACCATGCCAAAAAGATACATGGCTTGCATAGCTTCCATGGCTATCGGCATAGCAACCTCTCTTGGTGCCTCCTTCATAAATTCAATGAAAGTCCACATAGAAAGATTGTAAATATCTTGACTTAGAACTTTACCTTCAGACGAATCAAAAGGAATACCGATGGAGTCAAGCACATATTCATCCATTGCGAATGAACCGCGAGGCTCAAGTTAGGTTTCTGCAACACCTTTAGATTTTAGACCGTTCCAATCAACATTCCAGTGATATACAGCTCCCATACCTGCATATGCGCCCCATGCAAGCCAAATTGTTGGGTATCGATCATTTCCTTCTTCTTTTACCGTATGCGTGTTTGAAGTGAACGGAATTGAGGTGTATATGTAAAGGGATATAATTGATTAATTCATCAAATTTTCTAACTATCAAGTAAATTTTCAACAATTTTATAAAGCATTCTCATATGCTTTATGTATCTTTGCCTTATATATATTATTTAAGGTATGTCAAGAGAACAAGTCAATAGATTAAAGATAGTTCTTGCAGAGGAGCAGAAGTCAAATAAATGGCTTGCTGAACAATTAGGCAAGGATCAAGCTACGATTTCCAAGTGGGTGACAAATGCAAGTCAGCCAGACCTTAAGAATCTACTGCGCATTGCAAAAGCATTGAATGTAGATGTAGCAAGATTGTTAAATACGGAGGTTGTCAACGATGACGAAATCTAAGGATGTCGGATATGAATATATCCTGTCTAATCAATTTTTACAACTTCCGATAATACGCTATTATCAGAAAATGAGGAGAATTAAGCTATGACACCAGAGGAAAAAGCGAGAGTAAAGATTGACCGTTGGTTTGAAGATGCAGGTTGGCAGGTTGTCAACCGTGACGAATTCGAGCCTACGATGTCTGCCGTTGCCGTGCGTGAGGGCTTGCTGAAAGGTAATCTCGAAGCGGACTACCTTATGTTCATCAATGGCAAGGTGTGTGGTGTGCTGGAAGCTAAACGTGAGGAGGTGAATGTCGAATCTGATATGGTTAGCGAACAAGTGTCTACTTACGCCAAGAGCGTTCCCGATTGCTACCAGACTTGGCAAAAAACTATACCTCTATTATACAAATCTAATGGCAAGGTTGTCTTATTCCAAGATTTTCGCAAGACAAACACGGAATGGGATGAAATCAACCGTATCCATACTCCAAAGGAGATTGTAAGTATGCTTGGCATTGACGATCCGTTTGCAGGCTTACCAACGCTACGCAAGAAGGGATTGCGTGAATGTCAATACGAGGCTATTACGGAGTTGGAAAAGAGCTTCCGTAGTGGACAAAGCCGTGCGCTTATGGTGCTTGCCACAGGTGCAGGAAAAACTTATACCGCTTGTCTTGCTGCCTATCGTATGTTGGCGTATACTCCGATGCGTCATGTTCTCTTCCTTGTCGATCGCAACAATCTCGGACGACAGGCAGAGAATGAGTTCGGTACATTCCGCCTCACAGACAATGGTGAAGCTTTCAACACCATCTATGGTGTGGAGCGATTGAAGTCTGCTAAAATACCATCTGACTGCAATGTGTTGATATCCACTATTCAACGTCTGTTCTCACTGTTGAAAGGTGAAGACATTGAAGACACCGACGATGACGACAATGATGAAGCGACAGGGGAGGTTACGCTTCCTGCCAATCCTAATCTGCCACACGATTTCTTTGACATGATTGTCATTGATGAGTGTCACCGCAGTATTTACGGCAACTGGCGTAAGGTGCTTGAATATTTCGACACGGCTCGCCTTATTGGTCTTACTGCAACACCTATTCCCGAAACCATGGCGTTCTTCAACAACAACCGTATTGTGAACTATACGCTTGAAAAGAGTATTGTGGATGGTGTGAACGTAGACAACCGTGTGTATCGCATTAAGACGGAGGCTACCGAGAATGGTGGCGCTATCTTGAAAGGCGACCGTGTGCGTGTGGAGACTCGCTACACTGGCAAGACGGAGGAGATAAACACACGAGAGACTAAGAATTACACGAAGACGGAGCTTAACCGTTCTATTATCAACCCATCTCAAATAAAGCTTATTCTTACAACTTATCGTGATGCTGTTTATACTGAGATGTTCAATGACCCACAACGTGAGCCGAACTTTGCATATCTCCCTAAGACTCTCATTTTTGCGCTTAATGAAACCCATGCAACAAATATCGTGAACATTGCCAAAGAGGTGTTTGGAGAGAAATGTCCCGATGCCAACATGGACAGATATGTACAGAAGATTACTTATTCGGCAGGCGATAGCAACGAGCTTATCCGCCAGTTCCGCAACGACCGTGACTTCCGTATTGCTGTAACTTGTACGTTAGTGGCTACGGGTACTGATGTGAAACCGCTCGAAGTGGTGATGTTCATGCGCGACGTGGAATCTGAACCGCTTTACATTCAGATGAAAGGCCGTGGTGTGCGCACCATCGGCGATGAACAGCTTAGAGCCGTAACACCTAATGCCTTCAGCAAGGATTGTTTCTTCCTGGTCGATGCTGTGGGCGTCACCGAGCATACGATGTCTATCCCGGAACAGGGCGATGGTCCTGACACCGTCACGATAACATTGAAGGAATTGCTTGAGCGAATTGCTCATGGCAATCTGCCAGATATGTATCTGAAACGTCTGGCTGCTACTTTGTCCCGTCTACACAATAAGGCCGACAATAGTCAGCGTGCGGAGTTTGAACGGTTGGCAAGCGACTCTATGGATGCCATTGCACAGCGTATATACGATGCTTTGGAAAAAGATACGTTGCCGCCTTATAATGATATTAATGAGCCTAACAACGAGCGCAAGGGACTTGTAGCTCCGGTTGCCAATCATGCTGATGTGCGCCGATACATTCTTATTCTTGCTGCTGGCTTTGTCAATACGCTCATGCCTGGTGAGGACACGCTTATATCCAAGGGCTTTTCTGTAGAGGAAGCTAAGGACACTACAGAAGCTTTTGAGAAGTATTGTCGTGACCATGCTGATGAGATTGAGGCATTGCGCATTATCTATAATCAGAGTGGTGAGCCTATCAACTTTGATATGATGAAAGATTTGGAGAACAAGCTGAAGATGGAAAACAATCGTTTCAGCACGAAGCAGCTTTGGAACTCTTATGCCATCGTTTCTCCAAACGATGTGCGACGCGCCACCAAAAAGGAGGAGAGCGAGGCCCTCACCAATATTATACAGTTGGTGCGCTTTGCCTATCGCCAGATTGAACGTCTGGACAGCGTTTGCACTACTGCCCGACAATACTTTAATCTTTGGTGTGGTCAGTGGCATCGTGACATATCAGAACGACAGAAGCAGCTCATGAGCCAGATTGTGGACTATGTGGCAAGTAACGGTGCTTGCACCATAAACGACATTCGAGAGGACGACCGCACACAAGCTGCTCAGATGATTGCAGCATTCGGTACTAAACAGAAGGCGGATGACGCTCTTCTTTCTTTGTTTAATTTTGTGGTTTTAAGAAAAACAGCATAACTTTGAATTATGACAAACAATACATCTACTGAGCAATCGCTCACCAAGAAAGTATGGAATCTCGCCACTACACTTGCAGGACAAGGTATTGGCTTCACCGATTATATCACGCAACTCACTTATCTGCTTTTTCTGAAGATGGACGCGGAGAACGTAGAGATGTTTGGAGAAGAGTCGGCAATACCTGCTGGATATCAGTGGGAAGAACTTATAAAGCTCGACGGACTGGATCTTTTGAAACAGTATGAGGAAACGCTAAAAGTACTCAGCGAGCAAGACAACCTTATCGGTACCATCTACACCAAAGCGCAGAACAAAATTGACAAACCTGTCTACTTGAAGAAGGTTATCACCATGATTGACGAGGAGCAATGGCTTGTTATGGATGCTGACGTGAAGGGTGCTATATATGAGAGCATTCTGGAAAAGAACGGACAGGATAAGAAGAGTGGTGCAGGACAGTATTTTACACCGCGTCCGCTCATCAAGGCTATGGTGGACTGCATCCGCCCGCAGATTGGCGAGACGGTGTGCGACCCTGCCTGTGGTACGGGTGGCTTCCTTCTCACGGCTTATGACTATATGAAGAATCAGTCGGCCGACAAGACTAAACGCGATTTTCTGCGCAACAAGGCTCTGCATGGCGTGGACAATACTTCACTTGTCGTCACACTCGCTTCCATGAACCTCTATCTGCATGGTGTGGGTACTGACCGCAGCCCCATCTCTTGTGAAGATTCGTTGGAACGTGAGCCTAAAACGCTCGTGGATGTTATCCTTGCCAATCCTCCTTTCGGACAGCGTCCGGCAGGGTCTGTGGAGCTTAACCGCCCCGACTTCTATGTTGAGACGAAGAACAATCAGCTGAACTTTCTTCAGCACATGATGCTCATGCTGAAAGTGGGTGGCCGTGCTGCCGTGGTACTGCCGGACAACGTTCTCTTTGAGGGTGGTGCTGGCGAGACTATCCGTAAACGCCTTCTTTCTGACTTCAATCTGCATACCATCCTGCGTCTTCCTACTGGTATATTCTATGCGCAGGGTGTGAAGGCTAACGTACTGTTCTTCACAAAGGGACAGCCAACAAAGGAGGTTTGGTTCTATGACTACCGTACCGACATCAAGCATACGCTTGCCACCAACAAATTGGAGCGCCATCATCTTGACGACTTCGTGAAATGCTATAATCCCGACAATATCAATAATCGCACCGAAACCTACGATGCTGAGAGTAATCCGTCAGGACGTTGGCGCAAATACTCAGTTGAAGAACTCATCGCCCGTGACAAGACTTCACTCGATATCACTTGGATTAAACAGGGTGGCGAGGAAGAGGAACATACTCTGGAAGAACTGATGGCTACCATAAAGGAACAAAGCCAAAACATCAGCAAGGCGGTGAGTGAACTTGAAAAATTATTGGTTGACATCAAGGAGGATTAAGGGCATGGATGAAATCATAAAGCGCGAGGATACTCTCTTTGGGCATATCTCAAAACTTATTGACGAGGCGCACAAGCATGTTAAAACTACTGTGAACACTACAATGGTCTACACTTACTATGGTGTTGGTAAATATATTGTGGAGGATGAGCAGCAGGGATACGAGCGTGCAGCGTATGGCAAGAAGGTGTTAAAAGCTCTTTCTGACAAACTGTGTCTGAAGTACGGTGAGGGTTGGTCTTATTCTAATTTAAGACAAATTCGACAGTTCTATTTGGCGTATGCGAATTTGACAGACGGTGTTTGTCAAATTCAGTTTGATTTGTCTTGGTCGCATTATCTTATACTTATGCGTATTGAGAATCATGATGAGCGCAACTTCTATGAGATTGAGGCGAAACAACAGAATTGGAGTGTGCGTGAACTGAATAGACAGGTTGGTAGTTGTCTTTATGAGCGATTGGCTTTGAGTCGCAATAAGGACGAGGTGATGCGCTTGGCAAAAGAGGGGCATACGGTCGAGAAACCATCAGACATCATAAAGAATCCTATCACATTGGAGTTCTTGGGATTGAGGCCCGATTCTGTTTATTCGGAATCAAAACTGGAGAATGCCATTATCAGCAAAATGCAGCAATTCTTGCTCGAACTTGGTAAAGGCTTTCTTTTTGAGGCACGACAGAAGCGGTTCACTTTTGAAGAACAGCATTTCTTTGTTGACTTGGTGTTTTACAACCGCTTGTTGCAATGCTATGTGCTCATTGATTTGAAGATAGACAAACTCACTCATCAGGACCTCGGACAGATGCAGATGTATGTCAACTATTATGACCGCTATGTCAAGTTGGATTTCGAGAAACCAACCATTGGTATTCTTCTATGCAAGGAGAAGAATGATGCTCTCGTAGAGCTGACTCTACCTAAGGATGCCAATATCTATGCGTCGGCTTACCAACTCTATTTGCCTAACAAGGCTTTACTGCAAGCTAAGGTGAAGGAATGGATTGAGGAGTTTGAAGAGAACGAGGAAATAAAGAAACTTGAAGAAGACAAATAACAAATGAATACTAAAGCATTACGCCAAAAGATACTTGACCTTGCGATACATGGCAAACTTGTACCGCAAGACCCTAACGATGAGCCTGCATCAGTGCTCCTCGAGCGCATCCGTACCGAGAAAGAACGCCTTATCAAAGAAGGCAAAATCAAACGCCCTAAAAAGACTAAGACAACTTCTGATAAGCCGCATTATCCGTACTTGCTGCCTGAAGGATGGGTGTGGTGCAAGTTGGAAGATATTGCAACATTTGGAGGAGGCAAGACCCCCTCTATGGACGTAAAGGAATATTGGAACAAGGGTAAAAATCTGTGGGTTACATCAAAAGACATGAAAAATGATTCTATACATGATTCTTTGATGAAAATAACAGATGAAGCATTAAATATCATGACACAGTATGAGAAAGATACACTGTTAGTTGTAACAAGGAGTGGAATATTAAGGCATACTCTACCTATTGCAATATTGGAAAAAAATGCAACTATAAATCAAGACATAAAAAGCATAATGCCTTTAAATGGCATTATACCAAAATTTCTCTTTTACGCGATTAAGGCTAATGAAAATATCATTTTAACAGAATATCATAAAGATGGTACTACTGTTGATAGTATAGACTTTGATAAATTCAAATGTCTACCAATACCACTACCGCCTATAAACGAACAAAAAAGGATTATTACAGAGGTTTTAAAAGTATCTGCCAGCATTGATTGTATTGATTGCGGCAAAGCTGATTTGTATACAGCCATTGCTCAAGCCAAGAGCAAAATCCTCGATCTCGCTATTCACGGCAAACTCGTACCCCAAGACCCTACGGACGAACCCGCCAGCGAATTGCTCAAGCGCATCAACCCCAAGGCTGAAATCACTTGTGATAACGGGCATTATCAGAAGTTGCCTGAAGGATGGGCTGTTTGTTATTTGGAAAACGTTGCTAAGGTTTTAGATAATTTGCGTAAGCCTATTAATTCAAATGAGAGAAATTCACGTATTGCGAATAAACACGAAAATGAACTTTTTCCTTATTATGGCGCAACTGGTCAAGTTGGATTTATTGACGACTACCTTGTTGACGGAACATTTCTTTTACTTGGAGAGGATGGCGCGCCATTCCTTGATAAATATGCAATCAAATCATATCCAATTAAAGGCAAATGTTGGGTGAATAATCACGCACATATTCTGGATCCACAATGTGACTTTGATTACTTGATGTACTATCTTAACCATGTAGATTACAAAGATTATGTAAATGGAAGCACACGACTCAAATTAACCCAAAGCGATATGCGCTCCATAATTATTCTGTTACCTCCATTAACAGAACAGAAGCGCATATCAGTTAAGGTTAAATATTTGTTTAGATTATTAGACTCTATTGCTTGTAACCTATAAGTTCACAGCTATCTTATCAAGGATTGTGAATGTTTTGTTTATGGCATTTACAATCCTTTTTTGTTCTTCGTAGGGAGGAATAGGCACATTGATAGCCTTGAATAACTTTTTGTTCAGGTGTGGAATGGCTGAACCGACCTTATTCTCTCTTAGCGTCTTTCGATGCAGGTTTATTACTTGTAGAACATAGTCGGTGTACATTACTTCATGAATGGAAAGTTGCTTGAACGTGCTACCTTGATAGCCATCTACTGGCGCACGAAAAACTTCTCCAGAGTTTTCACCATCCACTAAAATCAGTAAAGTTTTTGCAGCTGTATATTTGCCTGACGTTAATACTTTAGCTTCTCGTTCTCCACGCAGATACTTCACATCAAGATTTATTCTTTCTATGCCATTTTGCTTCTCTCCATCTACCAAAGCACATAGTGTTTGCATGGGTGTAATCACCCATCCTTCAGGCAACTTTTGATAATGCCCGTTACGTTCCTATATTGTTATATGTTTTATTTTTAAACAAATGCAATATGGTAACACAATTCAATGAGTATTTGGTCAAGGGGAACTTGACCAAGAACACCATACGTTCTTATGAATGGACGGTGAAGTATTTTATGGAGCACTACAAGGTGGTGAACAAACGAAACCTTTTGGCATACAAGGGGTATTTGGTAGAGAACTTCAAGCCGCAGACTGTAAACTTACGGTTGCAGGCAATCAACAAGTATCTGGAGTTTACCAAGCAGGAGAAGCTAAAGGTGAAGTTTGTGAAAGTTCAGCAGAAGAACTTTTTGGAGAATGTGATTAGTGATGCAGACTATAAGTTCTTCAAGCGAAAACTGAAGAGTGACGGACACGACACCTGGTATTTTGTCGTGTGGTTCATGGCTGCAACCGGTGCTCGTGTAAGCGAACTGCTCCATATCAAGGTGGAGCACGTTAAGGTAGGCTATCTCGACCTTTATAGCAAAGGTGGCAAAATACGCCGATTGTATATCCCCAAGAACCTGAGGACAGAAGCGATCAAATGGCTCGAAGATAAGAACGTCTCGTCGGGTTATATCTTCCTCAACCGCTTCGGCAATCGCATCACCACACGAGGCATAGCCCACCAACTCAAACACTTTGCTGAAAAATATGGAATGAACAGGGATGTTGTATATCCACATTCATTCCGTCATCGGTTTGCCAAGAATTTTCTCGAGCGGTTTAACGATATAGCTCTCCTTGCCGACCTCATGGGACATGAACGCCTTGAAACCACTCGCATCTATCTGCGTCGCACAGCAAGCGAACAGCAGAAAATCGTAGACAAGGTTGTCGTTTGGTAATCGTATATATGTTTAGCCATCGTAAGTATTACGCTTACGATGGCTAACTCTATCAGCTACAATGATGCTTCTATTGCATCAAGTTGAGCAAATATATCTTCTATTTTTGCAACAATGCGGTGCTGCTCATTCAATGGCGGAAAAGGAACGTGAAGTTTATGCAAAGCATTGGATGATAAACCTAATAAGCCAATACCTTTACCTCCTATCATGTTATTTATTTTAAGATAGTATAAAACATAATAATAAAATGGGACACATATACCATTAACTTTGGGACGCAATCTATGAAGATGGTTTTGAATACAAATATCATAGTCATAATTCCATATAGCAGCTCGTCCTATATCACCTCCTTCACAGACGAGTAAATCTCCCTTTGTAATTTGGCATTTGTTTAATTCACTCTCCTTAAAAAGCATTTTCTTAATTACGGAAAAATCAAAGGAGTTCCAATACACATTTGATGTCGTCAAATAGTCTTTCAATGTTCCTTCTGTATTTGAGGAATTCAAGGCTTTGCCGGTATTATGATTGAAAATGTCTCCCAATTGAGTTTCGCACCATCCTTCGGGCAACTTCTGATAATGCCCGTTATCAGAAATGATTTCTGCCTTAGGATTGATGCGCTTTAATAGCTCTGCAGCAGGTTCGTCAGTAGGGTCTTGTGGGACGAGTTTGCCGTGAATGGCAAGGTTGAGTATTTTGGACTTTGTTTGCTTGATTGTATTTTGCAAGTTTTCTTTATTATCTTCTATACAATCAACCAATGAAAACCATTTTGTGATCTCATTGGCTATTCTATCTTGCTCCTTAATTGGTGGAACAGGAATAACCAACTCGCGTATAGTTGCCATAGATAAACTTGCCTGTGCAGTTGATTTAGATATTTTTGTCACGCCAAGTTGTCCTGATGAACTCATGAAAAAGAATAGAGCGTACTCCATATTTATGTATTCATCAAATGGTTCAATTTTAGCAACATTTGGAGCTAAATGATTTCGTTTATTCGCATGAAATATGCATGTTTCTCCAATTCCAGCTCCGATAAATGTCATGAGAAGACAATCTTTATACAAAGCACTTCTTGTCAATTGTTTAGATAAATCAAGTGTAATTGCTTCATTTTTGTTTTCAATAAAGTGCCCCATTTTTACGTTTTGGGCACGTACTATGGGTACTGTATTTGTCGGAGAAATTGCATCTTTCGTGAAGTATTCAGTATACTCAAATCCTGCCAACTTCGTTACAAAGTAGATATCATTAATTGTCGTCCACACCCATCCCTTAGGCAACTCATACGGATAATGCGGCTTATCAGAAGTAACCTTAAATTAGCAGACTTATAATTTTACAAGAAATTTTGTTCTTAAGATTGTCAATCAACTGATACACGCTCTCGTGTCATAAGGTACGAGCCTTCATTTCATTTCTTTCAGACAAATAAGCAGCACCTCACCATCTCTTGGTTCCGCGAAGCGGGACCGACTATCATCCTCAACATCATAGTGGATGCGTTAGTCCTCTTTCGGGGAACTCTTTATGGGGTGTCATTTTTACCCACAGCTGCGCTGCTTCGCAGCTTGCAGTAGGTTTCATGATATAGGTCCCGCTCTGCGGAACCCGCAGCTCATACTCAATCTCTTGTCAAACATGGCTTCATGTTCACTATACAAATATCGTACAAAGAGTAAAAAGCTGTTACAAAATAAAAATCCATTATAGAGAATCAAAAAGCTGTTTCTATGTTTTTTTACAGCCTCAAAGCCACCCTCGATAACCATCAAAAGCCCCACAGTGCCCTTATAGCGCTGCTTTTACAGTCTCAAAGCGTTACTATTGCAAGGCAATAGTTGAAGTATTGGGTGGTAAAACAAGCACTATGACACCTTAAAAGAGCCACTTTGACAAACCTTTTGTTTACGCATTTTTTTTGTAAATCATATAACCGACTGTGTATTAGTGATATAGCTTCAAACGCTCAAAACTCAAGAATTTCGCACCAAAGATTTCTTCGTGCGCCGAGCTCATAGTATTGAGCATCAGAAATGCAAATATTGTGTCGGACGGCAAGGCATCCGAATTTTGAATTGATAGGGTAAAATGTTGTATCACTTAATGTTATTCCACCAATTCAAAATTCCTAACTCCTAATTAGATTAGGCAGGGTGTTTACAAGCAGATATATAATAAAAAAAAGGAAGCCGTTACATAGTATAACGACTTCCTTTTTTTTATTATAATATCTGCATGTCTTATCTTATCTCACCACTTTCGCTACGCCTTCCTTGGTTTTGAGTATGAAGACGCCGTGGTGGGAGGGGGTGTCAAGGAACTCTCCGTAGGTGGTGTGGCGTAGCCATGTGCCGTCGGCAGAGAAGAGGTCAACTGGTGTGGAGGGAGTGAGCGTAGCTGTGGCTACGGTGCCGGAGATGGAAGAGGCGGCGTTGAGGACCACTGTCTGCCACGGGCTCCACGGAGAGAGGACCGTGCCCTTCACTGCCTGTACGCGCCACTGGTAAGTGGAGGCGGCGTTGAGGTCCGAGAAGCTGTAGAGCGGTTCGCTGATGCCGTTTATCTTCTGTGTGGCTTTTTTACGTGGTGCTGCGGCGGGAGAGGCTGTGAAGTCGTCCTCGGTGAAGTCGCCGTCATAGACAGCCACCTTGCATACGTAGCCGCGTTTCTTGGGCTTGATGGTCAGACGACAGTCTGAGGCGTCCTTGTTGTCGAGGACAACGGTGGTGAGAGTGCCGTCGGGAGTGATGTCGCATGACGAGATGTCTGATCCGTCAGAAGCTGTAAGGTAGAGCGTGAAGCGTGCCTCGTCAGCGCCGTAAGGCTTGGAGAGGATGCGCACGGTGATGGCGTCTGACTGTAGATCGGTGAGGAGGGGAGAGGTAAGCTCGCCCTGCACCTTTGCGCTGCCGAGCTTTGCGCAGCCGATGCCCTCGAATACCTTTATGCCGGTCCATCCCTCTGTGGACATCATGTTGTCCAGCTTGGAAGAGATGTCGGTGTTGCCGTCCGACTTGAGATTGGCTCCCCATCCGGAGAGGTCTTCGCTGACGAGCTGGCATGCCTCGGGAGAAGCGTCTGCCGAGCTTTCGCGCAGCTCCACATTGTAAGATTCGGCTTCCTCCACGGCGCTCCATGTGGCGCGGAAGGCGTCTGCCGTGATGTCCTGCGAGGCGAGGTCGGAGGGAGTGTTGACTGTCTCGCCACCCATGAATGTGAACGAGACGAGGCCCTGGAGGCTCTCGTTTATTTCGGTAATAGGCTTGCCCATAAACTTGCGTCCGTCCTTGTTGGCGTTATAGAGCGCGGCAGCGGGCGTGGAGGTGTCGGTAAGCGAGGTGTTGCGCATGGTGCCGGGATATGTGTCGGCGAAGTTGGTGGCAGAGGTGCGCTGATTGTCGGCTGGGATGATGGTGAAGCGCTGATGGTAAGACCGGTTGTTGATGATGTTGGTCTCCCAAGCGTTATAGTCATAGTCGACATGGATAACGAGCATTCCGCTTGACGGTATCTCCTCGTCGTTGCCTGTGCCCTGACGGTTCTCGAGCAGATAATATTCTGTGGGGTGGGCGTCGTTATAGACGATGTAAGCCTCGGGGCTTTCCGAGAGTGCCTTCATGTCCTTGACGAAGCATGGCGAGGAAAGCTCGGTGGGCTGCAGCCATCCGCTCACCCAACGCTCGTACGAATTGTAGCCTACGGGGCGATATCCGTCGCCGGCATACGATCCGTAGTCCATGAGGTCCCATTCGTCCATGCCGTAATTGCCGTTGCCGGAGGTGTCGTAGAGGTCAGGAATGCCGAGGCAATGGCTAAACTCGTGGCATGCTGTGCCGATGCCGTCCATGTAGCTACCGCTGTCGCCGTTAAGCTCTGAGGAGCATCCGTATGTGTTGATCTTGACACCGTCGATGGTGAGGCTGTATCCGGCTTCCTCCAGCTCCCATTCGTGCTGCCAGATGCAGTTGGCGAGAGTGTTGCTGTTGGAAGCTTCGCCGTATCCGGCATAGATGAGATAAACCTGATCTGCCTCGCCGTCGCCGTCCCAGTCGTAGTCGGCGAAGTTGACTTTGTCGGCTGCAAGCTGACATGCCTCATACACCATTCCTGCGGGGTCGGTGTCATCGCCGTTAGCGTCGTTGGCACCGTAAGCAGCCATCTTCTTAGATACGGTTACGGGACCTACGACGTCAAACTCAAGGTCGAAGAGCCCGTAGCTCTGATTGTAGAAATAGTCGTGAACGGAACCTGAATTGCCAAGCTTGGAATAGCCCTTGAGGTTGAAGTAGTTGTTCCATTCTGCCTGGGTATGCTTGCTCTGCATCTTCACGTCTTGGAAGTTGACGAGGATGACGAGTCCCTTGCGCTTGCCGGTCACTCCGATGCCTTCGCCTCCACCTGCTCCTACCATCTTGTGCGGTGCGCGTTTCTGGAGGCGTGCTATGCGTGAGGCATTGCGTGCTGCGCGGCGTTCTGTTCCGATCTGCTTCACCTTCTCTGCCTGGGAAGAGTAAGTGCGGAGGAAGCTAAGCTCCTGGGCGCTGCGTGCGGAGGGAGCGTGGGCTATCTGTGAGGAAGGCGCAAGGCGTCCGTCCTTATCGAGCACGGCGTAACAGTATGCCCCGTCTGTGGCACGAACGAGCGGCATGCCGTCTTCGGTGGATGTGAAATGGAAGTGTTCGTCGCCTCGTACGGTGATGATGAGGGACGTGCCGTCAGGTTGCTTGACGGCGGTCTTGATGCGCTTGGCGGGAACGGCGTGTGAGGCAGCCGAAGCAAGAAGGCCAAGGGCAAGAATGGCGATGTGTTTTGACATGTCTATAGTTGATGGGGTTATTAAAGCAGTTTAGGAGTTAAAGAAATTCCTTAACTCCTAAACTGTATATAAATGTTTTCTTATTTCTTGATGTTGGGCTCTTCCAGTCCGTAACCGCCCTTGCGGTCGATGGCCTTAAGATAGAGTCCGAGGAAGAGGGCTGCTACGCCGAGAGAGGCGAAGACCACCATAGGTACGGTGTAGTTGTACTGGAGAGGGTCGGTCACTCCGGGGTTGCTTGCCTTCAGAACGCTACCGATGATCATCGGGAATGCGTAGAGGCCGATGTTCTGAATCCAGAAGATGAGGGCGTAGGCAGAACCGAGCAGCTTGCCGTCGATGAGCTTGGGCACAGAGGGCCAGAGGGCTGCAGGGACGAGCGAGAAGGAGATGCCGAGAACGATGATGGCGGCGAGGGTGATGATGACGCTCTGTGTGGTGGGCACAACGAAAGCGAAAATCAGGTGGCACACGATCATGAGTACGGCTCCGAGGATGAGCATGGAAGCGCCCTTGCCCTTACGGTCGAGGAAGTTGCCGAGGAACGGTGTTACGGCAGCTGCACCAAGCGGGAACATGAAGAACACCTGTCCTGCCTGCTCGGCTGTGAAGTGGAGGTTGCACTGGAGCATGTTGATGGCGTACTTCTGGAAGGGGAAGATGGCTGAATAATAGAGCACGCAGAGCAATGCCACTACCCAGAACATGCGGAGCGAGAGAATCTTGCCGATGTCTGACACCTTGAAGGGGTCGTCCTTCTCTTCTTCGGCGCCCTGTGCGTCGAGCTTCTTGTCCATGAAGCCGTAAGAGATGAAGCAGATGAGGCCGATGCAGACGAGGAGCAGAGAGGCTGCTACAGGACGGCTGACGCTGATGGGATTGATGGAAGCCAGGAAGGGTGAGCCGAGCATTACGACTGCTACGCCGATACGGGCTATGGCCATCTCGATGCCCATGGCGAGTGCCATCTCGTGGCCTGTGAACCACTTGACGATGCCACGGCTGACGGTGATGCCTGCCATCTCTGCGCCGCAACCGAAGATCATGAAGCCGATAGCTGAGAGCTTGGCTGAAGCGGGCATTCCGTCATACCAAGGTGTGACGTTCCACCATGCCTGCGGCAGATTGAGTGTGTTGTCCATGAAGGTCTTTACTGAAGACGCATCGAAGAGGTCGGTGACGGCATACCAGTTGATGGCTGCGCCAAGCACCATTACCACTCCGGAGAGGACGGCTGTGAAGCGTACGCCCATCTTGTCGAGGATGATTCCTGCGAAGATGAGGAAGAACACGAACACGTTGAGGAACGGCTCGGAACCAGCAAAGTGACCATAGGCGTCAGGGTCCCATCCGCGCTGTGTCTGCAGCAGTCCCTGAAGCGGTGAAAGTACGTCTACGAAGATGTAGGCGAAGAACATTGCGCTCGCAAGGAGCACAAGGGCAGTCCAGCGCATAGCTGGAGAATCGCTTAATTTCTGCATTTCTTAATTTATTATTTAGTATTTATTATTTATTACTTGTTACTTGAGCCACTTATTGAGCCATCCGAAGAAGGTGCGCTGCCAGAGCACGCCGTTCTGGGGTTTGAGCACCCAGTGGTTTTCGTCGGGGAAGATGAGGAGCTCGGCGGGGATGCCACGGAGACGGGCGGCGTTGAAAGCGCCGAAGCCCTGGTTGGCGTTGATGCGATAGTCCATTTCGCCGTGGATGCAGAGGATTGGTGTGTCCCACTTGTCTACGAACTTGTGCGGTGAGTTTTCGTAGGTGCGGCGGGCACGGTCTGTCTTGTCCTTGTTCCAGTAAGCGTCGTCATACTCCCAGTTGGAGAACCATGCCTCCTCGGTGTCGGTATACATCGACTCGAGGTTGAAGGCTCCGTCGTGGGCGATGAATGCCTTGAAGCGCTTGTTGTGGTGGCCGGCGAGATAGTATACTGAGAAGCCTCCGAAGCTGGCGCCTACACATCCGAGGCGGTCCTTGTCGACGTAGGGGAGATTGTTGGCGGCGTCGTCAATGGCAGAGAGATAGTCGTTCATGCACTGGCCGGTCCAGTCGCCTGACACAGCCTCGTTCCATTCTGATCCGAAGCCGGGGAGTCCGCGGCGGTTGGGAGCGATGACCACGTAGTCGTTGGCTGCCATAATCTGGAAGTTCCAGCGATAGCTCCAGAACTGGCTGACGGGGCTTTGAGGTCCACCCTCGCAGAAGAGGAGTGCAGGATATTTCTTGTTAGGATCGAAGTGAGGCGGGAGGATTACCCATACGAGCATCTGCTTGCCGTCGGTGGTCTCCACCCAGCGCTGCTGCACCTTGCCCATCTCAAGCTGATCGTAGAAAGCCTTGTTCTCCGAGGTTATCTGCTGAATCTTTGTCTTCTTGACGTTCTTTCCGGGAGTGATGACGTAAAGCTCGTCGCCCTGAGAGATGCTGTGGCGTGAGGCGAGAATCTTGCCTGTGTTGCCGAGCATCTGGAGCGAACCGAAGTCCATCCAGTCGTCAGTAAGCTGACGTACGTCGCCGTTGAGATTGGTCTGATACATATTGACGCAGGCATGCCAGCAACCGATGAAGTAGAGTGTGCGCGAGTCGGCAGCCCAGCAGTAGTCGTCCACGTTAGAGTCGAACTTCTCTGCCACGTATGTCTTCTCACCGGTGGCGAGATTGTAGACGCAGAGTCGGTTGCGGTCGCTCTCATATCCGTCGTGCTTCATTGACTGCCAAGCCACGAACTTTCCGTCAGGCGAGAACTTGGGATTGACGTCATAGCCCATATTGAGGTCGCCCTGCTGATGGTTGATGGCTTGGTCTTTCTTGGTCTTTGTGGGGTCATACTCGGGGTCCTTATATCCCTCGGGCTTGCAGAGATTCTTGGTAGAGCCGGTCTCTACATTATAAAGATAGATGTCAGAGTCGGTGGAAGTGGCGTAATTGACGCCTGTCTTCTTGCGGCATGTGTAAGCGATGGTCTTCGAGTCGGGGCTCCAAGCGAGCTGCTCCACGCCTCCGAAGGGAGCCATCGGGCACTCATACGGTTCGCCTTCGATGATGTCCTTGCCATTGTCGACGCCCTCGGCTGTGACATTGGCAACAAAGGGATGAGCCACGGACTCAACATAATGGTCCCAGTGGCGATAATTGAGGTCGGTCACCAGTCGGCCTGAAGCCAATGGCAGGTCGTCCGGATTCTTCTTGATGCTTTCGTGATAGGGGAGCGACTTGATGAGGATGACCTTCTTCTCGTCGGGCGAGAAGCGGAATCCTTCGATGTCGATGTCACTCTTGGTGAGCTGTCGGCGGCCAGATCCGTCGGCGTTCATGCTCCAGAGCTGACCCTTGGTGAGGAATGCGATGCGCTTTCCACCGTCAATCCATGCAGCGTCAGTCTCGCTGGCAGCCGTAGTGGTGAGCGTACGCTGGAGCTTTCCGTCAGCGCTGACGGTGTAGAGCATCTGGTGGCTCTTGTTCTGCTTCACGCTGTAATAGCCCACCTGGTAAGCTACTGTCTTGCCGTCGGGAGAAGCAGCTGCTCCTCCGATGCGTCCCATAGCCCAGAGTGTCTCTGGTGTCATGCGGTCGCCCTTGCTGATGGCAGCTACGTCCGTGGTCTTACCGATCATGGTCTGTGCTTCGGCATTGATGCTGGCGCAACCGATTGCGGCGGCGACAGCGATGGTTGATAATGTCTTGTTCATAGTTTGTTTTAGTTAGGCGTATTTTTCTGGTGTTTTCTGAAGAAATAAAAAAAGTAGCTAAGGTATCAAACCTCCGCAGCAAACAGCCCCATTTATCTAAAGCCTGAAAGAAACTAATCTTCTTTTTTGGATGCTGCGGAGGCTGGAAACCTCCGCTACTATTATGTATTACTGAAGTCCCTTGCGCTTGCGTTCGAGTTCCTCGCGCTTACGCTGGAGTTCCTGCTGCTGCTCCTGCATAGCCTGGAGACGTGCAGCCAGTCCGCTGAGCTTCTTAGGATTGTTCTTGTTTTCCTCATACTTCTTCTCGAGGATGGCGAGGAGCTTCTCGTCATTGGTGGTCTTGCGGAGCGTCCACATGATGGCGGCGCTGAAGAACAGCGAGATGAAGTAATAGAAGTTAAGACCAGCCGAGTAGTCGTTGAACATGAAGAAGAACATCACCGGCATGAGGAACATCATCCACTGCATCATCTTCATCTGCTCAGCCTGCTGTCCGACCATCTGGTCGCGCTGCTGGCGCATGGTCATCAGCGAGTAGAGGATGTTTGCCACGCAGAAGAGAATACATGTGAGCGAGAGGTGGTCGCCGATAAGCCAGAGATTGGTGTTCCACTCGATGATGGGGTCATACGTAGAGAGATCCTTTATCCAAAGGAAGCTCTCGCCTCGGAGCTGGATGGCGTTCGGCACGAAGTTGAACATTGCAATCCAGATAGGCATCTGTATGAGCATCGGCAGACAGCCTGAGAGAGGCGACACGCCGTACTTGGAGTATTCCGCCATCATGGCCTGCTGCTTCTGCATCTGGTCCTCGGGCTTGTTGAGGTGCTTTGTGGCTTCCTCAAGTTTCGGCTTCAGCACACGCATCTTTGCAGACGACATGTAGCTCTTCTTCACCATCGGATAGGTGATGAGCTTCAGAAGCAGCGTGATGAGGATGAGCACGATGCCCATGTTGATGTTGAGTCCTGTAAGGAAGTCGAAGACGTAGATGGTGAACCAACGGTTGATGATGCGGAAGAGCGGCCATCCGAGGTAGACGAGGCGCTGCATCTCGAGGTCCTTATTGAATGAGCATTCCTTCTCAATGCGCTTGAGGAGACGGAAGTCGTTAGGTCCGAAATAGAAGTCGAACTCTGACGGTGTGGCTCCGGTGGGGTCGAAGAAAGTCTTCATCTTAGCCTCGTACTGCTTCAGGTAGCCCGAACCCTTCTCCTGCGGGATGCTGGTCATAACGGCGTTCTCGGCGAAGTCGTTCTTGGCAATCATCACGGCAGAGAAGAACTGGTTCTTGAAAGCCACCCAGTCAATCTTCTTCTCGATGGTCTCGTCCTTCACCTCCTTAGCCTCAGAGAGATAGTCGGTGCCGCCGTCCGCCTTGTGATATGTGAGCGAAGAGTAGCGGTTCTCGAAGGTGAAGCCGCGCTCCTGCTGGCGGATAAGGTCCTTCCACTGTACGTCCATCTGTGTGGCAGAGGGAGCGAAGTCGCCACCCAGTCCTACAGCCTGAAGCTGAGTGTGGAGCATATAGTCGCTTCCGAGACGATACCTGATGATGAGCGCCTTGCCCTTGCCGGCTTCTGCGGTCATTGTTACGGTGGAGTCGGTACGTTCAGACGGTGTGAAATAGAGGTCAGCCGTGTTTATGTTCACGCTTTTGGCAGCGAGAGCGAAGTTAAGGCTCTGCGTCTTGCCGTCGAAGAGCGTCACGTCCTTGTTGTCGTTGCGGTCCTCAAAGTTCTTGATGACAGCCTTCGTCACCACGCCTCCCTTGGTGTTGAGGGTAAGGCTGAGGTCCTTGTTCTTCAGCGTTACGTCCTGTGCTTTGCCCTGCAGAGCTGCATAGAAGAGAGCTGTGGTGTCGGCTTCTGCAGCAGCCTTGGCTTGTGCAGTCTTCTGCTGTGCTGCCAGTTTTGCAGCATTTTCGGCTTTCATCCTTGCCACGTTCTCAATGGAATCCTTCTGCTTCTGTGTTGCCACCTGCTCTGCAGATGGCTGGCTCCAGATGTAATATCCGATGAGGACGGCGGCTATAAGGCTAAAGCCGATGATGTTGTTTTTGTCCACGATCTGTTTTAATTATTATTTATTAATTTTTATTTGTTACCTTTTTGCGCTATTGCTGCTTTAATGAAATCGACGAAGAGGGGATGCGGATGGAGGACGGTGCTCTGGTATTCGGGATGGAACTGTGTTCCGATATACCACTTCATTCCCGGTATCTCTACAATCTCTACGAGGTCGCTCTCAGGATTGCGTCCCACGCATTGCATGCCGGCACGCTCATACTCCTTCTGGAAGTCGTTGTTGAACTCATAGCGGTGGCGATGGCGCTCCTGGATGTGCTCCTTCTTATATATGTCGAAGACACGCGATCCCTGTCTGAGCACACATTCGTATGCGCCGAGACGCATTGTGCCACCCATATTGGTGATGTTCTTCTGCTCCTCCATGATGTCGATGACGTTATGCGGTGTCTTCTCGTCCATCTCGCGACTGTTGGCGTCGGCGTAACCGAGCACGTTGCGAGCGAACTCGATGACCATCATCTGCATGCCGAGGCAGATGCCGAAGGTGGGGATGTTGTGTGTGCGGCAGTAGTGGGCTGCCACAATCTTTCCCTCGATGCCACGCTGTCCGAATCCCGGGCAGATGAGGATGCCGTCCTGGCCCTCGAGCTTCTCTGCCACGTTGTCCTCTGTGAGGTATTCGGAATTGATGAAGGTGATGTTCACCTTGCGGTCGTTGTATGTTCCGGCGTGAGAGAGGCTCTCACGTATTGACTTGTATGCGTCCTGCAGGTCGTACTTGCCAACGAGTCCGATGTTGACGGTGTCCTTGGCGTTGTTGCGACGCTCGAGGAAAGCACGCCACGGTCCGAGCGACGGCTTCTCGCCGATAGGCTCACCCATCTTGCGAAGGATGGCAGTGTCAAGACCCTGGTTCTGCATGTTGATGGGCACCTCATAGATGCTCGGCAGGTCTTCGCTCTGGATGACACAGTCGAGGTCGACGTTGCAGAAGTTTGCCACTTTCTTGAGGACAGGCTCCTCGAGGTGCTTCTCCGTACGGAGGATAAGCACGTCTGGCTGTATGCCCACGCTCTGCAGTTCCTTCACGGAATGCTGCGTCGGCTTGGTCTTCAGCTCACCGGCGGCTCTCAGATAGGGCACGTAGGTGAGGTGGATGTTTATGGCGTTCTTGCCCAGCTCCCATTTGAGCTGTCGGATGGCCTCCATGAACGGCGCACTCTCGATGTCGCCGATGGTTCCTCCGATCTCCGTTATTACGAAGTCGTAATGGTATTTCTGTCCGAGCGATTTTACGTTTCGCTTAATCTCGTCGGTTATGTGCGGCACCACCTGGATGGTTTTTCCGAGATAGTCGCCACGGCGCTCCTTGTCGATAACAGCCTTGTAGATGCGTCCCGTAGTGAGCGAGTTCGCCTTAGTGGTCTGTATGCCAGTGAAGCGTTCGTAGTGGCCGAGGTCGAGGTCTGTCTCCATTCCGTCAACAGTAACGTAGCACTCGCCGTGCTCGTAAGGGTTTAGCGTACCCGGATCGATGTTGATGTATGGGTCGAACTTTTGGATAGTGATGTTGTAACCTCTTGCCTGCAAGAGCTTACCGATTGACGACGAAATGATTCCTTTACCTAATGAAGATACTACGCCGCCAGTGACAAATATGTACTTTGTTTCAGCCACGGTGATTATATATATAAGAATTAATATTCTATTAAATACGTACAAAAATACAAGGTGCAAAGTTAACATAAAATTGCGAAACACACAAACGATTCAATATTTTATTGCTACCTTTGTCGGGCAAATGAATATGTATGCAGAACACAGGAAAACAACTTTATTAATATGAAATTACGTTATCTTCTTATAATGGCAGGCTTTTTTATGGCTTTCACGTCCTATGCGCAAAGCCGCTACCGCCTCCACCGCACACACCCTACGGACACCGTTCCGGTGATTGTCAAGCAATATACAGATTCGCTTTCGGCTTGCCGTGAGCGCATCGACTCGCTCTCATTGATGCGACGCGAGGCTGACGAGGACAATCTTGACGGTACATACTACCGGCTTTTCGTTCCCCCCACGTTTTATCATGACGTGGTGAGGAGAGCGTTCACCATCGGTGCCGACACGGTGATGGGCATGGAAGACCAAAGCATGATGGATCTGTATCTGCGCCGGCCGGACCTTGTGGCTTCCACGCAGAGCCAGCTGGAGCACACAGGAGGCATCATCAATCCGGAGCCGGACAAGATGAAGCCCGACGCAGACATGGTGGACGTCATAGAAATGGCGAAGCCTGACCCGGTGTATCCCGACATGGATATGCCCATTAATATATATGTGGAAAAGCCGAACTTCTGGACTGTCTCGGGCGACTACTCGCTGCAGCTCTTCCAGAACTTCGTCTCAAGTAATTGGTATAAGGGCGGCGAGAGCAACTACTCTGTGCTCGGAACCGTGACGCTGCAAGCCAACTATAACAACAAGCAACGTTTCCGCTGGGACAACAAGCTGGAGATGCGACTCGGACTGCAGAGTTCGCGAGGCGACACGCTGCATGCCGTGCGTGCTTCGGAGGACCTTCTGCGCTATACAGGCAAGGTGGGACTTCAGGCATCTAAGCGTTGGTATTACACCTTTCAGCTCATCGCCAGCACTCAGTTTATGCATGGTCTGAAGAGCAACGACCACACCATCTATTCTGCCTTTATGTCTCCGCTCACCGTCAATCCCTCTGTCGGTATGGACTATAACGTCAACGGGCTGAAGGGCAATCTTACCGGATCCGTGCATCTCGCCCCGATAGCCTACAACTATACGTACGTGCGCAAGTTGGCGATGGCTACGCGCTACGGCATAGAGGAGGGCCGACGCACGAAGAGCGACTTCGGTTCGGAAATCACCATTGACCTTAAATGGCAGATTACGAAGGACATACGATGGAAAACCCGTATGTACGCCTACACCACATACAAGCGAATGCTGATGGAGTGGGAGAATACATTCACGTTCGTGGTGAACAAGTATATCTCGAGCAACCTTTTCCTCTATCCACGCTTCGACGACTCTGCCAAGCGTGACGACCATCACGGATTCTGGCAGATGAAGGAGTATATATCGTTAGGATTTAATTACGGCTTCTAACAACATTGTTCAGATTGAGAAAAGTTTATGCAGATAGAACCTATAGCATACTTCCGCTCTCCGTTCGCCACCAAGTTCGGCGTCCCGAAGCAGAGCGGCCTTGTGGAGAACCTTATGGGCACCATTGAGTTTGTGCCCCAATATCGTAATGCTGATGCGCTGCGTGGCATGGAGGACTTTGATTATCTCTGGCTTATATGGGAGTTCTCCGCCAACCGCCACGCTGCCACCAGTCCCGTTGTGCGTCCGCCGTTGCTTGGCGGCAATCGCAAAGTGGGAGTGTTCGCCTCGCGTTCGCCGTTTCGGCCTAACCGCCTCGGACTCTCTTCGGTGCGCATATCGGAGATAGAACTCGATACGACACGTGGACCTCTGATACATGTTCTTGGCGCAGACCTCATGGACGGCACTCCCATCTACGACATCAAGCCTTACGTCGTCTATGCCGACTCACATCTCGAAGCCCGCAGCGGATTTGTGGATAAGAACGCCATCCGTTGGTTGGAAGTGGTGGTGCCCGACGCCGTAGCGTCACGTTATTCGTCGGACGAACTTGCCGCCCTTCGCAAGGTGTTGTCGCTCGACCCGCGCCCGCACTATCAGGACAACCCTGAGAAGGTGTACGGCATGATGTACGCCGGAAAAGACGTGAAGTTCAGAGTGGAAGGCGACGTGCTGACTGTGGTGGAAGTGGAATAAAGAAAAACTAAATACCTCATAACCTAAAACTAATGTACGAAATGAAGAAGATGATTTATGCTGCGATGGCAGTTGTCTCAATGAGCTATTCTGCTCCCGCAATGGCACAATCACAGGATTTGCAGACAAAGGTGAATGCTTATTTCACGGAAACGCTGAAAGCGCAGCAGACAGTATTGGAGAAAGCTGACCGCGAGGCATTCTCTCAGAATAAGCCTTCCGACACCAAGCTCCAGCTTGCGATAAAGAGAAAGGACGTCACCGGCTATCAGAAGATGGTCTGGGCTGCATGGTGCGAGGCCAACAAGAGTCTGAAGGAAGAAAAGCTCATGGAAGCGGAAGACCTGAAGCTTGCCAAGCACAGTTCGTGGAACATTCCGGCTTGTCTTGAGCCTGATGCCGTGATGCCATATTATTATGGTAAGAAGGGCGTGGCTGCGGACGGCAAGTATCCGCTCTTTCTGTATGTCCACGGTTCGGGACCTAAGGACCAAGAATGGGAGAACGGCATACAGCTCGGATTGCGATTCAAGGATAGCCCTTCCATCTATTTCATACCTCAGATTCCTAACGAGGGCGAATACTATCGTTGGTGGCATCTGTCCAAGCAGTATGCTTTCGAGAAACTGATCCGTCAGAGCATGGTGAACGGTGATGTTGACGCCAATCGCCTCTATGTGTTCGGAATAAGCGAGGGTGGCTATGGCAGCCAGCGCCTCGCATCCTTCTATGCAGACTATTGGGCTGCAGCAGGACCGATGGCAGGTGGCGAACCATTGAAGAATGCGCCAGTGGAAAACTGTGCCAACATCGGTTTCTCCTTTCTGACAGGTGCCGACGATACGGGCTTTTATCGCAACGACCTTACCTGGTACACACAGGTGGCTTTCGATTCTGTGCAGTTGGCTCGTCCCTTGGCAGTGGACAATACGCCCCTCTTCCGCCATCGCATCAATCTCTTGCCCGGCATGCAGCATGCCATCAATTATGGACTGACCACTCCTTGGTTGAAGCAGTTCGTCCGTAATCCGTATCCTAAGACCGTGCTTTGGGAGGATTTCGAGATGGACGGCAGACATCGTTCAGGCTTCTATAATCTGCAGGTATTGGTTCGTCCGTCCGAGAAACGCACCTACTACGAGATGGATATCGACAAGAACGTGGTCTCTATCAAGGTTAGTGACGTGGATTACGTCACGACTCTGAAGGATAAGCAGTGGGGTATTGACCTGAAGTTCAGCCGTAGCTATTCCATGGCTACAGGAGGTAAACTGAGAGTTTATCTGAACGAACATCTGGTCAACCTCAACAAACCGGTAACTGTCAAGATTAACGGAAAGCAGGTATTCCACGGCGTTGTCAAGGCAGACCTGCAGGCGATGGTGAATAGTTGCGCAGAATACTTCGACCCATGCCGAATATATCCGGCAGCCATTGATTTGGATTATTGATAGGAAGCCGAAGGTTAGACATGAAGACAGGTTTTGTCCTATCAATTCAAAACTCAAAACTCCTAATTCAAAATTGAGACTGTGTCAAAACTTAATCAGTGCGGGCTGAAGGCCCAATAATCACATAGCCCAGGGCAACGCCCTGGGTGCTTAAAGGTGTTACGCCAAATCGCCCTGTAAGGGCTAAAGCATTGAAGCAGAACGCTCTTGCCCTTACAGGGCGCCTTTGGTTTTGCTCTTATTATTTGAGGCTGTGTCAAAAGTAAGAATTTGAGCTAAAGTCAATGATAGACAAAGCAAACTGTAGGAGCCGCGGGCATTCCTGCCTGCGGCATTGCAGCAAGATACTCAGTAAGTTACGGTTGCTTGCAGTGCTGCGGGCAGGAATGCCCGCAGCTCCTACGATTTGCCTTTTCTCGCTATTTTTTTAATTTTGACACAGCCTCCTATGAGCTTCTGCCCTTTCAGGGCGTGCTGCTATACTTTTGACACCCTCACACAATATTTGCATTTCTGGTGCTCAATACTCCTCGCCCGGCGCACGACAAAATCTTTGGTGCGAAATTCTTGAGTTTTGAGCGTTTGGAGATAATCTGTTTATACACAGAGGATTGCGCGGTTTTCTGACGGATCGTTATGAAATCAGACTCGCAAATGAGCCGTTTTTTTCTGCTATAGAGCCTCTTTTACACTCCAATACAGTCGCTGTTGGCATACAATAAAGCCTCTTTTACACTCTGATAGTGGCACTATCGGGCTGTAAAAGAGGCTTTATTGTTAACCGTGAGTGCTATTTTCGCAGCAAAACTCCGTGAAAACAGCAAATCAGAACTCTATAATCAATTTTTATTTTGTAATATGTTTTTACTCTTTGTACGATATTTGCATTAGCAGACATGAAGAACATGTTTTTTCAGACAAGAAAATATGAAGAACATGTTTTTTTCAGACAAGAAGACATGAAGAACATGTTTTTTTAGACAAGAAGACATGAAGATCATGTTTTTTCATACATGAAGTAGCAAAACAATAATAGCTGTGTTTTAGGGGCTGTTCCCT
>OHNM01000035.1_pt1 | contig 28677 bp, 20 predicted proteins | sample 1569661 | NCBI WGS metagenome assembly OHNM01 (sample SAMEA3879508, study PRJEB24766) | human gut metagenome | biome: human-associated habitat; feature: feces | place: USA | collected 1985/1987 | reverse complement strand
TGAATTCTGCTGCTACAATAGCAGTTGCCACAGCCACATTCAGACTGTCAGCCGTCTCACGTCCTTCCGGATAATTGGGTATGCGGATGGCTCTGGTTATCTTTGAGCGGCTGAGAGCGGACAGTCCCTTGCCCTCGTTGCCCATTATGATAAGGCCGTTGTCCGTAAGCGGCTGTTCATATATGTTTTTGCCTTCCAGTAGAGTTCCGTAAACGGGAAGGTCTGAAGGTACGATGGAGAAGAGTTTTTCCATGTCCATGTACGTGATGTTCACCCTTGCCAGGCTTCCCATCGTTGCCTGCACCACCTTTGGATTGTATACGTCCACCGTGTCTGTGCTGCATATTATGTTCTCAATGCCGAACCAGTCTGCTATGCGTATGATGGTGCCAAGGTTGCCAGGGTCCTGCACGCCGTCGGTCACGAGTGTCAGCTTATTAGCTATGTCGTTGATGTCTATCTGGGTGTTTAACTTTTCGAAGACAGCAAGTACCTGCTGCGGATGACAGAGCAGACTTGTCTTTGACAGTTCTTCGTTCGTTACTTCCACGATTTCGCATCCCGCGTTCTTCGGAATAAGCTTCATGTTATTGTCAAGCCATTCCTTTGTGCCTACCAGCATGCGCAGCTTCTCTTTGTGTAATGCCAAAATGTCAGCCACCACCTTCGGACCCTCAGCCACGAACATTCCTTGTGAGTCGCGGCCCTTCTTGTTTTCAAGTGAATGGATATACTTTATCTTGTTCTTGCTAATCATAATCAGTACGAAAACTATAAATTATATTCTGCAAAGGTAGTAATTATATTTTTTATTTATTAACTTTGCAAAGATATTTAGAATATATTATTACTAATAAAAGTATAGGTTTTAGAATGTTTAGAAGTGGTAAATGGATTTTGCCCGTTTTTGTCTTCACGATATGTATCTTGGCATCTTGTTCTTCGCTCAAGTTTGTTCCAGAAGACCAATATCTCTTGAAGAAGACCACCATCCAGAGTGAGGATTCTGTTTTTGACGGTCGTACTCTCTATCCCTACGTCCATCAGCGCCCCAACACCAAGTGGTTCTCCGTCTTCAAGGTCCCCCTTTCTTTGTATAGCCTTTCCGGTCGCGACTCTACGGTATGGATGAACAGATTCCTGCGCCGTTTAGGCGAACCTCCTGTCGTTTATGATTCCATAGAAAGCAACCGAACTCTCCATGACATGACTTCTGCCATGCAGTCGAAGGGATATCTGAATGCTGAGGTAAGCAGAACCACCACGAGCAAGAAGCGTAGGGCGCACGTCAACTATACCGTGCGTCCCGGACATCTTTATACTATAGGTAATGTGGTATATGAGAGCGAGGATCCTACGTTGGAGGAGTTTCTTCATCTTAACGACCCTAATAGCCGCGGTCTTAAAACCGGCATGGATTTCTCAAGCGAAAATCTCGATAACGAGCGTAAGCGCATCGTGAAGATTCTTGCTGATAAGGGATTCTATAAGTTCAATAAGGATTTCATCCACTTCGATGTAGACTCCACAGGTAAGGGAGGAACCGTGGATGTAAAGCTTAGGATAATAAAGTATCGTGCTTCCAATAACGGCATCGAGACCAATCACAAGCAATACTTCATAAACGGCATACGTTATGCCAGCGGCGATGGCAAGCCTTCCATTCCATTACGCCAGAAAGTCTTGGTCAACAATACGTATGTGGAGGAAGGACAGCCTTTCTCTGCCACAGCATTGCAGGACACATATAATAAGTTCGGACGTCTGCAAGCGGTTAAGTACACCAACATTCACTTTACGGAGCTGCCTGACACCAACCTTCTGAATTGCGATATTCAGATAAGCACCCGCAAGCCCAATTCCATTTCCTTCCAACCGGAAGGCACCAATACTGCGGGCGACCTTGGTGCTGCTGTGTCGTTGACTTATGAGAACAACAATCTCTTCCGTGGTAGCGAGCTTTTCAGTATCCAGCTGCGTGGAGCTTTTGAGGCCATCTCAGGTCTTGACGGCTATCAGAACAAGGATTATGAGGAGTATAATGTGGAGACCAAGCTGATGTTCCCCCGCATCATAGCGCCCTTCCTTACCAAACGCTTCAAGAAAGAGCTGAATCTCCAGTCGGAGCTTCTCTTCAGCTATAACCTCCAGAATCGTCCTGAGTTTCACAGACGTGTCCTTACGGGTGCATGGCGATACCATTGGAAGAACAACAGACGACATCGCTCTTACCGATTCGACCTCCTTGACATCAACTACGTGCACATGCCTTGGATTTCGCAGACGTTCAAGACCAACTACCTTGACGATGTGTCGAGCAGAAATGCCATTTTGAAGTATAACTACGAGGATCTCTTCATCCTTAAGACCGGCATAAACTTCCATTATAATAACGGTAAGCATGCCGTAAGGTCCAACTTCGAGATTGGCGGCAATCTTCTTAGCGCCATCTCGCACATTCTTGGCGACAAGAAAAATGCCGATGGACAGTATACGTTGTTCAACATTGCGTATGCCCAATACGTTAAGGGCGACTTCGATTACACGCGAGTGCTGACCATCGACACCAAGAACACGCTTGCCATGCATGTGGGCTTGGGCATAGCTTATCCTTACGGCAACAGTAAGGTGTTGCCTTTCGAGAAGCGCTACTTCTCTGGTGGTGCCAACTCTGTACGTGGATGGGGAGTGAGAGAACTCGGTCCGGGACGGTATAAGGGTACTGACGGCAACATCGACTTCATCAATCAGACCGGCGACATGAAGCTCGACCTTAATGCCGAGCTTCGTACCTTCCTTTTCTGGAAGTTTAATGGTGCCTTCTTTGTGGACGCCGGAAATATCTGGACTCTGAAGTATTACGAGGAGCAGAAGGGCGGTCAATTCCGCTTTGACGAGTTTTATAAGCAGATAGCCGTATCGTACGGTTTGGGCTTACGTCTCAATCTCGACTATTTTGTCATAAGACTGGATATGGGTATGAAAGCCATCAATCCCGTCTACGACAATAAGCGCCAACACTTCCCGATTCTTAATCCCAACTTCGGTCGCGACATGGCTTTGCATTTTGCCGTCGGTCTGCCGTTCTAAACAAAAAAACTTGTGGAAAGTCTGCCCGTTACGGCAAACCTTCCACAAGTTTTTATCTTCTACGTATTCCTTTTTATCTTCCGCAAATCTTCTGGAACGCACACGTGTCGCATGTCTTCTTGTCCTTCGTAGGCGTAAAACTTACCGAAGGGTCAAATATGTCTTTCAGCACATCCTTCAGGTGCTCCGTATATTCCGTCTTGGAAGGCAGCACGTCCATAATTCTTTCCTTGTCGAAATACAGAATAGGATCGTAGTCCTTGTTGACGGTCTGCTTTACGAACATAAGGGCTGGCGCCACCTTCAGTCCTGCAGGATTCAGCTTCCTTGAACCTCTCACGTTAAGTGCATACATGAGAGTCTGAAGGTAATAGTCGGAGTGTTTGCTGCTTATGTTTGCAGCATTAAACACCTCTTCCACATTCTTCAATACGTATTTAGGTTGCCTACCTGTCTTGTAGTCAAGCACTCGTATGACGTCCTCTCCAGTCTTTCTGTCCTTCACCATATCCAGTCGGTCTATGATGCCGCCCACTTCCAGCTTCCTCTGCTTGCCGTCGCTTGGAGTGGTAAAGCTTACGTCTTCATACACGGCTGACTCTAAAGCCAGAATGTTGAAGGGCGTGTTTGCTCTGTCGTGACGAAGCATCTGCTGTAGGAAAGTCAGAATCACTTCTCTATTGATGATCTGCAGTCCGTTCAGGCTTATCTTGCCCTTCGATATGTCCGTCTTGAAGAATTCTTCGCTGAACGCCTTGTCCACAACGTCTCCGAGCAATTCCTCATTATCTATATATTTGTCGATGAACGCGTCTGTCACCACATTGTTGTTATGGCTTGCTATATCCTCATATATGAATTGTGCAGCCTTATGGAAAATGTTTCCGAACATGCGGTTGTCGATATCCTCGTCGTTGCATTCCGGTTCTTTCACGTTTGCCACGTACTGGAAGAAGAACTGTAGCGGACACCTTATATATTTGTTAACGGCAGAAGGCGACATGCTCTTCATACCGTCCAGCACGCTCATGACGTTCTTGTCCTTACAGATGCTTCTTCTCTTTATAGGCGTTGTGGCATTTGATGCTGACAGGCTGGCATGCTTTATCTGCTGGCTGCCGTCCACCATGAGTTGGAGCATGAAACGGCTCATCTCTCCCGTATGTCCGTTCTCTGTAGCCTCGTTATACATAATGGTGACGTTGCCCGCTCTTTGTATGAGGCGATGGAAGTAATACGAATATATGGCCACCTTATTGTCTATGGTGGTCAGTCCGTAAGCCTTTCGTATGGCGTAGGGTATGAATGACGAGTCGTTTACGCCCTTCGGCATGTTGCCTTCGTTGCATGAAAGGATGAGGAGGTTGTCGAAGTCGAGGTTTCGCGTCTCCAGCACACCCATTATCTGTATTCCCACGATAGGCTCTCCATGGAACGGGATGGCAGTAGTGGTCACAATCTGCCTTATCAGTCGTCGTAGCGTATTTTGGTCGACGTCCAAGTCGCCGTTGTCCGTCAGCGTCTTCAGTCGGTTCAGCACGGTATACATTCTGAATACCGCCTCTTGGAAGAAGGCGTCCTTCTCCTGCTGTGCCCCCGTAATGCCAATTCGCTTTACGATGTTCGATAGTTTGCCGAGCAAAGCCGAATTGTATGTCATGCCTTCGTTCGTCTTTGGCAGTTGGCTGAACATCACGTCCATGCCTTCGTCCTTCTCGTACGTAGCCAGATACTGTACGGACAGATATTGCAGGCGTCTCTCCTTTATCTCTTTCAGCAGGTCAGCCGCGCTTTCCGTTGCCATTCCTGCGTACGGATGCCCCATCACCTTGCTGAGAAGTGAGGTGCCGTAGCTTTGTCCGTTCTGCCTCATGCCCAAGGTGTAGAGGTCGTAGAGTTGTGACACGAAGGAGAATATGGGAGTCGTTGCAAGCGGATAACCGCTTGTGATGTTCACTTTGTCTACTTCTTCCGGCAGGCTGTGCATCAAGGGCAGCAGGATGTTCTCGTCGCACATCACTATGGCAGTCTTCTTGCCCGCCTTATATCTGTCGTTCTCTATCAGCCAGTTGCCGGCAAAGCGTGCTTGGGCATTTTCTGAAGAAGCCGACACGTACGTCATGTGCTTCTCGCCCTTCATATTGTCATACACCTCCTCTGACTTTATGTCCAGCTCGCAGGGAAAGTCGTCCAAGTATTGTGCTATGTATGTTCCTGCAGACGGATTGTGCTGTCTTCCGGGTTTCGGCATATAGTAGTTGTCGAAGTCCCAATAGAAGAGAGCCTTGCCCTGCTTCTTTATTGTCGAGAAAAGCTGTCGTTCTACGGTATGCAGCAGATTGAATCCCACAAAGACATATTGGTCGAAGTCGAGCTTCAGATCTTTGTTCTCCACCACGTCTCTGTAAAGCGCACCCTCATACATCAGTCCTTGCTTCTTCAGCCGGTCACGATAGTCTGCATAGATGTCGCCGAAGTGACACCATAGGCTGAGGAATTTCTTCTTCAGCTCCGTCTCCTTGTCCTCCGTGAAGTTAGCGAAGAATTTCTTCAGAATGTCGCGCTGTTCTTCGTCCAAGTATGATATGTCGTCCAGCTCGTGGATGTCCTTCAGGTTGCTGAACACCCGTTCGGCGTCAGCCATATTCTTGTCCACATCGTCAAAGTCGGAGAGCAGCAGCTGTCCCCAACCATAGAAGTGGTCGAGGTCTTCTGCCAGTCCCGTGCACTTTACGAACGACTTGTGTAGGTCGCATATCAGTTTTATCGAGTCGCCGAGAGCATATTCTGATTGCTTGCCGAACAGCTCGCTTATGGTCATATACGTGGGGCTCCATACCGGCTTCTCCGCATTACGTGCCAGAAACTCGTTCATGAAGAGCGCCGCACGCTTGTTAGGGAATACCACCGCCATGCGCGAAAGGTCGGTTCCGTGCTTGCTCAGCAGATCTTTCGCCACATGTTCCAGGAAAGATGTCTCGTTCATAATCTTACCTCCTCTATAGTGTTAGAATAAACATACCACAGGTATCCCTTCACGTCGGCATATCCCATGTTCTTCATTATTGCCATATAGTTTCTTACTTGATCAATATATTCCGGAGCCGGATTGCCGAACTTGAAGTCCACCACCACAATCCTTTCGCCGTCCTTCATCACTCTGTCCGGTCGTCGTTCCGTCACGGTGTCCGTAGCCTTGTCGTACAGTAGGATTGAGCATTCGTTGAAGAGCGTCCATTTGTCCTCGAACCATTCTGCCACCTGCTTGTTCGTCATTCTCTTCTCCACCATCTTCCTCAGCTGTTCAGCCGTCATGGTCTCGTCGTCCAGCACGCCTTCTGCCACCAGTTCGTCTATGGCAGGGCATATGTCAGCCTTGGTCTTTATCGTGGCAAACAGCTTGTGCAGCAGTCGTCCCGTCTTGATGTACGTCTGTTTCTGCTTTTCCTCCACGTTGTCGTCGGATGTGATAAAGTCCTGGCTCTTGTTGCTCTGTCTGAACTTTCCTTTTCCTTCGTAACTCCTGTATGCCGCCTCTATCTTTTCCTTCTTGGGTAGGAAGATGTTAGCCGACGCTTCATGCTTGTGTTCCTTGGCTATATAAGTTTCGCCGTACGTGAATGTCATGGTGCTCTTGTTGTCGCCTGGCGTTCCTTCTATGACGCTTCCAGGCAGATCCATCTTGAAGAGGGCTTGCTCCATTGACGATGATCTGCTGAGCGAGTTGCCACGCTTGCCGAAAACGATGAGGCTTGCCGAAGCTCGTGTGAAACCCACATACAGCATATTCAGATTGTCCACCATGTTCTGCAGATGCTCCTCATAGTAGTCTTCCTCATATATGGTGCCCTGCATCTGCTTTGAGCTGAACGGTACGGGGAGCACGGGCAGGGCATCGAAGGGATCATCCTTTGGCGAACACCATATCGTTCCGCTCTTCTCTATCTGCCAGTCGCAGAACGGCATTATCACGTGCTCAAACTCCAGTCCCTTACTCTTATGTATGGTGATGAGTTGTATGCCGTCGATGGAGTCGGCAGGAATGGTCTTCTTGTAGAACGAGCTGTCCCATTCGTTTATGAACGTATTGATGTCAGCCGTATTGTTGACGATGAAGTCTGCCAGCAAGTCGAAGAACTTGAAGAGGTAAGCGTCTTCGCCCTCTATGGTCTGGAGGTGGAAGATGTTGTAGAGGTGCTCTGCCAAGTCGTATAGCGGCATGCAAGCCAGCTCCGTCAGGTTATTGAGATATTCTGCCGGAAGCGTTTCTGCGAACGATCCTTCCTTTGCAATAATGCTGTTGGCTTCTTCCTCCGTCTTTCCCATGATGTGTGTCAGTATGGCTTTCTGGAGGTATATTGCTGTCACGGCGTTGTCCGTGTCCACAAGGTAACGCATGGCGTTTACGATTGTCTCCACCGCCATAGAGCTGTCCAGCCTGTACGCCTCGTTCGACACCAGTCTGACCGTCGGCAGCTCCATCGCCAGATAGTCAGCTATGGCTTGCAATGTATTGTTTGATCTTGCTATGATGGCTATGTCCGCCAATGCCGCTCCTTGGCTGAGCAGGCTTTCTATGTTGGTCTTCACCATCTCCATCATCTCCTCGTTCGAGTTGTTGCCCTTATTGCCGGGCAGCAAGGTTATCTCCACACGTCCCAGAGCCTCCTTCTTCTTCTCCGCCACTTTCTGCTCCACGTCCGAGTAAGCCTTCTTCAGCTGCTCGGCACGTAGTATGCCATTGTCCGAGCTGTCCAGCTGTGTCAGATTGTCATACTCCACGTCAGCCATAGCCTTGAAGAATGCGTTGTTGAAGACTATGACGTTACGTTGCGAACGCCAGTTGGTGTCCAGAGGTTCCAGTTTCAGCATGTCATTCTTGCCAGGAAATTCCGTCTCTATGTTGTTCAGCATTCGCCAGTCGCCCGATCGCCATCTGTAGATGCTCTGTTTCACGTCGCCTACGATAAGGTTGCCTTTAGTCTCGCCGTTACTCATACATTCTTCCAGCAGCACCTTGAAGTTCTGCCATTGTATGACGCTCGTGTCCTGAAACTCGTCTATCATGATGGTCTCCAGACGTGTGCCTATCTTTTCGAAGATGAAGGGCGAGTCAGAGTCTTGTATGAGCGAGTGGAGTAGGGAGTGGGTGTCGCTGAGCAGGAAGCGGTTGGTTTCCATATTCATCTCCCTCACCTTTGTATCTATGCTGTTAAGGAGTCGCAGCTGATTGATGTTTCGCAGGGTTAGTGCAGCCGACTGGTACGTACGCCATTTCTTCGATCTCACCTCTTCCGTCTCCTCCAGAATCTTCGCCAGCGTGCTTGTGGCGAAGTCGCGCAAGTCTTGCGGGGCTCTTCCCGTCACCCATTTGTCCGTTTCGCCGTTGAGCGCTCCGACAGCCGTTTTGGTCAGAATGCTGTCGTCCATCACTCCGTTCCTTATCTTGATGAAGTATCCAGCCACGCCTTTCGTTTTATTGCTCAGGTCATTCACCGTATATCCTCTTTCCTCCAGCGCCTGGAAGAAGCGATCGGCTCCTGCCTGTATGTCTTTCTTGGCGTTGTCTCTGAGTTGGCGCAACGTGTGGGTATAACGTCCGAAAAATACCTTCTCCGCCAGCTTCTTGTTCAGCTCCTTCGAGTGGGTCTTATAGAATTCCTTGAATATGTTCTTGCCGAATTCCTTGATGTTTCCGATGACGTTCCAGTCGTGTTCTTCGTCGATGTTCTCCTGGATGAAGTCCATTATCCATTTCAGAAAGTCGTCCTTCTCGCGCAGTTCGGTTATGAGCTGGTCCACGGCGTTCGACTCGATGTCCTCGTCGTTCAGCTCCACCTTGAGGTTGGCTGTCAGGTCCAGCTCTCTTGCGAGATTGCGCAGCACGCTCTGAAAGAAAGAGTCGATGGTCTCTATTCTGAAGTAGCTGTAGTTGCTTACGATGTTGTGAAGGGCTATGCCCGCTCTTTCCGTAAGCATCTTGTCGCCTATGCCCAGCTCTTTCTTTATCTTGTCCGCATATCCCTTCGAGTCTGGCAGTTGTTTCCAGATGCCGTATAGCTGGCTGAGGATGCGCATCTTCATCTCCTCCGTAGCCTTGTTGGTGAAGGTTACGGCAAGAGTGCTTCGGTAGCTGTTAGGATTTAGGATAAGCAGTTTTATGTATTCTGCGGAAAGCGTGAATGTCTTTCCGCTACCAGCACTTGCCTTATATATAGTAAGAGCCTTGTCGTTCATATAATGTTTTGTTTTTAGAAAAAGGTGTCACATCATGTTTTCCAGGTCATGTAGGGCGCTTTGCATGTCGGAAGCGAACGTCAGGTGTTCGCACAGAAAGTCCTCCTTTCCGTGTGCTATATGGCTGTATAGCGCCTTGTCCATATCCTGCACGTAGGAAGAGATGGCATATTCGATGTCGTCCTTCTGGGACGGTATGGTGGAGTGGGCATACACTCTCCACTTCTGGTGGAAGAAGCAGTATGCCGACTCTATGCTGTCTTTACAGAACATCTGTCTTCAGTATTTTGATGTCCTCGCAGGGGCGGTCGCCACGCTGCGTCTTCACAGACTGGATTTTCTCCACCACGTCCAGTCCTTCCGTCACCTCGCCGAATACCGTGTACTGTCCGTCCAGGTGTGGAGTGCCGCCGATGGTCGTGTACGCCTCCATCTGCTCCTCGCTCAGTCCCACGGGATTAGCCTTACAGATGTCCTGCGCTTCCTTCATCAGACGCTCCTGCATGTCCTGCAGACCTGCACGGTCACGGTTGCGGCGCATCTCCATTATCTCCTCCTTGTGGTATGTCACGAGGTCGTTGAAGGTGATGGTCACTTGGTTCTGCTTCATCTGCTTCTCCATCTGCTTCAGCTGCGAAGCCTTATAAACGTCGCCCCAGACAATATAGAACTGGCTGCCGCTCGACTCACGGTTAGGGTTTACCTCGTCGCCCATGCGAGCTGCGCACAGGGCACCGCGCTTGTGGAAGAGGTTGGGCTTTATCTCTGCCTTGATGGTATAGTCAGGACCTCCCATGCCCAGCTGCTTTCCGGCAGGAGCGTTCTTCGAGTCGGGGTCGCCTCCCTGAATCATAAAGTTCTCTATCACTCTGTGGAACAGTACGTTGTCATAATATCCCTCCGAAGCCAGCTTTACGAAGTTGTCGCGATGGAGTGGGGTCTCGTCGTACAGGCGTACTGTGATGTCGCCCATAGTGGTTGTGATTTTGATGTTTGCCATTGTCGTTAATGTTTTCTTAAAATGTATGTTTTATGCAAAGTTACTACTTTTTGTCTAACCTCTTCTTTTAACAAACCATAAATTTTCGCCTATTATACGCCCGAAATTGAATGTTTTTTGTTATTTTGCAAGCTAATCATTAACCAAACCAATTTATTAATATGAGTAATTTACATTTTCTGAAAGTTAAAGTGGTCCGAATAGATGAAGACCGTCATAAGTTTATTGTTGAACATGAAGGCAAGATTTATCAGGTGTCGCAGTTGGCGTTCCAGCGACAACAACCCAAGCCTGATTTTATTGACTGCATTTATTCTCAAACCGACAACGGGGGCATCTATATGTCGCAGAACATCCAGCGTCTTATGCAGGAGCGGTATAAGATAGGTGAAGAAGTGGAATTTCAGATTAAGTATATAAAGGACGATAAGTTTGTGCTTGAGGACAATTATGGCTTTACGGCGCTGATGAACTGGATTCCTACCATCAATTCTGCTTTAACGCCACGCGTCAAGTGTCAGATACTTAATATCTTACAGAAAAACATGGAGGTACGTTTTATCTCCACTCTGGGTGCTGCCGCGTCCGAGTTTTCGCTTAAGGATGCCGACATCGCATCCATTATTGGCGACTGCGTCTGGAACACTCCGGCTTTACGCACTCTTGTCCTCAGCGATTCAGACATCGAGACGTTCAGCACGGCGTTCGGCTCCTTCCTTCAGCACGTCGTAACGTCCACGCCTAAGGAGGAGCTTCCCGAAGTGCTTTCTGACATCCGCCGCCGGTCTCTTGCCGCCCTTGCTTCGCCTGCCTTCCTTCCGAAATGCACGATTGTGGAGCGCAGCCTACTGGAGCAACGCTTCACGGAGATAATAGAGCAGACTGGCTATTGCGTTCAGGCTATGGAGAAGGTAGATAGTGGCGAGGCGGTCGGCTATGTGGAAGATGTCCTCAAGACCCTCTCAGAGTCGGCTTTCATCTATCATCCCCGCAAGCATTTCGGCATCATCCTCGGCATCTTCATGTTTGACGCTTCCGTCATGCAGCAGACCATATCGCTCATCCTTTCCTCGCTCCGTTCGCAGCCCGATTCGTTGTGGCGCCGTCCGCCCTTCCAGCGTCAGCTACTTAAGATACTCGACCTCTATGTCTCGCGCCTCTATCCTGAGAACGACAAGCTCCAGACCGACTCTGCCGCTCGTGAGACCATGATAAGCACGCTTGCCATAGAGCTGATGCTGGCGAAGAACCTTACATCTCCCTATATCGACCTTCCCCTCAATCTCTCCACGCTTTATCGCCTCGTGTCGCTCATGAACGTCAGCGAACCCGAGAAGACGCTCAACAAGGCTTTCCTTTCTCTCTTTACGGATGCCGACATCGACTTCTCCCTGCCTTTCGATTGTGACGACGCTTTCATTATGGCCAATATGCTTTGCTCGCAGATTGACGACAATAGCGTGGAAGACTTCGACGGGGCTGAGTTCCGTTCAGGCAAGACCCGCCTCCTTGTCAATCATTCGTCCATTACCCTCATGCCATCCACTCCTCCTATGATGGGCAGTCGTTACAGCGCCTTGCCCTCTGAACTCAAGTTGTGGCACGGACTCGGGGTGGAGCTTGACGAGAAGATTCCGTCTGACCTTCGCAACTGCACATACAAGACCATCGGACAATACAAGAAGTTGTGGGAGTATCTTTACACAGCTGTCTTCTCAGCACAGTCTTCTCTCATACAGTCTAAGATTAATAGTCTCGACATCGACGACCAGACGCATGTCATCATCTTCAGACGCATCCCCGGCACGTTGGTTTTCGAGTGTAAGATTGTCAACGACGAGGTGGAGGGCACAGGCACGCTGGACATCCGCACAGACTGCTCACCTTATTATCCCGGCGACATCGGCGTCTCCACGTTTGAGAAAGACGGCAAGCCGCTCATCCTCGACGTATACGTCAAGGCCATCAATGCTGACGGCACTTACGTCTTCGGCATGTCCGAATACATAACGGAGTTTATGGAGCAGTATCGTGAGGAACATCTCGGTTACGATTCTGTCCTTACCTGCATCGTCAATAAGGGTGCGGCTGGCGCTAAGTGTGTGCCAGCCATCAGCTATGAGGGACTGTCGGTTTCGGTATCGCCCAGCCCCGACATCACCATGGACGACCTCTATAAGGGAGCTGTCGTGGAGGTGGACTGCCTTGCCAAGGGCACTAACGGCTTCATCGCCTCCACCTTCAACGGCTATTCCGACCTTCGCCACATCTCCGTGGCTGAGGCTTTCCATCGTCTTATGGTCAATTATGCCGGAGGCGAGGTTTATGACATCGTGACGGGCAGCTCTGCCGCTGAGGAGGAAGTGCGCACCATGGACAAGCGTAGCGTCCGAGAGCTGATGTTCATAATTGACGCCAAGGCCACTATCGAGAACGACAGCGTACGTGCCTACAATTATCTCTCTTACTGCCGTCTCATCGCCAAGCTCCTTGCCGATGACGAGCGAATCAATTATTACGCCAGCCGTCTGCGCCTCCTCGAACTCCTCAACGAGTTTGCCGTCTCTGACTCCATCAGCCTTGAGGCCATACATCGTCAGGAGGAGAACGATGCCGCATTCATCTATCATAACGCCACTCTGCGCCACGACTTCGAGCAGCTCCAGATTATCGGCTGCATCAATAAAGACGACTATTATGACTATCTCTACGGCAAGTCGCTCAACAACGAGAATCCGCAGCTGCAGCAGCTTGCCTCCCTCGTCATGGCGCACAATACCGTGAAGAAGGCCGGGCTGCTCACTCAGGCGGGCGACATCCTTGACAAGATTAGGTCCCTGCTCAAACTCGACAAGAACCATTCAAATAAGAAGAATTACGGTTCGGAGGACTTCCATACGGAGTTCAAGACTTCCATCATTTATCCTGAGTCGTCCATGCGCGTGGACATCAAGGCGCAGCGCCTCAAGATAATGCAGGAAATTTGTGCCTTCCTGAATGCAGAAGGCGGCACATTATATATAGGTGTGTCAGACATCGGCTACGAGATGGGCATCGACGAGGATCTCAAGCATCCGCTCTTCTCACGATCTCGCGACAAGTATAAGGTCTACGTAGACAACTGCGTGGCACAAGACCTCGGTCAGCAGGCTGCTCATTATGTCCACACCAACTTTGACAACACCATCAAAGGCGACGTTCTCATCATACGCATCGAGCCGTGTCCCACCCCCATCATGGTGGATGGCAATTACTATGAGCGTATGGGCACCTCGGCACGCTGCGTCAACGACACCTATCGTGAGAGCTTCCTCTCGCAGCGTAGGGCATGGGCGGCGCAGCATCAGCCACAGACCGATCTGCCGGTAGAGGAGGCATCGCCGGCTCTCATAGCCGAGAAGCAAACGCCAGCCGACTCTTCCTCTTACGATGAGGCAGGGGAGTGGACGGTCCAGACGTCACGCTCACGCAACAACATCCTGCATGAGTATGACGATTACGACAATTACCTACCCGTTTCGGCTGTCATCAGCATCATGGCGGACGGCAACTATAAGGTGCTGGACGAGGACGACTATCAGCCGGCGCTCCTCAAGATTGCCGTACACGAGGAGGAGGAAGACCGTTGGTTGGTAATGGTCTACGACACGGGGCGTGTCTGTCGCATCCCCGTCTCGCAGCTTCTCAAGCGTGACCGCGACCGCATCTTCAAGCGCAGCTCTGCCGCCGAGGTGGTCTATGCCTCCATCGGTGGTCAGGACGATATGCTCTGCCTCGGTCTTACCGACAGCAAGGGTGTGCGTTACGTCCGCTTCGACGATCTCTCCGCCTTTGGCCAGGGAGGAATGCAGGATGACGGCGACTGTCCCGTCGATTGTTCCTTCGACAGCCTCTTCTTCGCCGAGATAGTTCCTGCCGTTGCAGCCCAGGACATACGCCCGACATCCCGAAAGTCCATCGGCATCAACCTCCGTTCCGCCGACGCCCATCGCTGCCTCGAAGCCATCCCTGGCGTAAAAGCAGAGAATCTGGAGTGAGCGATTTATTTTTAGGGTATGTTGATAATATAAAGTTACCGATTTATTTATGATTTTTTCCAGTATAATTGCATAACTTTGCCTTATGAACGAATTGTCAATGCGTGCTACGCTTAAAGAATATTTTGGATATGAACGGTTTCGTCCTTTGCAGGAGGATATCATAAGGCATATACTTGAGAGGAAGGATTGCTTGGTGCTGATGCCTACAGGCGGCGGCAAGAGCATCTGCTATCAGATTCCGGCTCTGATGATGGAGGGTACAGCTGTGGTGGTGTCGCCACTCATCTCGCTCATGAAAGACCAGGTGGAGAATCTGCGTGCCAACGGCATCGAGGCGGCTGCGCTTAACAGCAACGCTTCGGAGGAGGAGAACAGAGAGATAGCGGAGAGGGCTTACAGGGGCGAATATAAGTTGCTGTATGTCTCGCCTGAACGTCTGTTGTCGGAGATTCAGTTCGGTGTGCTACATCACTCGTCGGGCACGTCGCCTACAGGAAAGCTGAAGGTGAGCATGTTCGCTGTGGACGAAGCTCATTGCATCTCGCAATGGGGACATGATTTCCGTCCTGAATATACGCAGCTGGGCAAGCTGAAGGAGTTTTTTCCTGGTGTGCCTGTGGCTGCGTTTACTGCTACGGCGGACAAGATTACGAAGGAGGACATCGTGCAGCAACTTGGACTGACGAAGGACGAGAGGGGAGAGGCTACGATCTTCGTGTCGTCCTTTGACCGTCCTAATCTCTCGTTGGACGTTCGCAGGGGATATTCTGCCAAGGACAAGCAACGCTTCATTATGGCACTCATCGCTCGTCATCCGGGCGAGAGCGGCATCATATATTGTATGAGTCGTAAGACCACGGAGAGTGTGGCTGCCAAGTTGCAGGAGAAGGGAGTGAGGGCGATGGCTTATCATGCCGGACTGTCTGCGTCGGGACGTGATAGGGTGCAGGAGGCTTTCATCAACGACGAAATAGATGTGGTGTGTGCCACCATTGCTTTCGGTATGGGCATCGACAAGAGTAATGTGCGCTTCGTGGTGCACTATAATCTGCCGAAGAGCATTGAGAGCTATTATCAGGAGATTGGTCGTGGTGGACGTGACGGTCTGCCGTGCGAGACGGTGCTCTTCTATCAGGTCGGCGATATCATCACGCTCAGAAAGTTTGCGGAGGAGAGTGGACAGCAGGACATCAACAACGAGAAGCTGGAGCGTATGCAGGAGTATGCGGAGAGTCAGGTGTGCCGTCGACGTATCCTGCTCAACTATTTCGGCGAGACGATGGATCATGACTGTGACAACTGCGATGTTTGTAAGAATCCGCCACGGAGGTTTGACGGCACTATATTGGTGCAGAAGGCTCTGTCGGCGGTTATGAGGACGCAACAGCAGATAGGTTTCCGCCTCCTAATCGATATCTTGCGTGGCACGTCCAATCAGGAGCTTTATCAGAAGGGATATAATATGCTGAAGACATACGGCTGTGGCAGGGATGTGCCGTTCAAGGACTGGCAGGACTATCTGCTGCAGATGCTGCATCTGGGCTACATAGAAATTGACTATAAGGACAATTCGCACATAAAGGTGACTCCGCAGGGTGAGGATGTGCTCTTCGGTCGTAAGCAGGCGCAGCTGGCTGTGGTAGTGCATGAGGACCTGACGGTGAAGGGTAGGAAGCAGAAGCTCCGTGAGCAGCCGCTTGTGGGGTTGGACCTCGGCGGTGCAACGGAGGACATGGAGTTGTTCGAGAAGTTGCGTAAGCTGCGTGTGAAGTTGGCTGCAGAGAGGGGAGTGCCGCCATACGTAATCTTCGGTGACCGCACGCTGCATCAGCTTGCCACCACAAAGCCCAAGACGAGATTGGCGTTCGGAACAGTCTCGGGTGTTGGTGCGCATAAGCAAACAACGCTCGGCACGATATTCGTAAAGGAAATACGCAAGCATCTGGGTATGTCGGTGAATGAGAAGGAAACGTGGAATATGATGCCTTCGGAGTGAATCGGTCGATAATATAAAGAAAGCAGGGGGAAGAATCCGGGGGTATATGGATTCTTCCTCCTGCTTTCTTGTTGTATGCAGACTGAATGATCAGTCGTTGTTAAAGTTCTGTCTTGCTCTTTGGAGAATTTCTTTAACGCTCCTTATCTGAGGGCGTCGGGCTGTACCAGCCTTTTTCTCTTCGTAGTCGCGTCTTTGACGTTCCAAGAAATTGTCTGCCATAGATTCCGTTACTTGAACTTACTGTATATGACAGTAATCTGGTTCTTTGTGTTGGGGCCTCCAACCAGCTTTGTGGACGTGAGCGACATGTCGTGCGTCACCTTTGTGAGAACCGATCTTTGGTCGATGGTGGTGTAGGTGGCGGTTACGGGGATGATAACCACTTTGTTCCAGTCAGCCTTTGTCTTGTCTGCCGTCTCGTTGAGGTGCTTTATCAGACCTCCGATGTTGTTGAAGGTGTATGTGTTGCTTGAACTGTTGTAGGAAGCCAGATAAGACGTCTTGTAGTCGGCTATCTGGTTCTTCTCGAAGAAGCTATACATATCAGCCTTCGGCAGGAGCAGCAGGGTCTGTGGGATGCCAAGACGGTAAGCTTTCTGCTGTACGCCGTCGTTGATGCGTGTCAGCGTTATCTTAGCCGTATTGATGGTGTCGTTCTCATGTCCTGCCACAATCTCGTTAACGGGGAGCGTCATCTCCGTGAAGATGCCGGCGGGCGACTTGAGGTATGTGCATGAACGATCCTCATCTACAAGTCGACGGAGCGTAGACATATCGTTGTTGATGGTAGTGGTCTGCAGCACCTCCTCAGTTCCTGGGAACGAAGCCATGGCATTGATGATGGTGTCGCGCTTTATGCCGTCGCTACTGGTGTAGGTGGTCTTGTTGCGGAAGTATACGTTCAGCTGTGAGAGCGTCACGTACGCCATCGATCCCAGTCCGCTCTGCGTCTTGAAGAAGAAGCCCGGCACAAGATTGTGGATAAACGAATATGAGTTCTTGAAGTATTCAGGATGCTCATAATACATATTAATGATGTACGAACCAAAATTGTCATAGCCCTTATATGGCTTGTCCAGCGCAATGCGGATGTTAGGCATATAGTCGCTTTTCTTTCTTGTGCTCTCGTCCACATTGAGGTCAGCGAGAGTATAGATTCGGCTGCCTGCCTTAGAGTCGCTCTTCACGTAGCCTTCTTTCTCGGGGTCGTAGTTGGAATAGAAGAACTTCTGCTCGTCCACGGGCTTGTTGAGCTCCATAGCCGTAACCTTCATCGTCGCCAGTGAGTCGCCGTAGAATCCGGTATAGTAAAGACGGAGGTCGCACGAGTCAGCCACTATCAGTCCGTCATTTTTGCTCACGATGCTGTCCTTTTCAGGAAAGCTGAATCCTTCAGGCGTATAGAACTGCGTCATGAAGTCGCCGGTCATGTAAGCTCCCGTTTCGGGGTCGCGCACCTTGCCGAGATATCCCGTGACGGAACGTGAGAGAACCGAGTCAGCCAGAATGGAGCGTGTCTCCACCTGGAATGTATCTGTGGAAATCTCAAGCTTGTCCACATTGTCAGTCAGCGAACCGCCGATGGTGTCGGTGGTGTCGTCGCATGAGAAGAGCGTTAAAGCGGCAAGCGCAATGCCTGCCATATACTTGATGTTCATAAGTTAACCTGTTACAATATATTATATACATCTACGCATCAGGCTCTTAGTTAGAGATCTGCGTAGAATTCCTTATATGCAGAGGTGTAGTCCTCTCCAGGATAAGCCAGTACGGGTATGCCTTTGCTCTTGGCGTACTCGATAAGCTCGGGGCAAGCGTCGGCTTCTGCCTCGACTACGGCGTCGCTGTTGTCAATGGCAAGCTTGCTGAACTCCATGAAGTCGAAGTCGTCCTTGTAGGCAGCGAGGCTGTCCACGGTGACGTCCTTAAATTCGAGGCAGTTCTTGAAGTTGTCGCCGAATCCCTTTGTGAGACCTTCCTTAAATACAGAAGTAACAATCTTTGACTGTGCGAAGATGGGTTCTGCGCTATAGACAGCCTTTGTGAAGAGGGGCACGACGTAAGACATCCAACCCTGGCAATGAATTACCTCCGGCGACCATCTGAGCTTCTTGACAGTCTCAAGTACGCCGCGTGCAAAGAAGATGGCTCTTTCGCCGTTGTCTTCATATTCCTCGCCGTTCTCGTCGCATGTCATCTTGCGCTTCATGAAGTAGTCGTCGTTGTCGATGAAGTAGACCTGAAGTCTGCTCTGGGGGATTGATGCCACCTTAATGATAAGTGGGTGGTCTGTGTCGTCAATCACGAGGTTCATGCCAGAAAGGCGGATAACCTCATGGAGCTGTCCTCGGCGTTCGTTGATATTGCCCCATTTGGGCATGAATGTTCTTATCTCAAGACCCTCTTCCTGCATCTTGCTCGGAAGGTCGCGTCCCATTACGGACAATACGGTTTCGGGTACGTACGGAGAAATCTCCTGATTGACAAATAAAATTTTCTGTGCCATACTGTTTGATTTAAGTGCTGTGCCGCGCTGCGATTTGTATACGCATAGTACAAAGCAGGTGCAAAGTTACAAAAAAAATGTCACATTTCGGCCTTTAAATACTATTTAACCAACTATTGGATTGCAAAAGAGTGGTTTGAGGCTTGCAAATGCACAGGAATTATTATAACTTTGCATAATTATTTACTGAAAGTTCAGTATTGTTAACTTTACAGACATCATATTTTAATATTATGACAATCGGAGATAAAATACCTGAGGTTCTGGGTGTTGACCAGGACGGACGTGAGATTAAGGCAAGTGATTATCGTGGACGCAAGATAGTGCTTTACAGTTATCCAAAAGCCAATACAAGCGGATGCTCGGCAGAGGCATGCTCTTTGCAGGCACATAAGGACGAACTGGCTGCGGCAGGATACGACATCATCGGCGTCAGCAAGGACAAGCAGACTGCGCAGAAGAAGTTTGCTGAAGCGAAGGGACTGGAGTTTCCGCTCATCGCCGATACGGAGACTACGCTCTTGCAGGAGCTCGGCTGCTGGGGAGAGAAGGTGGCGTGCGGCAGAAAGACCATAGGCATTCTTCGCACCACTTACCTCGTTGACGAAAACGGCATCATCCAGAAGATATTCACTCCGAAGGAAATCAAGACGAAGATTCATGCAGAGCAGATTCTGGACTATATCAATAAATAGAGCTTTTTCTACTTTATAACATTGCACTAAAACAAATGAAGAAGCTCTCTCTTACTCTTGGATTGGCGCTTGCCTGCTCGGCTTCTTGGGCACAGACCATGCTCTGGCAGACCGACACCACGCGCCACCAATATTATCGTATACCTGCCATCGTTGCTAACGGCAAAAACGTCATAGCCTTTGCTGACAACCGTTCGGGTGTTACGGACGCCACCAGTTGGGGCGACGTGGGATCCGTGGGCAACATCAGCATAGAGGTGCGCCACAGCAAGGACGGAGGACGTACATGGACTTCGCCTAAGTGTGCCGTCAAGGGATTCGGCAACGGAGGCTACGACCAGAGTCATGGTGATGCTGCCGTGGTGCGTGACCGCGAGACAGGACGCATGCTCATAATGACGGGTTCGGGCGATGTGGGCTACGGACGGTCGAAGGTTACCGTTCCGGGCGACTATAGCGAAGCCCTGAAGGTTGGCCGCTACTATAGCGATGACAACGGAAACACATGGAACGGAGGAGAGGTGACCTCTCAGATTTACGACCTCTATCGTGGTCATGGCAACATTTTCCGCCTTTTCTTCACAAGCGGTCGTATCTGTCAGAGCCGCATGATAAAGCGTGGAGAATATTATCGCATCTATTCGGCTGTGGTTACCAATGAGGGTAGCTTGGTGGTCTATTCGGACGACTTCGGCGATACTTGGACTCCGCTTGGTGGCGCAGACGCACGTCCTGCTCCTGAGGGCGACGAGGCGAAGCTGGAGGAACTTCCTGACGGCCGTGTGCTGCTGAGCTGCCGTCGTAGCGGAAAGGACGGCAGATGGTTTAATGTCTTCAGCTATGGGGACAACAGTTATGGTCAGGGCAGCTGGGCACAGCCGGTGGCTTCAGAGAATCCTGACGGAGGAACAGCCACCATCAACAATAACTGCAACGGCGAGATTCTCCTTGTGCCGGCTAAGGCAAAGGACGGCAGTCGTGTGTACGTAGCCCTTCAGTCCGTACCACGCGGCACCCCCGGCAATCATCCTTCCAACCTTGAGCGCCGCAGCCACGTGTCGGTATACTGGAAAGCATTCCGTTCTGCAGACGACTGGGCTTCTCCCGAAAACTGGAAAGACGGATGGGAGCGATATGAGATAACCGACGGCTATTCGGCTTACTCGTCTATGGCAATCGGAGACAAAGGCAACATCTGCTTCATCTATGAGGACCATGGTGTGCGCTTCCGACTCGGAAGCCAGTCAACAGAGATGTATAGCATCTTCTATCGTAACCTCACTCTGAAGGAGATAACCGGCGGCAAGTATAAGTATAGCAAGATAAAGTAAAAAAAGAAATCACTAAAAAATACAATTTTTCAGACAAGTGTATATAGGAATAGCAGGAAATATCGGTAGTGGTAAGACCACGCTTACGGAGATGCTTGCCGAGCATTACCAATGGGAACCGCGCTACGAGAAAGTCGTCGACAATCCTTATATGAACGACTATTACAAGGACTTACATCGATGGTCGTTTGCCTTGGAGGTATTCTTCCTGAAGGAGCGCTTCAAGGATGTTCTTCAGATTTCAGAATCGGAGAACAACATCATCCAGGACCGTACCCTTCATGAAGGCGTCTTCGTATTTGCCGCCAACAATTACGCGCAGGGCAACATCAGCGACCGCGACTTCGAGACTTACATGGAGCTTTACGAGATTATGGTGGAGAAGGTGAAGCTGCCTGACCTCATGATTTATCTGAGGTCTTCCGTGCCGCACCTTGTGGAGAACATCCAGAAGCGAGGACGTGTGTATGAGCAGAAAATCCCCATCGAGTATCTGCAAGGACTGAACGACAGATACGATGACTTCATCCGCAACAAATATAAGGGTAAGGTGCTGGTCATCGATGTGGACAAACTCGACTATAAGACGCGCCCCGAAGACCTGAAGCTGATAACGGACCAGATTGACTCCGTATTATCCATTTAATCTTACCCAATACAATAAAAAACAAAAGAATAAATGCACATAGCAATAGCCGGAAACATCGGTAGTGGCAAGACCACACTAACCAAGATGTTGGCAAAAAGATATAACTGGTCGCCTCGTTTCGAACCCGTTGAACACAATCCCTATCTTGACGACTTCTATAAGGACATGTCGCGCTGGTCGTTCAATCTCCAGATCTATTTTCTTAACAAGCGCTTCAAGGAGGTGGTGGAGATCAGCCAGAGCGACAAGGACATCATTCAGGACCGCACCATCTTTGAGGATGCCTGCATCTTCGCGCCCAACCTTCACGGACAGGGATATATGTCAGACCGCGACTTCAACAACTATTCGGATCTCTTCGATACGATGATGACTCTCGTGAAGCTGCCTGACCTCATGATATACATCCGCTCCACGGTATCGAATCTGGTGAATCAGATTGGCAAGCGAGGACGTGAGTGCGAGCAGACCATACGCATCGACTATCTCACAGGTCTGAACGAAAGATATGAGGAATGGATTAAGGACTATAAGGGAAGGCTGATAATAGTGGACGGCGACACCCAGAAGTTCGAGTCGGATCCTGAGGCATTCCGAAAAATTACGGACAAGATAGATTCTGCGTTGTACGGAATGTTCAAGTAATATAACAGTTGAGAATTGAGAGTTGAGAATTGAGAGCCTTTGCTAAGGCAAGCGGCAAAGCCGGTCGATGTTATGTAATCACAACTCTCAATCCTCAAATCTCAACTGTCAACTTTCTTAAAGCAGTCCCATTGCTTTGAGTTTTCTTTCTATAGCCTCTACGCCACCTTCCACGTTGCTCTCGATGTTGAGAGGCATTACGGGATCGTGGAGTGACATACGCAGCAGCCACCAACCGTCTTCGTCGGCATTGGTGCAGCTGACACGCAGGCCCTCATAGTTGGGCTGTACGATTGTCCATCCAGACATTTCTTCTGCCTTCGCCTTCATGTCCTCCAGAACCTTTGCTCCGTAAGCCTTGAAGTCCGGATCGGTCAGCTTTATTCTTATCTCCTTGCTCTCCTTAGGCTGCTTGAGCGAAGCGATTATTTCGTGCACCTGCTTGCCCTCTCTGTTCATCTTTGCTGCATGAACGATGAGCTTTGCTGCGAGATATGCGCCGTCGTCGAGGAAGTGGTTCTCACGAAGGGCAGCGTGTCCTGAAGTCTCGATGGCAAGCCAGCACTCTTCGCCGTTCTCGTTAAGGCGGATGCCCTCGTTGATGACATTCTTATATCCACGGCGGAAGCGATGGTGCTTGCCTCCCTTGCTGCTGATATATTCTGCCAGACCGTCAGACGTTACAGAGTCTGTAACGATGGTGCTTCCCGGATGCTCTTCCAGAATTACGGCAGAGATGAGCGCTATGAGCGAGTTGCGGTTTATGGGTTCGCCCTTACGTCCGATGATGGCAGAGCGGTCAACGTCGGTATCGAAAATCACGCCGAGGTCAGCATTGGTGGTCTCCACGGCATTGCATACCGAAGCCATAGCCTCAGCATTCTCAGGATTGGGGATATGGTTGGGGAAGTGACCGTCCGGCTCAAGAAACTGGCTGCCTTTCGTATTGGCTCCGAGCGAACGCAGAATCTTCTCGAAGAAGCCTCCGTTGCCGTTGCCTGCGTCCACGATGATGTGCATGCCCTTTAGAGGATGGTCATAGTCATCGGCTTTCACGCCCTCACGGATATAGTCGGCAATGTGGCGTGAATATACTGACATGAAGTCCATGACCGTGGCGTTGCCCTTTGCGCCGTCGTAAGCATACTCGCCGTTCTCGGCAATCTCAAGGATGGCAGCGATGTCCTTGCTGTCAAGTCCACCCTTGGGAGTGAAGAACTTAAGGCCGTTACGATTAAACGGCAGATGGCTTGCTGTCACCATAACCGAAGCCGTAGCCTTTACCGTGTCGCTGATGGTGGTCATAAACATGGCAGGAGTCGAAGCCAAGCCGCAATCCACGACGTTGGCACCAGCCTCAACAGCACCCTTGATGAAGGCACCCTTGATGGCGTTACCAGAGAGGCGGCAGTCCATACCTACGGCAATCGTAGGATTCTTCACGCCCATTGTCTTTCTCAACCAGCAGACAAACGACTTGCCGATTGTCATGATCACATCTTCAGTAAGGTTGACGTTTTCGCCCTCGATACCTTCGAGAGCCACGCCTCTAATGTCAGATCCGTTCTGTAATTTTTTCCAGTTCATAGTTCTTTATTTAGGTTAGTATGTTTTTTTAGTTCAGCTTAGTCATGTGATAGCCGAGACGTTTCAGCTCCATAGCCATTCCCATCAGATACATCTGGTGGAGGGCAGCCACGTATGCGCGGAAGGCTTCGGAAGTGCCAGGCTCAAGGTGGCGATGATATAGCAGGTTGTACGTACGTGAGGCACATTCGCCCACCGTCTTTGCCATTGCTGCCTGTTGTTCCTCGTCCAGCAGAAGCACCTTCTCGCAGACATATTCGTCCATGTGGTCGAAGTCGCGCTGGTCACGCAGGTATTTATACAGGTCGTCCACCTTGCTGTAAAGCTCCCAGTCTGTATCCCAGTATTTCGCTATCGCCATTCCCACGAACATCATCCATCCGAGCGAGACGGTAGGGTAGTCGCGGAACTCTTTCATGCCGTCGGGCAGATAGCTCTCGCCGATCTTCTGCCAAAGTTCCTCGATGTCCTGCGCTTCCGGCAGCCTTTCGTCCACCATTCCGATGGACAGCAGATATTGATGAAGGTCGTCGCGAAACAGCTGTTCTATATTGATGTTTACTTTATTTGAATCCATTTCTTTCTTATTTAAGTTTTTTGTCTATTTCTTCTCCAGTTCCTGAAGGCTTTCCATTTTCTTCGACTCAAGGAACTCATATATGCCGCAGAGATGTTCGCGTACGCGACCATGACCGAACTCATACACCTTGCTGACCAATCCGTCCAGAAAGTCTCGGTCGTGGCTTACCACTATTAGCGTGCCGTCAAAGTCTTGCAAAGCCTGCTTAAGCACGTCCTTGGTCTTGAGGTCAAGATGGTTTGTCGGTTCGTCAAGGATAAGGAGGTTTACCGGCTCCAGTAGCAGCTTCAGGATGGCGAGGCGTGTGCGTTCGCCGCCCGACAGCACCTTTACCTTCTTTGTCGACTCCTCTCCACCGAACATGAAAGCGCCCAAGAGATCTCGTATTTTGTTGCGTATCTCGCCCTTCGCCACGTCGTCTATGGTCTGATACACGGTCAGCTCGCCGTCGAGAAGCGAAGCCTGATTCTGGGCAAAGTAGCCTATCTGTACGTTATGTCCGAGTTCCAGCTTGCCTTGGTTTTGCAGCTGTCCCATGATACATTTCACAAGCGTAGATTTTCCTTCGCCGTTACGTCCCACGAAAGCTATCTTGTCGCCACGTTCCACCGTTAGACTCACGCCGCTGAATATCATTTTCTCTCCGAACTTCATACCCACATTGCTCATCTGCACAGGGTAAGAGCCGCTGCGAGGGCTTGGCGGAAACTTCAGGCGCAGGTGGCTGGTATCCTCTTCGTCCACTTCTATCAGCTCGAGTTTCTCGAGCATCTTCACGCGGCTCTGCACTTGGAAAGTCTTCGAGTAAGTGCCCTTGAAGCGCTCGATGAAGTCCTTGGTCTCGGCAATCATTTTCTGTTGTTCCTCATACTTCTTCATCTGCTGTTCGCGGCGTTCCTTGCGCAACTCCAGATATTGGCTGTATGTGGTCTTGTAGTTGTAGATACGCCCCATAGTAACCTCGATGGTACGAGTGGTGATGTTGTCGACAAACTTACGGTCGTGGCTTATTACGACCACCGCCTTCGAGCTGTTGATGATAAAGTCCTCAAGCCAACCGATACTCTCAATGTCGAGGTGATTGGTAGGCTCGTCAAGGAGCAGCACATCGGGCGACTTGAGCAGTAGCTTTGCCAGCTCTATGCGCATGCGCCATCCGCCTGAGAATTCGCTTGTGGGGCGATTAAAGTCTGAGCGTTCGAAACCAAGACCGAGAAGCGTCTTCTCCACATCCTCCTCAAAGTGGGTCATGTCTATGGCATAAAACTTCTCCGAAAGAGTCGACACCTTCTCGATGAGTTGCATATATTCGTCGCTCTCATAGTCTGTACGTGTCGTCAATTCGTTGTTGATTCGGTCAATTTCTGCCTGTATCTTATGCAGGTGGGCAAAGGCTTGGCAGGTTTCGTCGAAGACGGTACGTCCGTCCTCTGTCATCAGGTGCTGCGGCAGGTAAGCCACTACGCAGTCCTTGGGAACCGAAATCGAGCCTCGTGTGGGTTTTCTTACACCGGCTATTATCTTGAGCAGCGTGCTCTTGCCGGCGCCGTTCTTGCCCATAAGTGCTATACGGTCCTTCTCGTTTATCTGGAAGGAAATATCCTTGAATAGGGTGGTGCCACCAAACTCAACGGTCAGTCCATCAACTGTTATCATATATGTCTTGTGCGATTAGTATTGTTTTCCAACTGCAAAATTAGCTATTTTTCTTTTATTTCCATTCTTTTTATTTCTCCAAAACTTAATCTTGACAAATACTATTCTTAATGTAAGAATACCGATTGAACGTACTATGGATTCCACGGTTTCTACCAATTCACAGAATAGCTCCATTCTTCACGTCCTACTCTTTGGTCTGTTCCTTTCCTTCCGCAGTCCATCCGTTAAACCCCGTATCGAGTTCTACGACCTTGTATCCTTTCTTTGCGAGCATTTCAGCAGCTTTCTTACTTCGTTTTCCGCTTCTGCAATTAACGGCGATTGTATGCTTTCGTGGCAATGAAGAGAGGGCTTTCTGAAGAAAGTCAGGTTGTAGGACATCGATGTTGATGGCGTTGGGTATGTGTCCCTCAGCAAACTCCTTAGCCGTGCGTACGTCGAGACGAATGACGGAGGTATCGGCGATGAGGTGCTGAAACTTGTCCACGGAGACGCTACGGAATTCAGGCTTCGAGGACTGGCAGGAGAGAATTCCTGCGAGAATGATGGTGGCTAATAATATTTTCATGGTTGCAAAATTACGTTGTTTTTAGTGTATTAGCGAAAATATAAGTAACTTTGTGACAGAAAAGAAACAACAAATAAAGATGAAACAACCAAATAAGCAAAACTATTACAGTAGCCGTGGGGGAGATTGCACGGAGTATGTGGTCAGCGAACAAGCCCCAGACGCCCTCCTTCAGTATCTGCTCTCGCACGCCAAGGAGAGCCGCAACAAGATAAAGGCGACGCTTCAAGGACGCGGCATTAAGGTGAACGGTAAGGTGGTGACACAGTTTGATGCTTCGCTTCGTAAGGGTGACCGCATTCAGGTGGCACGTCGCAAGAACAACTGCGCCTTTAAGAGCCGCTATGTTAAAATTGTGTATGAGGACAGATGGATTGTTGTGGTGGAGAAGAATATTGGCATCCTCTCTATGGCTGCAGGCCACTCTTCGTTGAACGTGAAGTCGGTATTGGACGACTACTTCCTGAAGACCCATCAGCGTTGCCGTGCGCATGTGGTGCACCGCCTCGACCGCGACACAAGTGGTCTGATGATCTACGCCAAGGACATCGACACGGAGCAGATTTTGGAGCACGACTGGCACGGAACCGTTTACGACCGCCGCTACGTGGCAGTGGTGAGTGGCGAGATGGAGGACGATAACGGAACCGTACGTAACTGGCTGAAGGACAACAAGGCTTACGTCACTTACTCGTCGCTGATGGACAATGGCGGAAAGCTGGCTGTGACGCACTTCCATGTGTTGGCAAGGACGACGGAGCATTCGCTGGTGGAATATAAGCTCGAGACGGGTCGTAAGAACCAGATTCGTGTACACTCGGCGGACATGGGACATCCTGTCTGCGGCGACACGAAGTATGGCAACGGCGACGATCCTTTGCACCGCCTATGCCTTCACGCCTATGTTTTGTGCTTTGTGCATCCCATCACCAAGGAACGAATGGAGTTTGCCACACCAATACCTACATCATTCCGTAGCCTGTTTTGAAAAATCAATCAGTAGTAAAATTAAGAGGCGCAAGGCAGCAGAGCGTAAAGTGGATGACTTGAAGGCAAAATTAAATAAAGCGTCGAAATCGCTGTCCTTGTGCTTTTTGCCAAAGATATATTTCATGGCACTTTTCAGTTTTTCCAAAAACTCAAGATGAACAATATGGAAACATCTATAAACAACGTTTTCCTCGTTATCTTCAGTTTCAAGATTCTCTAAAAGTGTCTTGACGCTCGACGATGTCGTTGATTACGATTCCTGCTATTGCCATACCGAATGAGGCGGTGATGTGGCAGAGTGAACCGTTGATTTGTGCTTTTGATGTGCACCATTCGTGTTCCACGAGTTGCTGGTCGCCAGGAGCATCATAGACGGCTGTATCCGTTCCTCGCTCTCCGCTGAGCAGCTTCGCCTTCGGACATAGACAACCACCAGTGCCGCAGGCTTTGTTTACGCCCATATTCTGCATCGGCTTTTCCTCGCTGTAAACGCATTGGAACTTGCGACTTGGAGCAGTCTTGTTATGCTTGAACTTCTTGCGCATGGCTCGTGCTAACGGGTCGCCTTTTACTTTCCATAACTCTGCTTTCCTTATCATGAACGGGTTGCGTCGGAGGGCTGCACCCATGGAGGATATGAAGGTAATTTGTTCGGGTAGGGCGGTGTCACGGAGTATGAGGTCGGCTTTATCCTTCAGCGAGTCGATGGCGTCGATGATGTAGTTGTAGTCTTCCATGTGGAACTCGTCGGCTGTTTCTGCCTGATAGATTTTCTGATAGGCCGTGATGTTGGCGTTAGGGTTGATTTCCTGCAGGCGATTGCGCAGCGCGTCTACCTTCACTTCGCCTATGGTGTGGATTGTTGCCATCAGCTGTCTGTTGCAGTTGGTGACGCACACTCGGTCGCTGTCCACTTTACCAGGCACTCTATGGTGAACAAGCATATTGGGTACGTCCTGAAACAATGTTCTTCGGCCAAGTTACAAGAGATGGTAAGACATTTAACCGTTTCACCGAAATCGAGGTTTAATACCAAAATAATTACACGCATAGAGAATAAGCAATTTCAAATGATCATATATATAGTAAGACACGGACAAA
>OHNM01000031.1_pt1 | contig 30522 bp, 23 predicted proteins | sample 1569661 | NCBI WGS metagenome assembly OHNM01 (sample SAMEA3879508, study PRJEB24766) | human gut metagenome | biome: human-associated habitat; feature: feces | place: USA | collected 1985/1987 | reverse complement strand
TGCCATTCATAAAAACAGAACCGATTTATTCACCTCGTGATTTGAAGGATTTTTTTAATGAAAACAATAAATAAAACAAGAATGTCAATATTAGAATTAAAAAACAATGCAATAATCGTGGTTAACGCAATTTTGTCAATGTTTTTAATAAAGGCTATATTGTTTTTTGTAAAAATAGAATTTGGCAAGATTGTATTATTAGATAATATTGCAGATGTTAAGGTATTAATATACATACTTGATACATTAGAGTATATTATATTGTTAACCTTTGCTAATATTTTAGTGCTATTGTGTATGTCGGTTAATACATATATAAAGAAATGTGGTGGAGTAAAAAATATAATAATGCTAATTCTTATGCAATTTGTAGTTTTATGTATATGTGTGATCTCTTGGTTTGATGTCACATTCTCTTTAAAATTCAATGGGGATATAGGACTTGAAAATACAATAGATGTTTTTTCTTCTTTAATTATTATACTCATATGTGAAATTACACATAATATATTTTTGTATAAATTGAAAAAGCAGCCGTCTCGTGGTGGACGGTAACGGCAACATCGAGGAGGTGAACCATTATTACCCCTTCGGCGCACTGATGGGCGACCGATGTGGCGTGAGCCGAAACAAATACAAGTACATAGGCAAGGAACTTGACACTATGTACGGATGGAACATGCAGGATCATGAAGCAAGATGGTATGATATAGAGAATATTACTTGGAGCGTAATTGATGCTAAATCTGAAATTAATTATTCTATAAGTCCATATGCTTATGTAGATTGTAACCCTATTAAGTATATAGATAATGTCGGAAAAATCAAAAGAATCGGAATTGAAAGCCAAATACAAGATGCCTTACGAACGAATATTCGATGAGAAGAAAAATAGGAACTAATAAATGGTGCAATCATCGCGCGATTTCGTATAGCTATGATTATGGTGTAAAAGCGCAAGTTTAGGGAATTAGAAATATATGAAATGAGCTTTCGTATCAACTGTTGCGAATCTTCATGCCAATTGATACGAGAGCTCATTTCGGTTGTCAAACAATACCAATAGTACTCTTATCCTTTCAATGCTCGCATAGCGTTAAGCACAGCCAGTACTGTCACGCCTACATCCGCAAACACAGCCATCCACATTGTGCCGAGGCCGACAGTGGCGAGAAGCAGGATGACGACTTTCACACCGATGGCAAACCATACGTTCTGCTTTGCTATGGCAATGGTGCGTCGGGCAATCTCCACGGCTGTGGCTATTTTCGAGGGATGGTCGTCCATGAGCACTACGTCGGCAGCCTCTATGGCAGCATCACTACCCAGACCGCCCATGGCAATGCCCACATCGGCACGCTTCAGCACGGGAGCATCGTTGATGCCGTCACCGACAAACGCCAATGTCTTGCCTTCCGGCTTGTCCGCAATGAGACGCTCCATGCAGTCCACCTTGTCAGCCGGCAACAGCTCTGCATGACATTCGTCGATGCCCAACTCTTCTGCCACCTTATCGCCTACTTCCTTTCGGTCACCAGTCAACATGACAGTACGGCTGATTCCCAGACCGCGCAACTTAGATATTGCTTCCGCACTATCCTCCTTCACTACGTCGTTTATGACCACATGTCCGGCATACACTCCGTCCACAGCCACGTGCACTATTGTGCCCGTACGATGACAGTTATGCCATTCAGCCCCAATGTCTTCCATCATCTTGGAGTTGCCCACAGCCACAAGTCTGCCACCGATTCTTGCCTTCACGCCACGTCCGGCAATCTCCTCCACGTCCGTCACAAGACAGCCGTCGGTTGCCTCATTGGGGAAAGCTTCACGTAAGGCAGCACCGATGGGATGAGTGGAATAATGCTCCACGTGTGCTGCAAGATGCAGTATCTCGTTGGCATCGAAATGGTCAGGATGAACAGCTTCCACAGCGAACACGCCTTTCGTAAGCGTACCTGTCTTGTCGAACACCACGGTTGCGAGATTAGCCAAGGTGTCCATATAGTTGCTGCCTTTTATGAGGATGCCCTTGCGCGAAGCTCCTCCCAATCCTCCGAAGAATGTCAGCGGCACGCTTATGACAAGGGCGCATGGGCATGAGACAACGAGGAAGATAAGGGCACGATGGAGCCATACGGAGAAGCTCTCAAGATAACCTGTGGAAGCGAAGAACGGGGGGATGAAAGCCAAGAGCAAAGCCGTCGCCACCACTATAGGCGTATAAATGCGTGCAAACTTAGTGATGAACGATTCGCTTCTCGACTTGTTTTTGTCCGCGCTCTCCACCAAGCGGATAATCTTCGACACAGTGCTCTCACCGAAAGTCTTTGACGTACGCACTCGGAGAACTCCACTAAGATTGATGCATCCCGAGGCAATATCCTCGCCTACCGTCACCTCACGCGGCATGCTCTCGCCTGTCAATGCAATGGTATTGAGCGACGACGTGCCTTCAATGACCTGTCCGTCAAGCGGAACCTTCTCGCCCGGCTTCACCACTATGGTCTCGCCGATGGTCACTTCCTCCGGCGACACGCTCTTCACAGTTCCGTCACGCTCCACGTTGGCATAGTCAGGACGGATGTTCATGAGGTGCGAAATGCTGTCACGGCTCCTGCCTTCGGCATATCCTTCAAAGAGTTCGCCAACCTGGAAGAACAGCATAACGAACACTGCCTCAGGAAATTCCGTCTCTGCCCCTGGCAGAAAACCTATACACAACGCACCGATAGTGGCTATGGACATGAGGAAGTCCTCATTTAGCATATCTCCTTTGAATATTCCTTCCAGCGCCTCCTTCAATGTGCCGTGTCCGATAAGAAGATACGGCACCAGATAAACGAGAAGCATCTGCCATGTAGGCAGGTCGCAGTTTTTCTCTATAAATACAGCGCCAACTAAAAGCAATGCCGTAAGGCATATTACGGTTAGCTTTCTTGTTTCGTCTTTCATAATTATGTTTTTATTATGGTTCTTTTTACAGGTGCAAAAGTATAAAATGTCGGGCGCAACTTGGTTGCATTCCGCCTTGTGGCTGATTAAATGTCGGGAAAACGACAAAAATACGTAACTTTGCACTAACATATCATATTATAAAGGAAATGACAAGACAGATAGACATACATAAGATAACTGAACGCTCGGGCAACTTGCCTGCCTCTCTTGTGGCAGAAAGGCTGAACAACCTTCTTCTCTCGCATGACTCATTGGTGGTCACGGCTCCACCCGGTGCGGGTAAGTCGACTCTCCTACCCCTTACCATGCTGGCAGGCGGCGTCAGTGAAGGCAAGATACTGATGCTCGAACCGCGAAGAGTGGCGGCTCGCCACATTGCCTCACGCATGTCTGACATACTGGAAGAGAATGTCGGAGGAACAGTCGGCTATCGTGTAAGATTTGAGAACCGTGTCTCTTCCGACACTCAGATTGAGGTATTGACGGAAGGCATTCTCACGCGTATGGTGGTCAGAGACCCTACGCTTGACGGTATAGGCGTCGTTGTCTTCGACGAGTTTCATGAGCGCAGCATCAATTCCGACCTTGCGCTTGCCCTTGTTCGTCAGGTGCAAAGCGTGTTACGTCCCGACCTTAAGATAGTTGTGATGTCGGCAACGATAGACGCCGAAAAGATTTGCGACACCCTTGACGCTCCCCTTGTGGAATGCGAGGGACGCATGTTTCCTGTGACTATCCGCTATGCGCAAGACGACATCGACCCACGTGACGCGGCAAGGACCACGTGCCAGGCTGTCATTGAGGCATACAAAAAGGAGGAAGGTGACATTCTGGCATTCCTGCCTGGACAAGGCGAGATAGAAAGGTGTCGTGAGATTTTGTCCGCTTCACAGTCGTTGGAGGGTGCTACGGTGGTGCCTCTGTACGGCAATCTGACGCCTTCCGAGCAGCAGCGTGCCATCGCTCCGTCAAAGGAAGGCGAGCGAAAGGTGGTGCTTGCTACGCCTATTGCCGAGACATCGCTCACCATTGAGGGCGTAAGGACGGTTGTGGACACAGGCCTGTATCGTAAGCCGGTCTTCGATCCGCGCACCGGTCTTACCCATCTGGAGGTGACAACGGTAAGCCGCGACATGGCGGAGCAACGCGCAGGACGTGCAGGACGTGTGGCTGAAGGAACATGTATGCGTCTTTGGACAAAGGCGGCAGAGACGCACATGGAGGAGCACAGACATGCGGAGATAGAGGATGCCGACCTTGCTCCGACGCTTCTCAGCATTGCTTCGTTCGGCGAAACTGACATAATGAGCATGCCTTGGCTGACGCTGCCGCCAAGACGTAACGTGGCCAACGCACATGCGCTGCTGGTTATGTTAGGTGGCATAACGGACGACGGGGTTATCACGCCGACAGGAAAGCGCATGGCTGCCCTACCCTGCCATCCACGTATAGCGAGGATGATTCTTGGTGCAGGTTCGGCTCGCATGCGTGCGCTTGCCTGCGACATTGCGGCATTGCTGGAGGAGAAAGACCCGATGACCGATTCGGGCTGCTCTGACATGGCGTTAAGAATCTCCGTATTGCGTCGCATGCGGAAGAACGGCAAGCAGGGAGGATGGACTCGCATATCGAAGATTGCTGCAGAATACAGAAGGATGGTTCGTGTGGATGAGGACAATACGGACGTTGTGCCGTCCGAGGTGGGACAGCTCGTATGCTTCGCCTATCCCGAGCGCATAGCAATGGCTATCGACAAGATAGGAACGTATCGTCTTTCGAACGGAAAAGAGGTGCGTATAGACGGTAAGGATGACATTACGGCTCACGAATGGATTGTAGTGGCGTCAATGTACGATGCGGCTGGGAGCGCGGGACGCGTGTTTTTAGCAGCGCCGATAGATAAAGAAGACATAGATGAGAGTATGCTCATACGCCGTGACAATGTGTCGTGGGATTCGCGACAGGGACGACTGGTGGCGCAACGCGAATGGCGTGTCGGCAAGCTGACGCTCAACAGCCAACCCATCCAGGACATCGACGAGGAACAGGCTGTGGACATTGTATGCGAGGCCATGAAGAAGGACGGGCTGAGCATGTTGGATTGGAGCGACGATGATGTGGCACGTCTGCAAAGGCGCGTGGCGCAAGTGGCGCAATGGCATCCCGAACTGATGTTGCCGGACGTATCAACCGAGCATCTTATGCAGACGGCAGCAGAATGGTTGCCTCTTTATCTGCATGACGGCGGCAAGCTGCGCACTTCATCAGCCGAACTTAAGAAGCTGAATCTGAGCGAGATGATATGGAACATCATCCCCTACGAACAGCAGAGAGAGATTGACGAGATTGCTCCGACGCACATTCAGGTGCCTACGGGCAGCAAGATACGCATCGACTACCGTCAGGGTGCCGAGGTTCCGGTCCTTAGCGTACGCTTGCAGGAGTGCTTTGGCATGGACTCCACGCCATGCGTTGACCGTGGACGGCGTCCGCTTCTTATGGAACTTCTCTCGCCGGGATTCAAGCCTGTGCAGCTGACCAGCGACCTTGCCAGCTTCTGGCAGAACGCCTACTTTGAGGTAAGGAGCGAGCTGAGACGCCGCTACCCGAAGCATTACTGGCCGGACAATCCGCTTGAAGCAGAGGCTGTCAGAGGCGTAAAGCGAAAGCAGTAAGATGAAGAACCAATGAAGAAAATGCAGAAACGATAAAGATGCGGCGCCGTTAAGCCACAATCCGTCAATGAAAACAATCGGGCTTGCGTAGCTGCGTCTTGCCGTTCTTGCCCCGTTTCTTCATCTGCTCCTTCAGAGCGCATCCGCTACAGCCATAACATCCCGAACGGCTGCTTCGGAACGCCAGCCTTACACGATAAACGACGTACGCGATGGCAGCGATTATCACGGCTGCCACAATGATATACTGTATGATTTCTTGCATATATATTAAGCTTTTAATCTTGATTATATAAAAGGCAAAGGCGGACGACCAAGTAGTGTTTTTCACTAATGGTCGTCCGCCTCTTTAAGTTACGATATTCTTCTCGCTATTAGTAAGCGAAGAGAGGATATGACTTCATAGTCTCGTTCACTCTCTTGCGAACGCTTGCGATTACCTCCTCGTTCTCAGGATCGTTGAGAACCTCCTCGATGAGCTCTGCAATGAGAACCATAAGGTCTTCCTTAGCACCACGTGTGGTGATGGCAGGAGTTCCGAGACGGATACCTGATGTCTGGAAAGCGCTACGTGTATCGAACGGCACCATATTCTTGTTGACAGTGATGTCAGCAGCAACGAGAGCGTTCTCAGCCACCTTACCAGTGAGGTCAGGATACTTATCGCGAAGGTCGACGAGCATAGAGTGGTTGTCTGTGCCACCGCTTACGATGGTAAATCCACGCTTAATGAGCTCCTCAGCCAGAACGCTGGCGTTCTTCTTAACCTGCAATGCCCACTCCTTAAACTCAGGCTGCAATGCCTCCTTGAAAGCAACAGCCTTGGCAGCGATGACATGCTCCAACGGACCACCCTGCTGACCGGGGAATACGGCAGAGTTGAGCAGCTGGCTCATCATCTTCGTAACGCCCTTCGGTGTCTTGAGACCCCAAGGATTCTCAAAGTCCTTACCCATGAGGATGATACCACCACGCGGACCGCGAAGAGTCTTGTGGGTTGTAGATGTGACGATATGTGCGTATTTTACTGGATTGTCGAGAAGTCCGGCTGCGATAAGACCTGCGGGGTGAGCCATGTCAATCATAAGGAGAGCTCCCACCTTGTCAGCTATTTCGCGCATGCGCTTGTAATCCCACTCACGGCTGTATGCAGAACCACCACCGATGATGAGCTTCGGCTTGTGCTCGATGGCAAGGCGCTCCATCTCGTCATAATCCACGCGACCAGTTTCCTTGTTGAGGTCGTAGCCTACGGGATTATAGAGGATACCTGATGTGTTAACGGCAGAACCGTGTGAGAGGTGACCACCGTGTGCGAGGTTCAGACCCATGAAGGTATCGCCCGGCTTCAGCACTGCGAGAAGCACTGCTGCGTTGGCCTGTGCACCAGAGTGAGGCTGCACGTTGGCATATTCTGCTCCGAAGAGTTTCTTTACACGCTCAATGGCCAATGTCTCCACCTGATCTACCACCTGGCAGCCGCCATAATAACGCTTGCCGGGATATCCCTCAGCGTACTTGTTGGTGAGATATGATCCCATTGCTTCCATTACCTCGTCGCTGACGAAGTTCTCAGATGCGATAAGCTCGATGCCTTTAAGCTGACGTTGATGTTCTTTCTCAATCAAGTCGAAAATCTCTTGGTCTCTTTTCATAATTAACTTGTTAGTTGTTTTGGGTTAGTGTTTTTATTGTTACGTTTATACTAATTCAACTTTGTCGATGTATTGTTCCTTGTCGCAGTAGTGACACTTTAGGATGCCACGCTTCTTGTCTACGACGTTGAAAACGGTGCTCATCGGCTCATTGTTGGTTATGCACTTAGGGTTGTTGCAACGTACGATGCCACGAAGCTCGTCCGGAGTTTCCACTGTCTTCTTCTCCACCACCTCGTAGTCCTTGATGACGTTGAGCACCACGTTGGGCGCCACGACAGACAAGCGTGATATTTCCTCGTCAGTAAAGAACTTGTCCGACACCTTGATGATGCCCTTCTTGCCAATCTTCTTTGAGGGATAATTATATCCGATGGTTACGGGATTCTCCAGTTTCTGCAGTTCCAGGAGGTTCGCCACCTCATAAGTCTTCTCTGCTGGTATATGGTCGATAACGGTGCCGTTCTTGATGGCGGCCACCTGACGTTCTGTCTTGTTTGTGTTCATAGCTTTCTTATAAGATTATTGTCTTGTCGTTCTTTACGTCGTCAAGGCTGATGCCGAGGACATAGCAGAAGATTGCCTCTCTTGCAAAGAGTCCGTTGCCAGCCTGCTGTATGTAGTATGCGTGTGAGCTTTCGTCCACGTCGTAAGCAATCTCGTTCACTCTTGGCAGAGGATGGAGCACTTTCATGTTAGGCTTTGCCTTTGCCAGCATGTCGCGCTTAAGGATATACACGTTCTTTACGCGCTCATATTCCATGAGGTCGGAGAAGCGTTCCTTCTGTACGCGGGTCATATATAATATGTCAGCGTTGGCGATGACATCCTCATTGAATTCGGTATGCTCCTCAAACTTGATGTTATGCTCCTTGCAGTAAATCTTATACTCCTCAGGCATGGCAAGCTCCTTAGGTGCTATGAAATGGAATGTCGGGTTGAAGTGGCGCATTGCCGTGATGAGCGAATGCACGGTACGTCCGTACTTCAGGTCGCCGACAAGGTAGATGTTAAGGTTTTCCAGTGTGCCCTGAGTCTTGTATATAGAGTAAAGGTCGAGCAGACACTGTGATGGATGCATGTGTGCGCCGTCGCCGGCGTTAACGATAGGAACTGGAGCAACCTCACTGGCGTACTGTGCAGCGCCTTCCACAAAGTGGCGCATTACGATGACGTCAGCATAGTTTGACACCATGAGCACTGTATCCTTGAGCGTCTCACCCTTTACCACACTTGAGGCTTTCGCATCCGAAAAACCTATTACGCGTGCGCCAAGACGATTGGCTGCAGTTTCGAAACTTAGTCGTGTACGAGTGGAGGGTTCGAAGAAAAGCGTCGCCACTACTTTTCCTTTCAGCAGTTCTCGGTTAGGATGTTTTTCGAACTCTTGCGCCATCTCAAGGAGATACATCAATTTTTCCTTGGGAAGGTCTGCGATTGTTACAAAATCGTGTCTCATCATTTATTTAGAGTTAATGGTTGTTTCCTAATTCGCTTGCTAAGGTAATCATATTTTTTCACATAGAATGCAACTGAAATGCAATATTTAATCTTTTCACGTTTTTTTGATAATACAACGACCGCCTTACGTCTTGATATTCTGAATTTCTCTTGTTTTTTACTGTATAAGGCTTGTAATTCGGGATTTTTCTCTAATTTTGCACAATTAAGTCATTGATGAACATTACTCATGAGAAAGAAATTCGTACATTTCCTTTGGGGGTTGCTGGGCACCGTGCTCGGCGTTTGCGTATTTGCGTTCGTTGCCATTTGGAACGGATGGATAGGCTATATGCCTCCTGTGGAAGACTTGCAGAATCCCATCAACCGCTTTGCCACGCAGATTTATTCGTCTGACGGCAAGGTTATAGGCACATGGAACTTTAACCGCGAAAACCGCATCTGCGTGCAATACTCCAACCTCTCGCCTTACCTTGTAAAGGCATTGGTGGCTACGGAGGACGCTCGCTTCTACGAACATTCAGGCATCGACTTTATTGCTCTTGGACGCGCCATCGTTAAGCGCGGACTTATGGGACAGGCAAGCGCAGGCGGCGGATCGACCATTACGCAGCAGCTTGCCAAGCAGCTCTATTCGGAGACAGCAAGCAGCACGTTGCAGCGCGTATTGCAGAAACCCATTGAATGGGTGATAGCCGTGAAGCTGGAGCGCAACTATACTAAGGAGGAAATCATAGCACTATACCTTAATTATTTTGATTTCCTTCATAATGCGGTGGGCATAAAGACAGCCGCTAATACATATTTTAATAAGGAACCGAAGAACCTGACGGCTTGCGAGGCTGCCACGCTCATAGGTCTGTGTAAGAATCCGTCTTTATTTAATCCTGTACGTTATCCCGAGAGATGCACGGAGCGACGCAACGTCGTGCTCGACCAGATGCGAAAGGCGGGATACATAACAGAATCGGAATACCACGAGTTCACCAACGAACCTCTTGTTCTTAATTTCCACCGTACAGACCACAAGGACGGCACGGCGCCGTACTTGCGTGAGTTCCTGCGTATATATATGTCGGCGGAACGTCCTGACAGAGCCAAGTATCCGTCATGGAACAAGCGACAGTACGTCATCGACTCCATTGCGTGGGAGACTGATCCGCTATACGGATGGTGTAACAAGAACTTCAAGAAGGACGGCACACCATACAATCTTAACGCCGACGGCCTGAAAGTATATACAACCATCGACTCACGTATGCAGCGATACGCAGAGGAGTCGGTATATAATCATGTTGCACGATTCCTCCAGCCCGAGTTCTTCAAGGAGAAACGAGGAAAAGCCAATGCACCTTTCTCATCGGCTCTGACAAAGAAGCAGGTCAATCAGATTATGGAACGTGCCGTATTGCAGAGCGAGCGTTATCGTGCTCTGAAGGCAGCAGGAGCTTCAGACGAGGAAATCCACAAGTCGTTCCATACGCCTACGGACATGTCGCTCTTCACATACCACGGCGACCTTGACACTACGATGACACCTATAGACAGCATACGTTACGTCAAGTCGTTCCTCCGCGCCGGATTTATGAGTATGGATCCGAAGACGGGCGAGGTGAAGGCATACGTAGGAGGCCTCGACTATACGCACTTTATGTACGATATGGTTATGGGCGGACGCCGTCAGGTGGGATCCACCATCAAGCCCTTCCTCTACAGTCTTGCTATGGAGAACGGCTTCTCTCCGTGCGATCATGCCCCTAACGCGCAGCGTACATATATGGTGGCAGGTCGTCCCTGGACTCCACGCAACGCCAACCACAGACGTGCTGGCGAGATGGTGACGCTGAAGTGGGGTCTGGCACAGTCGAGCAACTGGGTTTCGGCTTATCTTATGAGCAAGCTAAATCCGCAGCAGTTCGTGCAGCTGCTCCACGATTACGGCATAAACAATCCCGACATCCATGCTTCTATGTCGTTATGCCTTGGTCCGTGCGAGGTGTCGGTGGCTGAGATGGTTAGCGCATACACGACGTTCGTCAATAACGGCATCCGCACCGCTCCGCTCTTCGTGAGCAGAATAGAGGACAACGAGGGCAATGTCATCACAGCCTTCCAGCCACGCATGAACGAGGTGATAAGTGCAGAAAGCGCATACAAGATGATTGTGCTGCTAAAGGGTGTCGTCGACGGAGGTACGGCAGGCCGTCTGCGCTATAAATATAACTTTACTGGCGAGATTGGCGGAAAGACAGGTACAACGAACCGCAACTCCGACGCATGGTTTATGGGCTTCACACCACAGCTCGTCAGCGGCTGCTGGGTAGGCGGCGAGGACCGTGACATTCACTTCGACTCTATGCGTATGGGTCAGGGTGCGACGATGGCGCTGCCTATATGGGCTTACTTTATGAAGAAGGTATATAGGGACAAGAGCCTGCCTTACGACCCCAACGCCGTATTCGACCTTCCTGAAGGCTACGATCCTTGCAAGAACGACACCGAATACAACACGGGGTACGACATCGACGAGGTGTACGAGTAGGAAGAAAACGGAAGAATAAGGTTTAGAAAAAGCGTACAAAAATTTGGCACTTTTAAAAAAATTATATACCTTTGCATCGCGTTTGAGAAAAACGACAATGTTTTGGCCGATATGGCTCAGTTGGTAGAGCAACGCATTCGTAATGCGTGGGTCCCCGGTTCGAGTCCGGGTATCGGCTCAAAACATGCCAAAGCATTATTCGCTTAACGCGGTAATAGCTCAGTTGGCAGAGCACTAGCTTCCCAAGCTGGGGGTCGCGGGTTCGAACCCCGTTTACCGCTCACAATCATAAAAAGCTGTAAATAATTCAACAAATAAGTCAAGGAGGTTCGTTATTCGAGCCTCCTTTTTTTGTATCCAAGATTAAATATCCTATCAATTCTCAATCAACCCGACTCCTCTTCTCACGTCCTTAGGCGTCACACCGTACGCTTTGCGGAAGGCATGATAGAAGCTGGAGGTGTGTTCGAAGCCGCAGCGTGAGGCTATTTCGTCAATGCTCATCCTCGAATCGGTCTCGAGCAGATGGCGTGCACGCTTCATCTTTATCTTAAGCATGAACGAAGCTGGCGAGCAACCGGTTAGCGCCACAATCTTACGATGGAACTGACGCGAACTCATACACAGCTTATCGGAGAGCGTATTGACATCAAGCTGTTGCTTGTCGAGTAATAGATAGATGTGGTCAACGGTCTTTGCAAGGAAGCGGCGCTCGGTATCCGTGAGCTTCACCTCCTCTTCTTCCTTATTATTAGTAGTATCGATGCTTTCGCTGAACTTGCTGCGTAGCGATCGCTGGCGGTCGAGCAGTCGCTCCACAACGGTGCGCAGCTCGTCCACATTGAACGGTTTGGCGAGGTAAGCGTCGGCTCCTGCCTCAATGCCGGCAATGCGCTCCTGCTCAGAAATCTTCGCCGTAACTATCACTATAGGTATATGACTGACCACATTATTAGCTCTGACGCGTCGGCATAGCTCCAGTCCGTCCATGCCAGGCATCATCAGGTCGGTGATGATAAGGTCTGGCACAATGTCGATGGCTTTCTGCATTCCGTCTTCTCCGTTCGCGGCATACGCCACATTGTAGCTACAAGAAAGCAGATTGCCTATGTATGCTGCAATGTCACGATTGTCCTCTATGACAAGTACCGTGCATTGATTGTCGGCTCCGTCGCTGTCAGCAAGCGCCTTTTCCTCCATTGGCATCTCCGGCATGTTGGCAGCCTTGTCTATTACGGGTTCGCCCAACTTGTTCTTGCAGACGTTGTTTATTTCTGTCCGATAGTCACAAGACACTTAGGCGTGTTTATGCGTAAATTTGCGACATCAACATAAAACATCTATCGACTATGGGACATACAGACGATAACATACGGCATGTCGACCGACAACACAAAAACGACGAGGCGCAGCAGTTTCTTGACGATCGCACTCAACTGCTCGACACCATCCGAGAGATGATCAACGATGAAATCGACCGTCGTGGAGTCGGACCGGAGGGGGCCGCGCAATACAGCAAGCCGCCTCCTCATCATAAGCCACGCAGGCTGACATTCCTGCAGTGGCTAAGAAGTTTACTCTAAAGTATATACAATCACCAAAAACCATACGACTATGAGAACATTTAAATCTATTCTGTTAGCCGGTGCAATGTTGCTGGCGACACCTGTCTTCTTCAGCTCCTGCGAGGAAGACGGCACCCTACTAAGGTATAAGATGGAAGTGACTGTTGTTAACGACTTCAACAAAGTGGTGGATGCCATCAATAACGGATCGCTCACCAACGAGGAAGCCATCGCACAGATCACAGCTGCCATCAACAATATGGACGTTGACCAGCAGACCAAGCTGCAGGCCATCATGGACGCCATCACTTCTGTGAACAACACGATAGCCACTAAGCTGGCTGTCATAGAGGCTGCAATGAAGGCACAGACCATCTCTATAGAAGGCAAGCTGGCACTCATTGAGGATGTCATCAAAAACCAGAACTCAACGCTCGACATCAAGCTTGGCGCCATTGAAGCCATGCTCAAGGAGCAGACCATTGCTATGGAGAAGAAGATGGATCTTATAAAGAACATCCTTGCCGACCAGAATGCTACACTCGAGAACAAGCTCGCTGCAATCGCGGCTACTATGAGGGAGCAGACCATCGCTTTGACGGAGAAGATGCAGATTATCGAGTCTGTTATGAAGGACCAGAATACAGCGTTTGAGACAAAGGTAGATATCTTTACTAAGGCTGTCATAAATTTGCCTAATTATGAAGATATTCTGGAAGCTATCAAAACGGCTATTATCAATGTCAATCCTAACGAACAGCTAAAGTTCCTGCAGGATGTTCTCGACAAATACTGCAGCGATGAACTCAGATATCCTGATAATCCTTTATCTTATAAAGGCAAGTTGTATTACATCATAGCCGAAATAGAGGATACAATGCGTTATATGACGTATAAAGACGATAAGTTTAAGGCTATTCGAAAAGCTATCGAAAAACTTGCTGGCGAAAATGCCAAGCTGGATGGCATATTGGATAATATGAAAAAGATAGTAGAGGCAATACAGGCTGGCAAGACGAGCGAAAATGAAGGTTGGGCTGAGATTGCCAAGATGCTTGAACTGCTTAAGACGACTGCTGGCATTGGTGGTTCTACTGACAAGGTAGAGTATGTTGACCTCGGTTTGCCGAGCGGCAACTTGTGGGCAAAGTGCAACCTCGGTGCTTCTGCTCCTGAAGCGTATGGCGATTATTACGCTTGGTGCGAAACAAAGCCTAAGCAAGTATACACCCAATCCAACCATAAGTGGTATAAGGAGGGTGCTCCCAGCCTGGGATTCACCAAGTATAACAATGAAGACGGCAAGCTGACGCTTGAAGACGAAGACGATGCCGTAATACAGAAGTTAGGAAACGGTTGGCGCACACCTACCTTGGCTGACTTCAGAGAATTGACCAATCAGAAATTAACCACAATCAAGAAAACAACGCTTAACGGTGTTGCGGGCTATCAGATAACGAGCAAGAAGAACGGAAAGTCAATCTTTATCCCATTCGCAGGCTTTAAGAGCGACAAACCACAAACCAGAGAAATCTCTTCAAGCGAAGTAGTAGCTATATGCATGACCAATCAGCGTCGTATTGACGATCAGGTATTCAACTGTTGGACCTTTGCTTTCGAGCAGGACCGCATACGCCGTTATGGCAAACGCCGTTATGACGGAATGTCAATTCGTCCGGTTAAGGGTCCTGGCGTGCCGGTTCCTAACAATTGCGTTGACCTTGGATTGGCAAGCGGAGTGCTGTGGGCCAAGTGCAATATTGGTACAACCGAGCCTTCACAACCTGGCAATTACTATGCCTGGGGAGAGACTTCTACCAAGAAGGAATATTATAGTACGAACTACAAGCATTATAAGACTGGAAAATATGAAATAAAGGGGATATTAAAGTACAATGAGGAAGACGGCAAGACGGTGCTTGAGCTCGGAGACGATGTGGCAAGAGCTAATTTAGGTGTAGGCTATCGCATTCCTACAAAAGCAGACTGGGAAGAGCTGCTTGAAGATTGTAAATGGGAAGCCGTTACTAGCAAACTTCCAGTAACATTGGATCCGTCGCAGAGGAAAGGCATTGCACGATGGAAAGTGACAGGACCTAACGGGAACTCTATCGTTTTACCGTTGACCGGTGGTTTCAAGGCTGATGGATGGGCTGTCCGGCCTGACTATGACACCTACTATACTACAGCTAATCTATATCCGGCTGAGCAACAGTTAGATGAAGATAAATACCAAGAGGCAGTAGCGCTGACATGGCCTTTATTTGCTGAAGAGACAGCAAGCGGAGGTATCGAGGAGCCATCGTTTGGAGCAATATACCGTGATTTTGGTGTCGTGGTACGACCGGTATTCGACCTCTACTCAAATAAATAAGTGTCTGAAAAAGATAATGTTTTAAAAAAGGAATTTAAGTATGAACACAATACGAACCAAAAAGCTCATTACGCTATCAGGTGGCAGATGGGCAAGAATAGGGTTCAGCGTATTGCTTACATCGCTCTTCACGGTAGGCGCTCAGGCGCAGACCGTGAGCGAGGGCAAAGCTGATCTGCTGCGCAATACCAACAAGGAACTGCGCACCCGCACATGGAGCGTCTACGCTCAGGGCGGACTCTCGTGGGCAAACGGTGTGTGGTATCAGAATCAGGACGCCAAGAAGAGCTATAAACAGTCACCCGCTGTTGGCGGTGGCATCGACTTCACCATACGTCCATGGATTCGCGTAGGTGCCGACTACATCTGGTCGCGCTATCGCCGTGAGCAACGCTTCGACAAGCTCGACACCGACGCGTCGCCAGCAAAGACATACGGCAATTATGTGATCAACACGCACAACGTGAAGCTCGGCGTACAGTTCAACTTCATGGAGTTCTGGCCTAACCGCAAGCCACAATGGCTCAACATCTGGATGGGCACTGGCTTAGGAGGCACATTCGCACGTGGCAACGAGTATGGTATATGGGTGGGCAACACCGTCTCTGAGAACGGCAACACCAAGCCTTTCTTCGGCGATATCAATATCAGCAACGACGCCACGGTGACCATAACAGGCAAGGTGGCTACTGTCAACCGCCGCGAGAAGTTTGACAAGCTCTTCATCCCTGCCACCCTCCACATCGAGGCTGACGTGAGCCGACAGTTCACATTAGGCTTAAAGGGCGAAATGGACTGGCTGCTCAATCGTCAGGAAGTGGCTCCGAAGAACCTCATCTACGCTCTTGCTACCGTTCGTTACAACTTCGTGAAGAGCCGTGCAAGCAAGCAGCGCGAGTTTTACGGCGAAGAGATTGCTGCTCTTAACGACCGCGCCAACTCTCTGCGCCAGGAGGCTGAAGCCGAAAAGGCACGCGCTGATCGTGAGGCTGCTCTCCGCCAACAGGCTGAACAGCACAACAGCGACCTCCAACGCCAGCTCGACGACTGTCAGCAAGGCAAGAAGGCTGTGGCAGAAGCCCCCGAGCATTACGTACAGTTCGCCAACAACAGTTCGTATATGAGCAGAGAAGAGACCGACCGTCTGCGCTCGTTCGCCCGAAGCATGAAAGGCGAAAAGCTCGCCATCCTCGCCGAGGCAAGCACGCCGGGCACTCCTGAATATAATCAGGCCATCTCTGAGCGCCGCCTGAAGCGAGTGGTGAAGGTATTGCTGAAGGAAGGCTTCGCACCCGAAGACCTCCATCCGCAGACCGCCATTGGAGCCAAGAACGGCAAGAACAACTTCGAAGGCCGCCGCGTAACCATCACTGTAAAGAAATAACAGCATAAAACAAGAAAACTATGAAAGCAATAAAGTCAATAATGTTAGCCAGCGCGATGTTGCTGGCGACACCGGCGTTCTTCAGTTCTTGTCGGGAGAACGCACCCGAGATAGACTACGAGATGAAGGTCACCGTGGTCAACGACTTCGCCAAGGTGGTGGATGCCATCAACAGCGGTGCGCTGAAGAACGAGCAAGCCATCTTGCAACTCGTGGCAGCCATCGATAAGATGAACGTCAACCAGCAGACGAAGCTCCAAGCCATCATGGACGTTATCGTCTCATTGAACAACACCCTCGACGCCAAGCTCGCCACCATCGAAGCTGCCCTAAAAGCGCAGACCATCACCATGGAGAACAAGCTGGCGCTCATCGAGCAGGTAATAAAGAGTCAGGGCACCACGCTCGACACCAAGCTCGGAGCCATCGAGGCTGCAATGAAGGAGCAGACTATCGCGTTGTCGGACAAGCTGACGCTTATCGAGCAAGTCATCAAGGATCAGACCAGCAGTTTCAATACCAAGATGGACATTCTCGCACAAGCCATCCAAAGCTTGCCTGACTACACAGAAAAACTTGAGGCAGTCAGAACTGCCTTTGAGAACATTAACCCCAATTCGCAGCTCGAAGCTTTAAATGCCCTTCTTGATAAATATGGCGAAAACTTCACTAACAAACTCTCTTCTATCTCAGGATGGTTCATGGAAATTGGGTACGGAAATGGCAGCTTGGATCAAATAAGAAAAGCTATCGAGTCTTTAGGTGGCTACGGCGAAAAGCTTGACGCTATCAATACACAGATGACAGCCCTACTGCAGGCTCTTGAGAGCGGCAACATGAGCGAAAAGGACGCCATGGCAGAGATTGCCAAGAAGCTTAAGGAACTGGAGCTGAATGCTGGCGTAGGTGTACCTAAGGAAACTATGGAGTATGTAGACCTCGGCTTGCCAAGCAAGATAATGTGGGCAAAATGCGACCTTGGCGAAACAAGTCCTGAAAAGTATGGCGACAGATACTCTTGGGGCGAGACCTGGACAAAGTGGAGTTCCGATTATTATTACTTCGATGACATAGTAGAGGGACAATACACGAAGTACGATAGCCGTGACAAGAGATATTTCCTTGAGAAGGAAGATGATGCAGCCTATCTGCGACTTGGAGAAGGATGGAGATACCCGACATGGAACGAAGTGCAGGAATTGTACGATAACTGTACGGTTACGGCGTCTACACTCAACGGATGGCCGGGCGTGATGTTCATATCTAAAATCAACAACAACTACATCTTCTTCGGATACAACACTATAGGTGTAAAAGAAAGCAGGCGATGGACAAGTGCTGTAGTGGAAAGCAACCCGACAATGGCTAAGTGTTTGTATTTTGAAAGAGACGATGAAACTGGTAAAATCGTTGTAAAGCGAGACGATTACAAAAGAAAGAATCATATCCCAGTTCGTCCGGTTTACGTAAAAAGAGCAATACTCATAACTAAATAACCATATCAACTCCTCTTCCTCAAGTAGGGAAGGAGCGATATAAGAAAGTGGCGGAGGTCTTTGGTCTCCGCCACTTTTATACAAGATAGCTAATAACAAAAAAGCTGAACCTCAATTCTGAGATTCAGCTTTTTCTTTTGAGGTACCTAGCAGAGTCGAACTGCTCTACACGGTTTTGCAGACCGTTACCTAACCGATCGGCCAAGGTACCAAAGTGTTGTTCCTTATTTGCGGTTGCAAAGGTAGGCATAATAAATCATTCCACCAAATGTTTTTGAAGAAAAATTTATACTTTTATCAAAAAACTTTCATTTTTATTGATTCGCTCTTATTTACACATTAATATATATACCTAATTTTAGGTAAAACACACTATATAGCATAAAAAACGCAGTAAAGAATGTAGGCGAATCAAACAAATATGGATAACTTTGCATTAAGCATACATCTAACAAAACATTAAATACAATATAAAAATGACACGAACAATAAAAAAACTTGTGTTTTCGCTCTATACCATCGCTGTGGTGTGTATGGGTGCCGCCACAGTAATAGAGAAATACCAAGGCTCTGAATTTGTATCGGCACACATTTACGGCACGTGGTGGTTCGCGCTCGTATGGGCATTGTTAGCTGCCACTGCCACCGTCTATTTCCTCCGAAACCGCACGAAGTCGTGGACGGGCATCACGCTCCATCTCTCGTTCCTCGTGATTCTCGCAGGAGCGTTCCTCACCCACATAAGCGCCGAACGGGGCATCATCCATTTGCGCCTCGGCGAGACCACCGACCGCTACACCGTCTTCACTGACGGCACGAACGCAAGCAGCGAGAGCCTGCCGTTCCAGATACGCCTCAATAAGTTCAGCATACAGTATCATCCCGGCACGGACGCCGTGGAGGACTACGTGTCGCAGTTCAGCATTACGAAGGACGGACAGACCGTGCAAGGACAGGTATCGATGAACCGTATATTCACTTGCGGCGACATGCGCCTCTATCAGGCTTCGTACGACAGCGACGAACGGGGCGTCTCACTCGCCACCAATTCTGACCCCTTCGGCATCCCCGTCACCTACACCGGCTATGCCCTACTTTTCCTTTCCCTCATCCTTATGCTCTTCGATCCGCGCGGAGCTTACCGCGCCCTGCTCCGAAGCGAGCATCTCCGCAAGGGAGCGCTCCTCACAGTCATGGCTGTAACTACGTTCTTCAGTAGCACCGCCTCTGCTGCAGACCATACGCCCCACGCCCTGCCCGAAAAGACAGCAGAGAAGTTCGGCGAGCTGTTCATCCTCCACAACAATCGCATCTGCCCAATGCAGACCTTCGCCATCGACTTCACCAAGAAACTCTACGGAGCACGATCCTACAAAGGACTGACAGCCGAGCAGGTGCTCACGGGATGGGTATTCTGGGGAGAGGAATGGATGAATGAGCCTATAATAAAGGTGAAGAGTGGCGATCTGAAGCAGACACTCCAGCTGCCCGACTACGTTTCGGCAGGATTCTTCTTCGATAAGGATATGGGCGGATACACGCTCGGTCCGTACGTCAAGGAGTATTACGAGGGCAATAAGGACAAGTTCCATACTCAGGCGTCCGCCCTTGACGAGCGCATACAGTTAGTAATGGACCTCCGTCGCGGCACCCTCCTCAAGATATTCCCCATAAAGTCTGACAATGGAAAGACGGCTTGGTACGCACCCACAGCCGACCTGCCGTCGTCCCTCGACTATAAAGAGCGGAGCTACATACAGTACGTCTTCACCCTGCTCTACGACTATGCAGAAGCCAACCGCCAGGACAGCATCTGCCATACGCTTGACAAGATGCAGGCATTGCAGATCAAGAACGGCGCCGCTTCCATCCCGTCAGAGAAGCAGACCACGGCGGAGCGTACATACAACAGCATTCCCTTCGCCACCATCCTCTTCGTCCTGTGCCTCACGATGGGCGTCCTCTCGTTCCTCTACACCGTGACGCGCATCTGCCGCCAATGCCGCCTCGAGAGCAACCACGACCCGCGCGCCACAAAACGCAGACGCTCCGACATCATCGTAAGACGCTTCTCACGAACTGTCATGGCAGCCGCCTTCGTCTCACTCACCTACTGTGAGTATCTGCGCTGGACCATTAGCGGCACCATCCCTATGGCCAACGGCTATGAGACGATGCTCTTCGTGGCATGGACGGTCATGCTGCTCAGCCTCCTGCTCAGCTTCCGTTTCCCCATCATGCTCACATGCGGCTTCCTCATGTCGGGCTTCTTCCTGCTCGTAAGCCACATCAGCCAGATGGACCCGCAGATAACGCACGTCATGCCTGTGCTCAATTCGCCCCTGCTGAGCATACACGTCAGCATCATTATGATGGGCTTCGCGCTCCTGTCCCTGACGTTCATCAATGCCATAACAGCCCTGACCGTGAAGCTGATAAACCGCGACGCCACCCGTCAGATGGCAGCCCTGCAGAGCCTCTCGCTCCTTTTCCTCTATCCTGCCGCCACCACACTCGGCATCGGCATCTTCGTCGGAGCCATCTGGGCAAACGTCTCGTGGGGCGAATACTGGGGATGGGACCCCAAGGAGGTATGGGCGCTTATCACGTTCATGGTGTATGCAGCCGCCCTGCATCCCAAGACGCTGCCCGCCCTAAGACGTCCTGTGGCGTTCCACGTATTCATGCTTTTGGCATTCCTCACCATCCTCATGACATACTTCGGTGTCAACTACATCCTTGGCGGCATGCATAGCTACGCATGACATTATTCTTATATACAATGCTAATCCCGGCAAAAACCAATCAGAAAATTGGTTTTGCCGGGATTTTTTGATTAATTTTGCAAACATACAAACACGAATCATGACACAAATCAAAAAAAACAGTATCATTGCTGCAGCATTTGCCATCGCCGCAGCCACTTCTCTTACAGCCAATGCGCAGAAGCATACGGCTGCGCCAGCTCCCATTCTCCCTCTTCCTGAGCAGAAACAGATTGACTGGCAGAAGATGGAGACATACGCCTTCATCCACTTCGGTCTCAACACCTTCAACGACCGCGAATGGGGATATGGCGACTCAGACCCCAAGACATTCAATCCTACACGCCTCGACTGCGAGCAGTGGGCACGCACCCTTGTGGCTTCGGGCATGAAGGGCGTAATCCTCACAGCCAAGCACCACGACGGATTCTGCCTGTGGCCGTTCGAAGGCAACGACTACAACATAAGCCGATCACCCTATAAGGACGGCAAGGGCAACATCGTACGCGAACTTTCAGATGCCTGCAAGAAGTACGGACTGAAGTTCGCCGTCTATCTCTCGCCGTGGGACCGCTCACGTGCCGACTATGCCACACCAGGCTATCTGCCCTACTTCTACGCTCAGCTCCGCGACCTGCTCACCAATTACGGCGACGTGTTCGAAGTCTGGTTTGACGGCGCCAACGGTGGCGACGGCTATTACGGCGGCGCCTGCGACTCACGCACCATCGACCGCAAGAACTACTATAACTATCCGCGCATCTTCGAGATTTTAGACAGCATACAGCCGCAAGCAGTGGTCTTCGGCGACGGCGGCCCCGGATGCAGATGGGTGGGCAACGAGAAGGGATTCGCCGGCGAAACCAACTGGGCTTTCCTACGCAAGGGCGAGGTTTATCCCGGCTACCCGAAGTACAAAGAACTGCAGTACGGACATGCCGACGGCAATCAGTGGACACCGGCAGAGTGCGACGTATCCATCCGTCCGGGATGGTTCTATCATCCCGAGGAAGACGGAAAGGTGAAGTCGCCTGACCAGCTGGTCGACCTCTACTATCGCAGCGTGGGACACAACGCCACTCTCCTACTCAACTTCCCCGTTGACCGTGACGGCCTCATCCATCCCGTCGACTCTGCAAACGCCGTACGTTTCCACAAGATCATAGAGCGCGAGCTCTCTCATAACCTCGTGGCAGGCATGAAGCCGAAGGTAAGCAACGAGCGCGGAACAGAGTTTGCGGCAAAGGCTCTCACCGACAATTCGTGGGACACATACTGGGCAACAGCCGACGGAGTGACCACAGCTGACATCACCTTCACCTTCAAGAAGCCGCAGAAGATCAACCGCATCATGCTGCAGGAGTATATCCCCCTCGGACAGCGCGTAAAGAAGTTCGTGGTGGAATATCTTGACGGCAAGCAATGGAAGCCGGTAAGCCAGAACGAGGAGACCACCACCATCGGATACAAGCGCCTCCTCCGCTTCCTCACCGTAGAGACCAAGGGCGTGCGTGTGCGCATCCTCGACTCACGCGGACCCATCTGCCTCAACAACGTGGGCGTATTCTTCGGAGGCGACGACGCACAGCTGACATGGAGCCCCACGTCAGAAGCCATCAAGTCGCTGCCGTTCTCGATCGTAGGCATCAGCGAGGCAGAACAGTCAAAGGTCACCGACCGCGACCCGCAGACCGTGCTCTTCACCACCTCTAAGGAACTGATCATCGACCTCGGCAAGAGCACAGAGGTGTCACAATTACTCTATCTCCCCGACCAGAGCGACGCTCACCGCGGCTTCATCCATACCTACACCATTTCGGCATGTGACGCCAAGGGCAACGTCATCAAGACGCTGAAGTCTGACGAGTTCTCGAATATCCAGAACAACCCCATCCTTCAGACCGTCACCTTCCCCGCCACCACCGCCCGCTTCCTCAAGCTGAGCGCTGACCGCATGGTAAAGGATGGCGAGCAGACAGGAATAGCTGAGCTCGGCGTGAAGTAACAAGACATTCAAGAACAACCACTCATAGAGTGTGTGTCAAAAGTAAGAATTTGAGCTAAAGTCAATGATTGACAAAGCAAACTGTAGGAGCCGCGGGCATTCCTGCCTGCGGCATTGCAGCAAGATACTCAGCAAGTTACGGCTGCTTGCAGTGCTGCGGGCAGGAATGCCCGCAGCTCCTACGGTTTGCCTTTTCTCGCTATTTTTTAGTTTTGACCACACCCTCTCAATCATATCAAGTCTTTTATCAACCACACAACATAAAGGACAACGGGACTCAACACTATGCATATATCACATATTGTTTTTTTCAATGCAAGCTTAACACTTCCCATTTCCTTTCTGCGAGAGTTGATTATAACTACAGTGCTAATAAAATACAAGCCATAAAGGCTCCATGTTACGGGGGACAACCATTTGACATTTGCATAATAGGTTATCATGCCGCATATTAAAAAAGCCATAGAAATCCAGTCGTGTAATATTCTCATAGTGGATACATTTCATTCAACATTTTATTTATGCATATTGCAAAGTTAGTGTATATTAATGGCATTAACGTTTAATTCGGACAAAAAGTCGTCCGAAAGAGGCAGTATTGTGAAACAAAAGACCATCTTTTGCATCAAAATTGAAACATTATATCACGGTGATGTAACATAATTGTAATAAAAAATGTCTATCTTTGCATCCGAAACAATTGATAACCATAAAGTTTTAAGAATGGATTTTAGCAAACAAGCACTGTTTATGTTAATGCTGACAGGCGGCATACTCAACTGTCTGCCAGCAGCAGCCACTAAGACGGACGTCTTGGAAACAGTAAAAGATCTGATGCAAGTTAACGGAAAAGTGGTGGACGAGAAAGGCGACGCCATTATCGGAGCAACTGTAGCCGTGGACGGCACCAGTCTCAAGACCATTACCGACGTGGAAGGCAATTTCACTTTGTCGAACGTGAGGCGCGGAGCCATGATGTCCGTATCGTACATCGGCTATGAGCGCACCTTCGTAAAGGCGGCAAAGGATGTCAGCATAGAACTTAAGGAAGACGACCATCAGCTTAAGGAAGTAGTGGTCGTAGGCTACGGTCGTATGCAACGCAAGGACATAACCTCATCAATCACGACTGTCAATTCGGACGACCTCAACAAGGGCGTATTCACCACACCTGCCGAGATGCTGCAAGGCAAGGTGCCCGGTCTTACGGTAACGACAAGCAGCAACCCTAACGAACCAAACTCATCGGTCATACTTCGCGGTGCATCCACATTGCGCGAAGGCGATGCCATGCAACCTTATTATATAGTGGACGGCATTCCGGGCGTTGACCTCTCACTCGTCGCCGCTGACGACATTGAGAGCATTGACGTGCTGCGCGACGCTACAGCCACAGCCATCTACGGATCGAAGGCAGCCAACGGCGTGATTATCGTCACCACGAAAAAAGGCAAGCGCGGCTCGGCACATGTCAGCTACAACGGATATGTGGCTATAGACAATGTGGCTAAGGACATAAAACTTGCTACTGCCGACGACCTCCGAAACTACGCCAAAGCCAACAACTTCACGCTCCCCAGCGACGAGGGAGCCAATACTGACTGGCAGAAGCAGGTGGAGCGTACTGGCATCTCGCACAACCACAACCTTGCGGTGAGCGGAGGCAACGACAGATCGAACTATAACGTCAGCCTCAACTACGTTGACCGACAGGGCATCATACGCAATACGGACAACAAGACCTTCGGCGCTCGTGCCATGGCACAGTCGAGGGTGCTCAAGGACCACCTCACGCTGGCACTCGGCATTAACGCCAACCAGACCACAGCAGAGGGTGTGGTGAACGGCATAAAGGGCATGAGCGTGACGGACGCCATGGTTTATTACTCGCCGCTGCAGCCTGTCAGAAACGCGGACGGCAGCTGGTTCGGATCTACGTCCGTGACCAACTACTTCAATCCCGTATCAATGATCAATGAGGACACGCAGAAGAACGTCTACAAAAGAATGCAGATAACGGGTAAGGCTGACCTCAGAATCATAGACGGACTGACGCTGAGCGCCAACTACTCGTACATGGCTGACCAGAACACATACAGCCAGTATCACTCCACCAAGTCGCAGATAGTGAACACTAACGGACAAGCCACACGCAACACATACCAGAACAACAAGAGCGTCTTCGAGCTTTATGGCAACTACGACACCACCATAGCAAAGATGCACCGACTGGGAGTGATGCTCGGCTACTCATGGGAGGAGAACAACAACAATGACGGATTCGGACTTACAGTAAAAGACTTCTATAACGACAACCTTAAATGGTATAACCTGTCATACGCCAACAGCATCGACGGCATGGACGCCGTGGAGAGCGGAGCAGAATCGACGCTGCGTATGATATCGTTCTTCGGCAGACTTAACTATTCTTTCAACTCGAAGTATAACCTTCAAGCCACAGTACGTCGCGACGGTTCGTCAGCCTTCGGCAAGAACAACCGTTGGGGCACATTCCCTTCCGTATCAGCAGCATGGCGCCTTTGCGAGGAGAACTTCGTGAAGAATCTCAACGTATTCAACGACCTCAAGCTTCGCGTGGGCTACGGAGTGAGCGGCAATTCGCAGGGCTTCGATGCCTACACAGCCATCCGTACTTACGGTACGTCGGGATGGTTCTCGTACACCGACGCCAACGGTCAGACATCTCAGAAGCACACGCTGGGAGCACTCAGCAACGCCAACCCCGACCTTAAGTGGGAACGCACGGGAATGTTCAATGTCGGACTGGACTTCAGCGTGCTCAACAACCGCCTCTCGGGTACCATCGAATACTACGACAAGCGCACAAGCGACCTTATATACGACTATCCTGTGTCGACCAACCGCTATCCTTACGGACTGATGACTGCCAACGTGGGCGACATCAGCAACAAGGGCGTGGAGATAACCATCAATGCCATCCCCGTCAAGACGAAGGCATTCGAATGGAGCACCACTCTCAATCTCTCGCACAACAATAATGTTGTTGAAAAACTCTCCAACGCCACATATTCCGTAAAATACATCGACGAGGCTTCGCCTGAGCTCAGCGGCAACCACGGTGTGTACGTGCAGCGACTCATGGAAGGATGTCCGATAGGACAGTTCTACACCTACGAATGGGCTGGATATGACGAGAACGGCACATCACAATACTACGTGCATGACGCCAATACAGGCGAGCGCACCGGCGAGACCACCATCGACCCGCAGGACAAGGACCGCACAAAGGTGGGAAGCGCACAGCCGAAGCTCACACTCGGATGGAACAATACGCTGACCTACAATAACTGGTCGCTCAACATGTTCTTCCAGGGAGTGTTCGGCAATAAGGTGTTCAACGGACTGCGTGCGCAGGGCAACGCCATCACAATGCTGAGCCAGGGCAAGAACGTCTTCGCCGAGGCACTTACCGAACAACGCTACGGCGACGTCAACTCGCAGAAACCGTCAGACCGCTATATCGAGAACGGCAGCTACCTGCGCCTCTCATCAATGACGCTGACATACAGATTCGGCAAGATTGGCGACTGGGTGAACAATCTCTCTGTCTATGCTACATGCAACAACGTATTTACGCTGACAAGCTTTAAGGGCACCGACCCTGAAGTTAACCTCGGCGGACTGACACCGGGCATTGTATGGCGAAACAACTATTATCCCCGTACACGCACGTTCATGGTGGGCATGAAGGTGAACTTCTAAACGACAAAAGCATATAAACGGAATTAACGAAACAAGGCAATGAAGAATATAATAAAGATAACATTGGCTGCGGCAGTGCTCGGCATTACAGCCAGTTGCACCGACCTGGACGTGGACGTGAAATCAAAATACACGGAATACCCCAATGATCCGGTTGCCATAGAGGGCAAGATGTCGGACGTCTACTACTCGTTCCGTCAGGCACTCGGCAATAACTATAACCGCGTGCAGACCTTCTCTTCTGACGAAGCTACGGGCGTGTCCTTCGGCACAGACTACTTTGACAAGGGCGAGAACATTCATCCCTCCATACATAACTTCATGTCAGGCGACGACCCTGCAAGCTATTGGACCGATCTGGCAAGCGGCATCACAAAGTGTAACAAGATTATAGAAGAATTTAAGGAGACTCCAAAGGTGGCAGCTCCTGCCCGTCTGATGCGCGCCTTCTATCACTTCATACTTATGGACAGCTACGGCGACGTGCCCGTGCTGGACCATCTGCCCGCAGACAATGAGGCTGTGGTGCGCAGCCCGCGTAAGGAGGTGGCTGAGTTTATTGAGAAAGAGGTGAAGGAATGCCTGCCAGACCTCTCGGACAAGAACGACGCTTCCACCTACGGCAAGCCGAACAAATGGATGGCTGAGGCGCTGCTCGTCAAGCTGTATATAAACTGGGGAGTGTATACCTGTGGCGACGTTACCAAGTATGACGTTGCCACAACAAAGAACAGCAAGCTTGATGAATGCGTGAAGTACTGCGACGACATCATCGGTAGCGGTCTGTTCAATCTGAACGACCCGTACCGCAAGAAGTTTATGTTTGACAACGGTCCGCAGATCAAGGACTTCATCTACGCCATGCCTTACGACAAGGTAAGCGCACAGGGCTTGCTCTACGGTCGCTACCGCGCATTCCGCCGCATTGACGACGGCGACACGCAGGGCTATTACGGCGGAAAGATGGGCAAGTCGTGCGCCGGCATCTGTGCCATGAACCCCGAATTTGCTGACCTGTTCTGTCTTGAAGACGACGACCGCAACGATGCCGTACTCAAAGGACAGGTGTTCATACACGACGCCATAACCGGCGAGGAGACTGACAAGCCTTACATATATAAAGGCACTCAGCTGGAACTTACAAAGACCATAACCCTGCAGGAAGGCGGACTGGCTACGCTCAACTGTGGTGCTACGCCGGACGGATGGCGTCAGGGCTATCGATCCATCAAGTTCTATCCTAACCCGAATGAGTATAGCGCATACAACCGCTATCAGAGTAACGACGTGCCAATCTTCCGCTTCGCCGACATCATCCTCACAAAGGCAGAGGCTATAAAGCGCGGAGCCGCCGCCACCAACGGCGACACGCCACAGTCGCTCTTCAATCAGATTCGCAGTTACGTGCATGCTCCCCTGCTCGACCACGACCCTTCGCTTCAGGAAATCCTCGACGAACGCGGTCGCGAATTCTTCGACGAGAACTGGCGCCGCAACGACATGATACGCTTCGGCACGTTCGAGAGCGAATACGGATTCCACAAACACAGCAATCCGGACGCACGCTTCGACAAGACATGCCGCATCCTGCCTGTCCCCGACGATATCCTCAAGGAGAATACCAACTGGGAACAGAATCCAGGATACAACAACTAATAATACTGCTTAATTCTTTATCAAGCCATCTGCATAGCCAAAGCCAATGCAGATGGCTTTTTTATATCCTTCTTCATCATGAGTTACTTTATAAAATAAAAAAAGATATGCTGATTAGTTACAGATTCTTCTTTAACTTTCATGCCACCACATAATACTGATTATACCTGCACAAACTGCACCAATGAAAAACATAGAAGAAATAACATGCCAAACTGCGTTATTCTTATGACTTTCAAATTTATGGAAATAGCCTATATATTCCTCATTTTTTTGACCCAAGAAATGGGTAAACAGTATAGAGATACCACAAGTGATTATAAGAAATATAAGGAAATGGGAATTCTGAATAGGAAATATTCTAAGTTTCTTAAAAATTGACAGAATAAGCATTTCATACGGAACAAATATAAAAGCTAATGTTCCTTCTGCACGCGCAATACCTATTCCTATTTTTATATCATAAAAAACCACTTCCATCGTTTTATGCACATTTTTTATATAGTGCTCCAACGTTGGATTATTTTTCTGAATATAGCCAAACGGATTCCAAAAATATAGCCGTTTGCATACACGATTGACAAAAGGCCAAAGTATTCGCATCGGGGTGCGATAACTCCATCTTTCTGCACAATATAGAGAATACAATAGTCTTATTACAAATAGTTTCATACCTAATAGACGTAATCTTCCAAAATACCGCAGCACTATAATTTAACATTTTTATCAGCATATAGACAACAAAAAGTTGTCCAAGATTTGACCATATCAGAAATTTTACTTGTCTTAGTGCTGCGAGTCAAAACAAATAATATCCTAAATGACATAGCAAAAGTACAAAAAAACAGGAATTCCACTTCTTTTAGAGATTGTCTATGTGTCTACCTGTCCCGGCAAAACGATCTACAAATACAGATCTGATTCTTTTCACTTTACCACGAATAAAACAATTTGGGACACGATCATGATGTTCTTCATCAAAATCTATATCTATACCACAGGCACAAGTGTATGGTTTGTCCTTTATGCACGACAAATTAACGACCTGTCCAACATGGATAGGATCGCCACAACACTGCATTTGCCATGATTCATAATTAATATTGCATTTTACTATTCTTGTTTTCATCGCAATAGTATTTGATATTCAAACCTAAATATTACCTTAAACATGAGCACAAATTTAGATAAAATTTCCGAATTATAAGCCAGTTGGGATAAAAAACAGAAATGAATATCTCCGAGTGCTCGCTGCTTGAGTTAAAATGTCAAGACCGACATACCTAAAATCTTGCATCAACGTGCTCTAAGTCACAAATTATATTTATCTTTGGGAAGAAATTTAACCCCAAATATGCAAGCCTATGAAATCAGTATGTGGTCTTGACGTGCACAAAGATAGCGTTTATCTTTGTATTTTGAGTGAGTTTGGAGAACTTATTGAAAAAGTTTTCGGAGTTTTAACTTATCAGTTGGAAGAAATGCGTGACCTGATGCTTCATCACCATGTTGTTGAGGTATCAATGGAGAGCACCAGCGTCTATTGGATTCCAATATGGCGTGTGCTGTCTCCACACTTCAAGCTGAATCTTGCCAACCCTTATTTCATCAAGCAGCTCCCTGGTCGCAAGAGTGACGTGAAGGATGCGCAGTGGATTGCCGAGTGTACGATGAAGGAACTCATACGCGGCAGCTTCGTGCCTCCTGAGACAATCCAACAGCTGCGCCAGTACGACCGCCGTATATTCGACCTCAACGAGGAGATAGTAAGAAAGCTGTCCAAACTTGATGCCGTGCTGCAACGTTGCAACATACGTCTGAGCAACTACGTTTCCAATGTTGACAGCAAAAGCTACAAAGCCGTGGTGAGAGCAATCTCACAAGGGATTACCGCTCCCGAAGAGTTGGTGAAGCTAATACATGGACGCATCATCAACCACCACGGCATAGATGTCATCACAGCATCACTCAAAGGTGTGGTAAGCCTTGCAGAGATTGACATGATATCACAACTGCGTGATGAGCTTGATATGGCGGAGGCACACAAGGAAAAATGCCAAGCCAAAATGCTTGAGATTTGTGAAAGGGAATTCCCCGAAGAGTTGAAACGGTTACAGACCATACCCGGCATAAAGGAACGTGCGGCCACATCATTGATCGCTGAAATCGGAACGGACATGAACAAGTTCGAAACGGCCAACCACCTCGCTTCATGGAGCGGTCTAAAACCGAGAAACGA
>OHNM01000029.1_pt1 | contig 31829 bp, 30 predicted proteins | sample 1569661 | NCBI WGS metagenome assembly OHNM01 (sample SAMEA3879508, study PRJEB24766) | human gut metagenome | biome: human-associated habitat; feature: feces | place: USA | collected 1985/1987 | reverse complement strand
TAGAATACATGCCTGTCACGCATGGGGTCACGAGTTCGAGTCTCGTACGCACCGCCAACTAAGATGAAGCTGGAAGAACGAAATGTTTTTCCGGCTTTTTTGTTTGTATATGCCCCGGAAATAATAAATATCGTAAACTACATTTATTATTCAGAATTAATTATTAATTTTGTCTTCCCTTATCGTTGGGCAAACGACAAAACGAACGAAAAGATAAAAACATAAAAAGACAAATGAGATCAAGAACAGCAAATTGGTTTGAGACCACGGTGCGTTACGAGCGCCAGACAGAGGATGGTCAGAAGAAGGTGAACGAGACATACGTAGTGGACGCTCTCACTTTCGGTGAGGCAGAAGAGGTGATCACAAAGGAGATGGAGCCATATGTAAGCGGCGACTTCAACGTAAAGAGCATTTCGCCTGCTTCGTACGGCGAGATTTTCTTCAGCGATAACGAGAACGACAGCCACTGGTATAAGGCTAAGCTCGCCTTCGTAGTGGTGGACGAGAAGACTGCAAAGGAGAAGCGTTCTAACGTGAACTTCCTCGTGCAGGCAGCTTCATTCAACGCTGCTGTGAAGAATATCGACGAATCGATGGGCAAGACTGCCATCGACTATGAGATTGTGAACATCGCAGACACAAAGATTATGGATGTCTTCGAGCACAACGCTCCTCTCAAGAAGGAGGAGAAGAACGACAAGCCGGAGTTCGAAGGATAAAAAACAAATAATAAACAATAACTGGTATGGATACGGACATCGCACGCAGACTGCAGGAGGTGAAGGAAAATCTGCCGGACAGCACAAGGCTGGTGGCAGTAAGCAAGTTTCATCCTGCGGAGTTGATACGCGAGGCTTATGATGCCGGACAACGCTTGTTCGGTGAGAGCCGCGAACAGGAACTTGCAGCGAAAGTGAAGGAACTTCCGCGTGACATAGAATGGCACTTCATTGGTCATCTTCAGACCAATAAGGTGAAGTTTATAGCGCCTTACATATCTATGATAGACGCTGTAGACTCGCTGAAGCTGCTTCGCGAGATAAACAAGCAGGCTGCGGCGAACGGACGTATCATAAAGGTGCTTCTCGAGCTTCATATTGCGGAGGAGGAGACCAAGTACGGTCTGTCACTCGACGCTTGCCGCGAACTCCTGGAGAAAGGGGGGTGGCGCGAGATGAAGAACGTGCAGATATGCGGACTGATGATGATGGCGTCGCACGTCAGCGACGAGGATGTCATCAGAAAGGAATTCTGCCTCGCAGCCGATTTCTTCGACGAGATGAAGGCACGCTACTTCGCTGACGACGACTGCTTCTGCGAGCGTTCGTGGGGCATGAGCCATGACTATAAGATAGCCGTAGAATGCCGCTCGACGATGGTGCGTGTCGGTACGTATATCTTCGGAGAAAGACAGTATTAAAGATATAAAAAGAAAAGGAAGTTCAGGTGATATGATCCCGAACTTCCTTTTCTTTTTGCTTTTGTAATTATGTTTTGCTGATTATCGTTTTTTCGTTCTTCTCGTAATAGTATTGTCCCTTGCCCTTAGTCCGTCCGCCGTATTCGATGGCGCGAGTGGGGCAATGGTGATAGCAGGCGAAGCATGACAGACACTTGCCGTTGTGCTTCCATTGTGGCGTACATCCCTTCACGAAGCTGATGTCGCCGACGGGACATACAGCAGCACACTTTCCGCATTTTATGCACTTCTCGGCATCAACGCGGAACGGGCGGTCGCCGATAATCCATTTAGTGAAAGCTTCGCCTATGAGCCGGCTGTTGATGCGTGGCCATCTGCCTACGGTAATGTCATGGATGCCTGCCTTGTGGCATTTTATGTCAGCGATGAAATCCTGGAGCCGGTGGTCAGCCTCGGTCTTCTTCCTGCGTTCCGCTTCAGCTTTGTCCACATCCATGAACGGTAGCCCCACATACGATTCGGGCATGAGCAGCGATATGCAGCTGTCCGTCTTTATGCCCACAGCTGCAAGGTCGGCTTCGAAGATGTCCATTGCCTCACCGACTGTATCACCTGCTGTGCATACGGCATGGCAATAGTTGTCGGTTGTCTTGCAGATGCGTAGCCTACGGATGAAATTCCTTACAGCCAATGGCGGACGCCATCCGTGTACGGGAAAGCAGAATGAGAGGCTTTCGTCAGCAGACAGGGTGTAGCTGAAAGTCCGCTCCTTGTCCGTAGCGTCTTCCTCGTCAGCTTTTCTTAGTTCGGCGGCTATGTCAATGAGAGTGTCTCCGGTGGCTTCCGCTATCTTGTGCGCAGCCCATCGGGTGTTGCCCGTGCAGGAGAAATAGAATATCATGATGAGCTTGTATTTTTGTGGGGTGGGTTATGGCTATAAAAAAAGTAGAGATCAGCATCACCGGTCTCTACCTTTATTATTAATTAATGAATGAATGTTTGTTTGCTAAGCTTTAGTTTGCCTCTTCCATGACTCCCTCAATGTAAAGACGTGTCAGCTCCGTCACACCATTGGTGCGGACTGTGATGGTCTTCTTGAAGTGTCCGGGGAAAGCGCCCTTGCCGTTGTAAGTAACCTTTATCTCACCCTTCTCGCCCGGCTTGATGGGAGTCTTGGTGTAAGAAGGCACCGTGCAGCCGCAACTTGCCACAGCCTGATTGATTACCAACGGGGCTGTTCCGGCGTTGACAAAGGTGAATACACATTTCTGTACCGGTTCTTTCTCAGAGAACTTTCCAAAGTTGTAGACCACCTTTTCAAACTTGATGGAGGCCTGATTCTGCTGTCCCATGGCATAGCATACGCTCATAAGCAGCATGATGGACATTATCAAAAATTTTTTCATATTCTCTTGATTATGTATTATAACGTTGCAAAATTAGTAATTTTGTGGTTTTGACAGCCTGTTACGGGCTTTTTTTTACATTTATTATATTTCCAGCCTATTAATATTCCACATTTTAACGTTGGATATATCTTATTGCGCTGTAGGGAGCTATGTGGTTATGTGGCCGTGGAATGTGGCAATATTGTGGAAAGAGTACCTAAAACTGAAAATAAATTTGGCTATTTGGCGCAAACACTATACCTTTGTAGAGATTAAATGTAGCCAAGTGGCTATATGGCATTATAGGAAAATAATCATAACATATATATTTATAAAAATGTATAGAACGAACACATGCGGAGAGCTCAGGCTCTCAGATGCCGGCAAGGAGGTAACACTCGCCGGATGGGTACAGCGCGTAAGAAAGATGGGAGGCATGATTTTTGCCGACTTGCGCGACCGTTATGGTATCACACAGCTGGTCTTTAACGATTCTGACGACAGTGAATTGTGTGCTCGCGCTTCTAAGCTCGGACGCGAATTCTGCATTCAGGTAAAGGGCACAGTAAACGAGCGTGAGAGTAAGAACGCCAATCTTCCGACTGGCGACGTAGAGATTATCGTAAAGGAACTCAACGTCCTCTCGCCGAGCGCCACACCTCCGTTCACAATTGAGGACAATACTGACGGCGGTGATGACATCCGTATGAAGTATCGCTATCTGGACCTTCGCCGTCCTATGGTGCGCAAGAACCTGGAACTGCGCCACCGTATGACCATACTTATCCGTAACTTCCTCGATGCACAGAACTTCATTGAGGTGGAGACACCTATCCTTATCGGTTCGACACCGGAGGGTGCACGCGACTTCGTGGTGCCTTCACGTATGAATCCGGGACAGTTCTATGCGCTTCCGCAGAGCCCGCAGACTCTGAAGCAGCTTCTTATGATCAGCGGTTTCGACCGTTACTTCCAGATTGCAAAGTGCTTCCGTGACGAGGACCTTCGTGCTGACCGTCAGCCGGAGTTTACACAGATTGACTGTGAGATGTCGTTCGTCGATCAGGATGATGTCATCAATCTGTTCGAGGATATGGCTCGTCACCTCTTTAAGGAAATCCGTGGCGTGGAGCTTCCTGCCAAGCTGCAGCAGATGACATGGCATGAGGCTATGCGCCGCTTCGGTAGCGACAAGCCGGATCTCCGCTTCGGTATGGAGTTCGTGGAGTTTATGGACGTTCTGAAGGGCACAGGCACATTCTCCGTATTCAACGACGCTGCCTACATCGGCGGTATCTGCGTTCCGGGTTGCGCCAACTATACACGCAAGCAGCTCGACCAGTTAACAGACTTCGTAAAGCGTCCGCAGGTCGGAGCTAAGGGTCTTGTGTATATCAAGTTCAACGAGGACGGAACTGTGAAGTCTTCAGTGGACAAGTTCTACACACCTGAGGTTTTGGCAAAGGTGAAAGAGGCAGCCGGCGCAAAGGACGGCGACCTCGTGCTTATCCTCTCTGGCGACAATGCCAACAAGACACGCGTGCAGCTTTGCTCTCTCCGTCTGGAGATGGGCGACCGTCTCGGACTCAGAGACAAGGACAAGTTTGAGTGTCTGTGGATTATTGACTTCCCGCTCTTTGAGTGGAGCGACGAGGAGCAGCGTCTCATGGCAACACACCATCCCTTCACAATGCCTAATCCCGACGACATTCCTCTCCTCGACGAGCATCCGGAGCAGGTACGCGCAAAGGCTTACGACTTCGTATGCAACGGCATCGAGGTAGGCGGCGGTAGCTTGCGTATCCATGACAGCAAGCTGCAGGAGAAGATGTTCGGCATCCTCGGCTTCACAGAGGAGAGAGCGATGGCACAGTTCGGATTCCTTATCAATGCCTTCAAGTATGGAGCACCACCTCACGCAGGTCTGGCTTTCGGACTCGACCGCTTCGTCTCTATCATGGCAGGTCTCGACTCAATCCGTGACTGCATCGCATTCCCGAAGAACAACTCTGGTCGCGACGTAATGCTGGATGCTCCGTCTGCTATTGATCAGAAGCAGCTCGACGAACTGTTGCTTGACATTCGCAAACAGGATTAAAAGATAACGTGATATTCTTGACTGCCAGTCAGATAAGTAAAATATGTTGACATAAGTCAAGAAATACAATTCGTACACAAAAGAAGCCCGATTATTCGGGCTTTTTTTGTGTAATTATAATCCATTTGTTAAAAAAATGCTTACTTTTGTAAAAGATAAATATTCTATTCGTCCTTATATGATAGAATTGTTAATGTTTTTATACTAAATTATGACAGAAAAGAAAGCAACAGTTAAGAAGACTGCGACAAAGAAGGTCGCAACCGCAAAGACAGCTACTACCAAAAAGACTACTGCAAAGAAGGCTGAGGTTGTAGTTGATGTAAATGCAGAGAATGTAGGTTTCCGTGCTGGAGACGTATATCAGGCATTGGCAGCCGCTGAGAAGCCGCTGAGTGTGGTAGAGATTGCTAAAGCAGCAAGCATCAGCAACGAAGAAGTTTATCTCGGAATCGGCTGGCTCTTGAAGGAGGGCAAGATCAAGGCTGAGGAAAACCTCCTCACCCTCGCCTAAATTGCGAGAAACCAATACATCGAAAGGAGTTGTCCGCATTTATGTGAACAACTCCTTTTTTAGCTTATATATATGTGTGTTATACGCACGCATAAATTCTTGCCTTGAGTTTAAATTAAGAATCCTTGCCACTGATGACAAATATAAAATACGAAACAGAAATCATACGGGTGCTGCATGCCGCAGGTCCGGAAGGACTTTCTGTGCAGAAAATATCGCTGCATGTGAGGAACGCGTGTAGCTCGCTCTTCGAACCTCTCGACATGGAGGAGGTGCATCGTTATGTGCAGGCTTGGCTTGTCCGTAACGTGAAGGGGTGTTGCCCTATGGTTCTGCGTACGGCAAGGAGGGGAGTGTATGTCATCAATATGGAGTCGCGTAAGGTGCGACAGCTGGAGATGGAGTTTCTTGACATTGACGACCAGGAAATGACAGGCAACGAAGGAGCCTACAATGCTTCTGGCGAGGAACTACAGCTTACTTTCTTATAGCCAAACTCCGTGCTTTTCCATAGTTTTAGGGGTATTATATCCATGGTATTCAGAAAAAGACTATATTCGGGAAAAATAGTGATGGGATTTGGTATAATCTGAGTATTTTTATCTATATTTGCAGAATGAATAATCACTAATATTTAATATTATGGCTCACACAAACAACCACATTGTAATTATGGCAGGTGGCGTAGGCAGTCGTTTCTGGCCTATGAGCACTCCTGATTGTCCCAAACAGTTTATCGACATCCTCGGTGTCGGTCGTACATTACTGCAGCTTACCTTCGACAGGTTTAAGGATATATGCCCGGTAGAAAATGTTTGGGTGGTTACAAACAAGAAGTATGCCTCCTTGGTAAGTGAGCAGTTGCCTGAGATAAACAAGGAGAACATCCTGCTGGAGCCATGTCGCCGCAATACTGCGCCGTGCATTGCTTATGTGAGCTGGCGAATAAAATCGAAGGACCCGAAGGCAAATGTGGTGGTTACGCCGAGCGACCATATCGTTACTGATACCGATGAATTCAGACGTGTGATAAAGTCGTGCTTGAAATTCACGGCTGGTACGGACGCCATCGTTACACTGGGAATGACTCCGACAAGACCGGAGACAGGCTATGGATATATTCTTGCTGACCTCTCGGCTTCGTCGCCACGCAATCGTGAGATATATCGTGTAGACTCGTTCCGTGAGAAACCTGACCTGCAGACAGCAGAGGAATATATCAAGCATAAGAATTATCTCTGGAATGCCGGTATCTTCGTATGGAGCGTCTCAACGATTGTGAATGCTTTCCGAGTTTACAGTCCGGCGATAAGCAAGTTGTTTGAGAGCATGCTTGACGTATACGGTACTCCGCAGGAGCAGGATTTGATAGACAAGCGCTATCAGGAATGCGAGAATATTTCTGTGGATTACGCCATCATGGAGAAGGTGGAGGAGATATTCGTGTGTCCTGCCAACTTCGGATGGAGCGACCTCGGCACATGGACCTCGCTGCTCATGAAGACCAATCACGACCTCTACGGCAACACTGCAATAGGAGAAAACATCAAGTTCTTCGACTCGCATAACTGCATCGTGCATACCATAGGTGAGAAGAAGGTGATTGTTCAGGGACTTGACGGCTATATTGTGGCGGAGAATCAGGGTTCGCTGTTGGTATGTAAACTGTCGGAGGAACAGCGTATCAGACAGTTCGCAGAAGAATAAAGACAGGCTTTGTAAGATAAGAAAGTCAGGACTGAATACATAAAAAATATCGGAAGTTAAGCACTTGGCATAACTTCCGATATTTTTTATGTATAACTTTATGGCTATTTCTTCATGTCCTTGTCTACCATTGCGCAGACGCAGGAATCAGACCAGACGTTTTCCGCTGTCTCTATCATGTCTATTATGGTGTAGAGGGGCAGGATGATGCCCAGAATGCCGATAGGAGCGTTCACTCCTGACATGAGCGAGAGGGTGAGGAAGTAACATCCCATCGGCACTCCGGCATTGCCTATGGCAGAGAGAACGGAGATGAAGAGCCAGACAATCATTGTGGACAATGAAAGCTCCATGCCTCCGTTCTGCATCAGAAACAGGGAGGTGACAAGGATGAATGCTGCGCAGCCGTTCATGTTGATGGTTGTGCAGATGGGCAATACGAAGCGCGACACTTTGCTGGATACTCCCATTCGGTTCTCTGCTGTCTGCATCGTGACGGGCAATGTGGCTGCCGAGCTCTTGGTGAAGAGCGCCATAAGCACAGCAGGCATCATTCTGCCTAAAGTCCTTATCGGATTGATGCCCCTTGCTAAGAGGAACAATGGCAGGACGATGAAGAATTGTACGACGTTGCCACCTAAGATTACTGCCACGTACTTGCCGAGCGATGCCATCACGATGCCTGCCGAGAACTGAGCTGAGAGCTGTGCGGCAAACGCCATGATGCCCAAAGGCAATGTCCATATAAGTCCGTGAATGAGCATGAACAACAGGTCTTGCAGACCGAACAGTCCCTTTATTACCACGTCCTTCTTGTCCGTCTGAGGCATTTTTGCCAAGGCGATGCCGATGGCTGCTGCCAACATCAGTATGGACAATACGTTGCCTTCTGCGAATGGCTTTACGATATTGTTGGGTATTACGCCCAAGATATGATTGTAGTAAGATGTCTCTCCCAAGTTCTGAGGCACGTCAGCCATGCCGCTCTGCACCAATGCTGCGGGGAGGTTGCCTGGGGCTATGATGTTGTAAAGCACCAAGCCGACAGCAGCTGCTGCTATGGTGGTGAGCATGGTGTAGGTGAGGGCGTGACGGAATATCTTGCCTGTATCGGCCTGATTGCCAAGCGATGCCAAGGTTGTGGTTACTGCCAAGGCGATGGTTGGTACAGCCAAGAGCTGGAACAGGCGGGTGTAGACAGTGGCGATGAAGTTCATCAGTCCATTGAGCCATCCGATGCCGAACATGCCTAATACGGCACCTATTGCCAAGGCGCCAATCCAGAGCACAAGCTGCTTGGTTTGCTTTTTGTTACTTTTCTCTTTTGTTGTCTGGTTCATAGTTTTTAAGATTTCTTTGCCACAAACAGTTTCACGTTCTCTGTTGTGGATGGTTATGACATTGTTTCTTACTTTGTCTTCTTCATTCCCTTGTATGCAAGGAAGGCCACAATGACAACGGCAAGACCTAAGAGCACGTATCCAATCTCATGGCTGTACTTGAGTGCCTGCTCGTAAACGTCGTGTGTGGTCTTATAGTTGGTGTATTTGTATATTGACCATCCGATTACTGCCAGCACAGAGTTCCATACACCTGCACCAAGGGTGGTGTAGAAAAGGAACTTGCCGATGTGCATGCCTGAGAGACCAGCCGGAATGCTAATAAGCTGACGCACCGCCGGTACCAGTCGTCCGAAGAATGTGGATGCTGCGCCATGCTCACGGAAGAAAGTCTCTGCCTTCTCCACCTTTGCACGGTCGATAAGGCACATGTGACCTATGCGGCTGTCAGCAAAGCGATAGATGATGGGGCGTCCCAGCCACTTGGAAAGGTAATAATTGATGAGTGCTCCTATATCGGCACCGATAGTTGCGAAAACAATAACGAGGATGAGGCTCATTCCGCTTTCTGGATCCATTGCCTTCCATGCTGCAGGAGGAACCACTACTTCCGAGGGGAAGGGAATGAACGAACTCTCAATAGCCATAAAGAGGGTTATCACCCAATAGTTTAGATTGTTAAGAACCCAAAGGAACAATTCTGCTGAATTCATAATAATAACTTAATGTGTTAGTTGGAAATTAATATTAACGGTCATCGTTTCCGTTTACCGTGTTTTTATTTACTTCGTAGTCGTAATAATCTTTCGGATCCATGCCGATGGGGAAGTCGTCTGCAAAAATCTTTCTTGCCTCAAGCGGATTTCGTTCGCACGCTTGTTTGAGGTATTTCAGGTATTCCTCCTTCTTGTTCATCCTTGCGCAGCATGCTGCCAGATAAGCAAGTCCCTCGTCACCCGGCTGGTCATGAATCTCCGTGTAAGCCTTGAACATTCTATAGGCTATCTTCGGGTAACCGCAGTCGAAGACGGATATGGCTATTCGGAAGAATATCTCGTGCGAGAATGCTGTTGCTCGCAGGGCTTTCACGAAGCACTCTATGGCTTCCTTTATGCTGCCGTGTTCGAGCAGGATGTGTCCGCGTACCACCATTATCTCGTTTTCGTTGACGCCTTTCTGCTGGAGGGCCATGTCAATGGCTTCCATAGCTTTGTCAGTCATGCCTAATTGCGAGTATGTAAAGGCGAGGCATTGCAGACCCTCAATAGTATAGACGTTGTTCTTGTCCATCAGCTGCAGAGCCTTTTGGTAATGTGCCAATGCTTCTTCCGCTTTGCCCGTATTGAGAAGACAGTTGCCGATGAAGAGTTCTGCTGTGCCTTCTTTAGGGCATAGCTTACCCAGTCGTTCGTAATATTTAGCCGCTTCTACATAATTGCCGAGCGAGAAGAGTCCGTTAGCTTTGTTGAGCAGGGCGTCCTCGTCGTTGGGGTTTATGGCGATGGAATACTCGCTGGATGTGATGGAGTCGTTAATGCGGTTGCTCATGAACTGTGTGGAGGCAAGCGAGTTCCAGTAGCGTCCGGAGTAGGGGTCTTCATCAAGCAATTGCTCGAATATCATCTCGCTCTGCTTGTAGTCTCCACGTGCAAAGGCAATGCGGGCTTTTGTCTCGCGATAGTCCATAAGGTCCGTCTCGTCAGACCTTTCAAGCCATTCTTGAGCTTTGTCAGGGAGATTATAGTCCATGAACATCATGGCGATGTCCAGAATGTAGTCTGGTACATCGTCTTCGTCAATGCACTCTATCTTTTCATGCAGGAAACGGTCAGCTCCTTCACTATTGTTTTCAGCAATCATTATTTCTGCATGCAGGTACAAACAATCAAGATTCAGCTGGTCGGTAATCTGGTTGACATACATCTTCGCCTTTTCCACGTCATGGTCGTCGATAAGTGCCATGCGCCCTCTGAAGACAAGAGGCATGGCTGCGCCGGGATGCAGACTGATGGCATAGTCGAGCGTACTCCTTGATTCCTTGTTCTTACCAAGATTATAATAGTATTCGGCTATGTCGGTCAGCTCGTCGCTTCCAAGATATTCGTGTCTTCCGGAATTCTCCGCCTCCTCGTACCTGTGCAGGATGTCCTTGAATTCCTCGCTCTTGAAATAGTTGTCCTTGTTGTCCATTTATATGTAGGAGGTTGTTGGTCCCCTTTTAAAATTTAAATGCTTAATGCTTAATGTCGAGCATGACTGGCTTATTATTCTTCTTAATAGTTAGTATAATAAGGACGCAGTGCTTTCTGACATTAAACACTAAGCATCGAAGTAAGTTGTGTTCTTACTCTTTTGTTTTTATCTGTTTGTTACTTGTTCTTCTTTGCCCAAGTGTCTTTCAGACCGACAGTCTTGTTGAATACAAGGTGGTCTGCAGTTGAGTCGGGGTCAGCCATGAAGTATCCGATGCGCTGGAACTGGAGGTATTCTCCCGGCTTGCGCTCTGCTGCATAGTTCTCAACGTAGCAGTTGTCGATGGTCTTGAGACTCTCAGGGTTGAGAAGCTCGTGGTATTCGCGTTCGTCAGCGCCGAGGTCAGCCACTGTGAAGAGTCGGTCGTAAACACGAACCTGTGCCTTATGGCAGTGGTCGGCAGAAACCCAATGGAGCGTACCCTTCACCTTGCGGTTGGCACCTTCCATACCGCTCTTGCTGGTCGGATCGTATTCAGCCTGAATCTCTATGATGTTGCCGTTCTCGTCCTTTGTGCAACCGGTGCACTTCACGATATATGCATTCTTCAGACGCACCTCTTTGCCCACTGTCATTCGGAAGAACTTCTTGGAAGCCTCTTCCATAAAGTCCTCGCGCTCAATCCAGAGGTTCTTTGAGAAGGTGATGGTGTGTGTGCCGTCTGCCTCATTCTCAGGGTTGTTGACAGCTTCCATCTCCTCTGTCTGACCTTCAGGATAGTTGGTGATGACGAGCTTCACGGGGTCGAGAACTGCCGATACGCGCAATGCTCTCTTGTTGAGATCGTCACGAACGGCTGACTCGAGAAGTGCCATCTCGTTCAGTGCGTCGAACTTGGTGTAGCCTATAGAGTCGATGAAGTTGCGTATTGACTCAGGTGAATAGCCACGACGGCGCATACCTGAGATTGTCGGCATACGTGGGTCGTCCCATCCTGATACAAAGCCCTCGTTCACAAGAGCGAGAAGCTTACGTTTAGACATCATGGTGTATGTCAGGTTCAGACGGTTAAACTCAATCTGACGTGGGCGGAAGTCGTGGATGTTCTCAGTCTCGCCGCGCATCTCCTTGAGGAAGTCGATGAACTTGTCGTAGAGAGGACGGTGAGGAACAAACTCCAATGTGCATATTGAGTGTGTCACGCCTTCGAAGAAGTCGCTCTGTCCGTGTGCGAAGTCGTACATAGGATAAGCGTTCCACTTTGTGCCTGTACGATGATGAGGAGTGTGGATGATTCTGTAGATGATAGGGTCGCGGAAGTGCATGTTCGGGTTTGCCATATCCAGCTTGGCACGAAGCACCATGCTGCCCTCTACAGACTCGGGGGTGTTCATCTTGTTGAAAAGCTCAAGGCTTTCCTCAATGGGACGGTCGCGGTAAGGCGAAGCCACACCTGGAGTAGTAGGTGTGCCCTTCTGCTCTGCAATCTGCTCTGCTGTCTGCTCGTCAATGTAAGCGTGTCCGTTCTTTATCATCCATACGGCAAACTCCCAAAGCTGGTCGAAATAGTCGGAAGCATAATATATGTTGCCCCACTTGAATCCGAGCCACGAGATGTCGTTCAGAATGTTCTCCACATACTCGTTGTTCTCCTTTGTAGGGTTGGTATCGTCAAAGCGGATGTTGCAGACACCGTTATATTTCTCGGCTACTCCAAAGTCCATACATATGGCCTTGGCGTGTCCGATGTGCAGGTATCCGTTTGGCTCTGGCGGAAAACGTGTCTGTATACGTCCACCATTCTTGCCTTCTGCGAGATCGGCTTCAACCATCTGCTCTACAAAACTAAGGCTCTTCTTCTCTTCAATTGGTTTTTCTTCTGCTGTAGTCATATGTTCCTGACTTTAAATATCTGTTGTGTTATTTATTTTTACGATTCGATATCGATATTAATTATTCTTATGCAAAGAATTAATAATTCTAATGCAAAGATACAACAAAAAGTTGAAAGTCAGTAAAAAACATAACTATATTCGTTATTGCGTACAGTTATTAACCAAAGGTCATTAAACAAAGAAGGCGAGACGCATCACTGCGGCTCGCCTTCGAATAATTAGAGAGTTATAAAAATTAAGTTCTTTTTACAATTCTACTTTCTCGATAATCTGCTGTCCAGCCTCTACTGCCTCCATGTTAAGAGGAATAAGGCCATGATGACGCTCCGGCAAGGTCTTGTAAAGAGCCTTGTTGAGGCCGTTTGTACTTACGATAGGACAAACCTTGAGGAGTCCACCGAGTACAATCATGTTGAATACCTTAGAGTTTTTCAACTCTGCAGCCTTGTCCATGGCGTCAATGCGATATACATTGATGTCCTTTCTGGTCGGAAGGTTGATGATGCCGAATCCGTCGTAGATGAGGATTCCGCCTGGCTTCAACTTCGGCTCGAACTTGTCGAGAGACGGCTGGTTGAGCACAATAGCCACGTCGTAGCTACTGAGCACCGGCGACGAAATAGGTTCGTCACTAACAATTACTGTGACATTGGCGGTACCACCACGCTGCTCCGGACCATATGCCGGCATCCATGTCACTTCTTTATCTTCCATCAGACCTGAGTAGGCGAGGATCTTACCCATTGAGAGCACTCCCTGTCCTCCAAAGCCTGCTATAATTATTTCTGCTTTCATAGGCTTGTCGTATCTTTTAAGTCACCCTTCGGGTATTGTTTGAACATGTTTTCTTCCATCCACTTGTTAGCTTTCACCGGCGGCATCTTCCATCCGCTGTTACATGTAGCTACAATCTCAACAAGTGATGAGCCCTTGCCTTCCATAGAAGCGGTGAAGGCCTTCTTGATGGCAGCCTTAGCCTTTCTGATGGATGCAACGTTCTCCACGCTCTGGCGTGTTACGTAGCAAGTGCCGGGAAGTGTGACAGCCATCTCAGAAAGGTTGAGAGGATATCCATGCAGTTTTGCTTCACGACCGTAAGGACATGTAGCTGTCTTCATTCCGAGAAGAGTAGTCGGAGCCATCTGTCCACCGGTCATACCGTAGATTGCGTTGTTTATGAAGATAAGCGTGATGTTCTCGCCACGGTTGAGTGCGTGGATGCTCTCTGCGGTACCGATACAAGCCATGTCGCCGTCGCCCTGATATGTGAATACGAGGCGGTCCGGCCACAGACGCTTAACTGCTGTAGCAAGAGCGGGAGCACGTCCGTGTGCTGCTTCCTGCCAGTCGATGTCGATATACTTATATGCAAACACAGCGCAGCCTACGGGGCTGATACCCACTGCCTTTTCCTGCATGCCCATCTCTTCGATGACTTCGGCTACGAGTTTGTGTACGACACCGTGTGAGCAACCTGCACAGTAGTGCATATGGGTGTCGTTAAGGAGTTCCGGCTTCTTATATACCAGGTTCTCCGGTGAAATTATATCGTTCATTTGAATTCCTCCTTTAAAGCTTTAACCATTTCTTCCGGTTCTGGCACAATGCCACCCAATCTGCCGTAGTGAGCGCACTTGACAGCTCCTTCAACAGCAAGACGTACGTCCTCAATCATCATACCTGCATTGATCTCAGCAACAAGGATACCCTTGAGGTTCTTGGCTGCTTCTTTGATCTCCTTCTCTGGGAAAGGCCACAATGTGATAGGACGGAAAAGACCCACCTTGATGCCTTCAGCACGTGCAAGCTCTATGGTCTTTTCTGCGATACGTGCAGCGCTACCGAATGCCACAATCATGTATTCGGCGTCTTCCATGAACTTAGTTTCGTAGCGTACCTCGTTAGCCTTAATCTGGCGATACTTCTCCTGAAGCCTGAGGTTGCGCACCTCCATGATTTCTGGCTTCAACTCAAGCGAAGTGATAACAAGGGGTTCGCGCTTGCCAATTCTGCCTGTTGTTGCCCAAGGACATTCCTTGATGATTTCCTCTTCTGTGCGGCGTGGCTTCATAGGCGGAAGCACAACCTTCTCCATCATCTGACCGATAACACCGTCGCTAAGAATCATTGCCGGTATGCGGTACTTGAATGAAAGGGTAAATGAAAGGTCAACAAAGTCAGCCATTTCCTGTACTGAGTTAGGAGCAAGTACGATTACATAGTAGTCGCCGTTGCCGCCACCGCGTGTGGCCTGGAAATAGTCGCTCTGTGAGGGCTGGATGGTTCCGAGGCCAGGACCGCCGCGCTGTACGTCGACGATAAGACCCGGTACTTCTGCACCAGCCATATATGAGATGCCTTCCTGCATGAGTGCTACGCCAGGGCTTGAAGAAGATGTCATAACCTTCTTACCACAGCCGCCTCCGCCGTATACCATGTTGATGGATGCTACCTCGCTCTCAGCCTGAACCACTACCATACCTGTTGTTTCCCAAGGCTTGAGTTCAGCGAGCGTTTCGATGATTTCTGTTTGTGGAGTAATAGGATATCCGAAATATCCGTCTACACCACAGCGAATGGCAGCGTGAGCAAGTGCTTCGTTGCCTTTCATGAGTTTTACTTCTTGTTCTGCCATAGTGTTAGTCCTCCATTTTTTTTCTGTAAACTGTAATACATCCGTCTGGACATACGATTCCACACGACGCACATCCTATGCATGCGTCGGGGTTGACGGCTTCTGCGTATTGGTATCCGTGAACATTAACCGCCTTCTTTGAAAGGACGATTACCTCCTTCGGACACGCGACAACGCATAGGGAGCAACCTTTGCACCTATCGGTGTTTACCACGATGGCACCTTTTATTTTTCCCATAATGTTAAAATTAAGAGGTTTTTATTTAACGCTGCTGCCACAGGCCATGGCAACAGCGTCAGGATTAATAGTTAATGGTATTGCCTTATTCTTGTTTATGTTAGAATTTTGTTTTGTCTTGTAGACAGACAGTACATCCATTATGGATTATACATATCCTTACAATAGTAGCTCATTATATCGTCGAGCATACGCTTTGCTTCTACAGCCGGAGATTCCGAGTCAAGCTCTATTGCTTCCATATAGTTGTCAAGAGCGTGCTTCCAGTCGCCTTTGCGTCTGTACTCGTTTCCCAACTGGTAATATTCGTCTGCTGTCATGGTTTCTCTTTGATATTTGATTATTGTTTATGCTTGTTCCTTTATGCCTTGCTCTTTGTCTTGTAGGCTTGGAGCGTGTTCTTCATAAGAGAGCATATTGTCATCGGACCTACGCCGCCAGGAACGGGAGTGATGAATGAGCTCTTGGGCGCAACCTCATCATACTTTACGTCTCCGTTAAGACGGAATCCGCTCTTTCTTGTAGCGTCAGGCACACGTGTTGTGCCAACGTCCACTATTACGGCTCCTTCCTTTACCATGTCACCGGTCAGGAAGTTAGGTTTTCCAATGGCGGCAATGATGATGTCTGCCTCAAGGCATTCCTTCTTTATGTCCTTAGTGTGTGAGTGGCACACTGTGACAGTGGCGTCGCCAAACTGCTTCTGCATCATGAGCTGAGCCATTGGCTTGCCTACGATGTTGCTTCGTCCCAATACCACACATTTCTTTCCTGATGTGTTGATGCCGTAGCGCTTGAGCAATGTTATGATGCCGAGTGGTGTGGCAGAGATGAAGCAGGGCAGTCCTATGGACATGCGTCCTACGTTTATGGGGTTGAAGCCGTCGACATCCTTGCGGTAGTCGATGGCCTCTATCACTTTCTGTTCGTCGATATGCTTAGGCAGAGGCAGCTGTACGATAAAGCCGTCCACCGACTCGTCCTTATTGAACTTGTCGACACATTGGAGAAGTTCTTCTTCGGTTACGTCTTCCTCGAATCTTACCAATGTTGATTCGAAGCCGCACCTCTCGCATGCGAGAACCTTGTTCTTCACGTACGTTTCTGAACCTCCGTCATGACCAACGAGAATAGCCGCAAGGTGTGGGGCTCTGCCTCCGTTAGAGACAATTTGTCTTACCTCTTCCGCTATCTCTGCTTTGATGGCTTCAGCTGTAGCCTTTCCGTCTATTATCTGCATATCTTATTGATTTTGTTGTTAATATTTACATCTTTGGCATTCCCGGCATACCCTTCATCTTGCTCATCATGCCCGCCATGCGAGCCATGTTTGTGCCGGTAACCATCTTCATCATCTTGCGTGTCTGGTCGAACTGCTTGATGAGGCGGTTTACGTCCTGGATGTTGGTACCGCTACCCTTGGCGATTCTCATTCTTCTGCTCTGGTTGAGAATCTCCGGGTTGGTACGCTCCTTGGGTGTCATACTCTTGATGATAGCCTCGATACCCTTGAATGCGTTGTCATCGATATCTACGTCCTTGATGGCCTTGCCTACACCCGGAATCATTGCTGCCAGGTCTTTGAGGTTACCCATCTTCTTTATCTGCTCTATCTGTCCGAGGAAGTCGTTGAAGTCGAACTTGTTCTTCTGAATCTTCTTCTGAAGACGTCGTGCTTCCTCTTCGTCGAACTGTTCCTGGGCACGCTCCACGAGGCTGACGATATCACCCATGCCGAGGATTCGGTCTGCCATACGTGAGGGGTGGAATACGTCCACGGCTTCCATCTTCTCGCCTGTACCTACAAACTTGATAGGCTTTGTGACTACAGTGCGGATTGAGAGTGCTGCACCGCCACGTGTGTCGCCGTCAAGCTTTGTGAGGACAACGCCGTCAAAGTCAAGACGGTCGTTGAATTCCTTAGCTGTGTTTACTGCGTCCTGACCTGTCATCGAGTCAACCACGAAGAGAGTCTCGTCAGGATTGATGGCATTCTTGAGGTTTGATATCTCGTTCATCATCTCCTCGTCCACAGCAAGACGTCCTGCTGTATCGACGATTACGACGTCATTGCCTTTTGCCTTTGCTTCACGGATGGCGTTGTTTGCGATTGCCACCACGTCCTTGTTGTCAGGCTCTGAGTATACTGGCACGCCTACCTGCTCTCCTACAACCTTGAGCTGTTCGATAGCAGCAGGACGATATACGTCGCATGCAACAAGAAGCGGCTTTTTGTGCTGCTTTGTCTTGAGCATGTTGGCGAGTTTTCCGGAGAATGTAGTCTTACCTGAACCCTGCAGACCGCTCATAAGAATGATGGCGGGTTTTCCTGTAAGGTGGAGCTCAGATGCGTCGCCTCCCATCAGTTCTGCCAGCTCGTCGTGAACGATCTTCACCATCAACTGGCTCGGCTTAACGGCTGTGAGCACGTTCATGCCCATAGCCTTTTTCTTGACCGTATCAGTAAATGTCTTGGCTACTTTATAGTTGACGTCGGCATCCAGAAGGGCACGTCTGACATCTTTGAGGGTTTCGGCAACGTTAATCTCGGTAATCTTGCCTTCACCTTTAAGGATTTTAAAACTACGTTCCAGTCTGTCGCTTAAATTTTCGAACATATATGTGTCTTATTTTATTGTTTTGTTGTATTACGCTTATTCTCTCACAAAGTAAAGAAAAAATAACGAGAACATGAAACTTTCCGTCCCGTTTTAAAGTATTTTAAAACACTTTCGGTCAAAACATGCGCATTTTGTTCAATATTGTGCATTTCTGCCCGTCTTCTCACTTGTTTTAGTCTTGTTTGTTGTCTTTGAGATATGTCTTATCTTTCAGATAGAACCATACGGTGTCTCTTCCTATTGTCTCTTCTTGCAGCAGATAGTCGGCGGCTTCCACGCATACTTTCTGGTCTTTGCTTAACGGGAACATGTCTTGGAAGTGATGCTTTTTGCCGTCTGACAAAGTCTCGATGATTTCCTTCTTCATCATTTCCACCTCGTCCTTATGTTCTGGCCTTATTTTTCTTCCCAAGCATACATCGCAGATGCCACAGTCTTCCGATTCTTCTTCTCCGAAGTAACGCAGGAGCTGACGGCTTCGGCATACGTTGTCAGTCTTTGCATAGTCCAGTATTTTCTTCGCCTTCTTTACAAGCTGTTCCTTGCGCACCTCGTAGTTTTCCTCTGATATCACTATCTCCTCCGGAAGCACGCGGTCTCTTGTATAGGTGATGAGCGGCTCCACTCTTGGCGGAATGAAATGCAGGATGCGCTGCTGGTTGAGCGACTTCATGACATTGTATATCTGCTGCTTCGTCAGTCCGGTGTCGTCAGCTATAATGCCTTCCTCAATCGGGCCATAGTCGATGAACAGACGGCTGAACTCTCTTAGCATCGAGTCGAGCACCGCTTCGGTCTCCGGCGATTGGTCTCTTATCTGATAGAGCTGGTCACGGTCAATGAGGAATTTCACCTTTGTCTTGTTGTCCGAATCGGTGTCGTACCTTACATATCCTTCTCTTTCCAGTATCTTCAGCGCCGAGTCCACCTGCAGCGAGTGGTGGTGGAATGTACGGCAGAACAGGATGTTGTCAAACTTGAAAGCCTTGCCGCATCCTGAGCCGGCTGCCACTTGGAAGAAGTAGGCGATATGCTCGTATATCTTGCATATTTCCTCTTTTGAGGGAAACTCGAACTGGATGTGTCTTGCCATCAGCTTTTCATCACCCTTCGAGTAGAGCATTACGGCGTAAGCCTTCTTGCCGTCACGTCCTGCTCTTCCTGCCTCCTGGAAGTAGGCTTCGAGAGTGTCGGGAAGCTCATAGTGGATGACGAGTCGTACGTCCGGCTTGTCGATGCCCATGCCGAAGGCGTTGGTTGCCACCATCACTCTCACCTCGTCGTCACGCCAAGCCCGTTGTCGTTCGTCTTTTGTGGACGATTCAAGTCCGGCGTGATAGAAAGTGGAGCTTATTCCGTATTCTTGCAGTATTCTGTATATGTCCTTCGTTCTTCTGCGGCTTCTCAGATAGACGATGGCGCTACCGCTAACCGACTTCAGTATGTGTATGAGTTGCGCTTCCTTGTCGTCCGTTTTCCTTACCACATAAGCTAAGTTCTTACGCACAAAGCTCATCTTGAACATGTTAGGTTTCTTGAATCCAAGCCTTTCTTGAATGTCCACCGTCACACGTTCCGTTGCCGTTGCAGTAAGGGCGAGGATTGGTACGTCAGGTTTAATGTTGCGTATCTCTGCTATATTAAGATATGATGGTCTGAAGTCGTATCCCCATTGGCTGATGCAGTGTGCCTCGTCCACGGTTATGAGGCTCACCTTCATGTGCTTCAGCTTTGTCTGGAACAGCTCTGAAGCGATGCGTTCCGGCGATATGTAGAGCAGCTTGGTGCGTCCGAGAATGCAGTTGTCCAATGTCGCCACAATCTCCCGCTGCGTCTTTCCAGTGTAGATGGCTGCCGCAATGATGCCTCTGCGTCTGAGGTTGTCCACCTGGTCTTTCATCAGGGCGATAAGAGGTGTTATCACGATGCACGTGCCCTCTTTGGCGAGAGCCGGCACTTGGAAAGTCAGCGACTTGCCTCCTCCTGTCGGCATCAGTCCCAGGGTGTCGTTGCCCTCTGCTACGCTTCGGATTATATCGCGCTGGATGCCTCGAAAGTCAGGGTATCCCCAGTTGTCATGGAGAATCTTTAGGTATTGCTCTTCGTTGTATCCATCCATCTCTTTATCGGTTCTGATGATTTTCTGTTATTCGTCTTCTTCTGCCGGTCTGATGTCTTCGATTTGCAGCTGCACCATGTTGCGCTTGAAGATATTGTCCTCGATGGTGTATGCGATGTCGAAGCTGCGCTTTGACTTGATGTATCGTGCTGAAGCGCTTTGCCCGAAGGCGATGCCGTTTACCACGTTGCTCGACTTCGAGTCTACCAGTTCCAGCTTGATGTGCTCCTGCTCTCGTCCCACCACCTTGCTCGTGCCATAGTCGTAAACACCGGTGGTGCAGAAAAGCGGCTTGGTGTTGCACGGGCCGAACGGTGCGAAGCGCTTGAGGTCGGAGTGCATCTTCTTGGTGATGTCGCGGAAGTCTATCTCTGCGTCGATGTTGAGCATAGCCTCTGTCTGTTCGGGCTGTATGTGCTCGTCAACGTATTTCTGGAATCTCTTGCGGAACTTCTGTATGTCGTCCCATCTGAGAGTCAGTCCTGCTGCGTAGGTATGTCCTCCGAAGTTTACGAGCATGTCACGACAACTCTTGATGGCTGAATAGACATCAAATCCGGTTACGCTTCGTGCCGAACCCGTAGCGAAGTCGCCGTCACGTGTCAGCACAACTGTCGGCCTGAAGTAAATCTCCGTCAGTCTTGACGCCACGATGCCGATAACGCCCTTCTTCCAGTTCTCGTCGTACAGTACGATGGACGACTGGTGGCGCTGGCTTTCCAATCTTGACACGATGTTGTTGGCCTCTTCTGTCATCTGCTTGTCGATGTCCTTGCGCTGTTCGTTGTAGCAGTCGATGTGCTTTGCCTTGCTCAGAGCATGCGAGAAGTCGCGCTCCACGAGCAGATCCACGCTTTCCCTTCCGCTCTCCATGCGTCCTGAAGCATTGATGCGCGGTCCGATCTTGAAGACGATGTCGCTCATGGTGATGTCACGTCCGCCAAGTCCGCAGATGTCAATGATGGCTTTCAGTCCGATGCTCGGATTCTGGTTGAGGGCCTTCAGTCCGTGGAAGGCGAGGATGCGGTTTTCGTCCACGACGGGGACGATGTCGGCAGCGATGCTCACGGCGCAGAGGTCGAGTAGGGGAATGAGTCGTGCAAACGGTATGCCGTTGTTCTTTGCGAAAGCCTGCATAAACTTAAATCCCACTCCGCATCCGCAGAGATGCTTGAAGGGATACGAGTCGTCAGCACGCTTAGGGTTGAGGACAGCCACGGCTGGCGGCATTTCCTCGTCCGGCATATGATGGTCGCAGATGATAAAGTCGATGCCCAATGACTTAGCGTAAGCCACCTCTTCCACAGCCTTTATGCCGCAGTCGAGGATGATAATGAGCTTCACGCCGGCTTCCTTGGCATAGTCGATGCCTTTCTTGCTGACGCCATATCCCTCATCGTAACGGTCGGGTATGTAATATTCGATGTTCGAGTAGAACTGTTGTATGAACTTATACACCAGCGCCACTGCTGTGCAGCCGTCCACATCATAGTCGCCATAGACGAGGATTCGCTCCTTTCGTCCCATAGCGTCGTTAAGGCGGTCCACTGCCAGGTCCATATCCTTCATGAGGAACGGATTGATGAGGTCTGCCAACTGCGGATGGAAGAATCGCTTGGCCGCTGACTCTGTTGTTATGCCTCTCCTCATGAGAAGCCAGGCGAGTATCGGGCTGATGTTCAGCTTCGCCCCCAGTTCGTCAGCCGCCTGTTTCTCCTCTTTCGTAGGTGGCTTGTAATTCCATTTGAATAACATTATATATTGTATTTTTTGTTTTTCAGCTTTTTGTGCGGGGTGTGTATGCGATAAGGGGTAAAACGCTTTCAAAGTTACTAAATAAAAACGTAATACTCTCCTATAGTTTCGTTTTTATTTTCCTGTTCCGATTAGTTTTTGTGTGTCTTTTTCTTTGTCTTTATGGTTGTTTCTGACATGAAAAGGTCCTAATGTGTTCATTTGTGCTGCATTATTGTTCAATTAGTATTTAAAAACGATACTGTAAAGGTGTGTTTATGTGTTTTTTGTTACCTTTACGCATCATTAATTATCAATCTGAAATGAATAAGCTAACGATTTTCCGACGCCTGTTATGCTGTGGCATGGCGTGTTGTGCTCTTGCATTGGTTGGATGCGACACGGTGTTTGATGTCCATCCTTACGATGTTCATATACGTGGCGAGAAAGGTATCAACGCCAAGAACATTGCGCTTATAGAGAAGTCTACGTTGGATAAGGACACCATCCGTCTCGCTTTCATCAGCGATTCGCATAAATATTATAATGGTCTGCAGGATATTATAAAGGACATAAACCGTCGTGACACCATAGACTTTGTGGTTCATTGCGGCGACATAACTGACAGTGGCTCCACTCGTGAGTATGAGTGGGCGCGTGACAACATCGCCCGACTAAACAAGCCTTACGTCGTGCTGCTTGGCAATCATGACTGTCTTGGAACCGGCAATGAGGTGTATGAGCGTATGTTCGGCGACCCTGACTTCAGCTTCATCGCCGGACGGGTGAAGTTTGTGTGTCTGAATACCAATGCCATTGAGTACGACTATTCGCGTCCTGTGCCCAACTTCGACTTCATGGAACAGGAGATGACGTCGCGTGCCGACGAATTCAGTCGTACCGTGATGTGCATGCATGCCGCTCCTTATTCCGAACAGTTCAACAACAATGTGGCTAAGGTGTTCAATTATTACGTCATGCGCTTCCCCGAACCCATCTTCTGTCTCTATGGACACGGTCATCACACGGAACAGCACGACATTTATGGCAACGGTCTGATGTATTATCAGGTAGGAAGTGCGCAGAAGCATAAGTATTACATATTCACCATCACTCCAAAAGGATACAGCTATGAAATCATTGAGGTTTAATGTTTTGGCGGCATTTGCCGTCGCTCAGTTGACTTTCGTCCCAGCGTCTGCACAGGATGCCTGGCATCGTGGCGGCGACTCGTTGGTGTATGTGGCTCGCGATACGACGAAGTATGTACGTGATGGCAACAATCAGAACTTTTCGCGTTACGACAAGCGCATTCATTATTATCGTAAGGGTTGGGCGAGCCTGATTCCTACGCAGCACGTCTTGCAGTTCTGTGGCAATATGGGTCTTGTCTCCGTAGGTATTGGTTGGGATTACGGCAAGCGCAGACAATGGGAAACCCACTTGCTTGTGGGATTCGTGCCCAAGTACGAGTCTGACTATGCCAAGATGACGTTCACATTGAAGCAGAACTTCATCCCGTGGTCGAGGTATATGGATCATGGCTGGACGTTCGAACCCTTGCAATGTGGCGTGTATTTCAATACCATTTTCGGTCACGACTTCTGGGTGAAGCAGCCGGTACGCTATGCTGGTGGCTATTATCCTTTCTCCACGCGCATACGTCCAAACATATTTGTGGGACAGCGTATTACGAAGATGGTGCCGCATAGCCGACGCAAGTATGTCAAGTCGGTGAGCTTCTTCTACGAACTGAGCGCCAACGACATCGGCATAATGAAGTTCGGCTATAACTGGAAGGCTGGATTCTGGGATGTCTTCGGACTGTCGTTAGGCTTCAAGACGCAACTGCTGTAGTTGCAAAGATATAAAGCTATATAAAAAGAGGGTGGGTCAGAAAAACTCGAAAGAAGTTTTTCTGACCCACCCTTATTGTTTAATGTGGCATTAAGATGCCGTGACTATGGCAATTAATCGCCGATGCCCTGGTTCTTCTTAGCCTCCTCCATCTTCTTGAGGATGTCAGCAGGGATGGCGTTCTTGTTAACCATGTAGTCCATGGTGTTAGCCACGATGTAGTTCTTGGTCATATACCAGATGCCCTTGTAAGCACCTGTCTCGCCCCAAGAGTTCTTCACCATGTAGTACTCCTTGCCGTGCTGGTCCTTAGCGATACCGTAGATCAGCATGCCGTGGTCGTCAGTAAGCTCCCAGTTGTCGAAGCGCTGCTGGCGCTGCTCAGGTGTCGGAACGAGCTCAGGAACCTTGCATCCGAGAGAGTCGATGATGCTTGTGCGCTTTGTCGGAGACAGCTTCAACCAGCGAGCCATGTCGCTACCTGAAAGGCTCTCAGCCTTCTTTGTGTCAACGAAGTAAGCGAGGCCGTTACGTGTGAAGCCCGGCTCGCTAACGTCACCACCCCATGCTACTGTGTAACCGTTCATTACGGCGTTCTCGATAACGCGTGCCATATCCTCCATCGGAAGGTTCCAAGACAGCGGGTTGCGCCAGTTGTCCTGCACTTCAACAGCGTACTGTGAGTAGTAAGGCTTGTGTGAGTAGCTTGTGATTGACACGTAGTCGTTCATGTCGAGGCCGAGGCTTGCTGCGAAAGTCTTCGGAGTATACTCCTTACCCTCGTATGTGAACTTCTCAGGGCACTTGCCGAGGTAAGCGTCGAGGATGCCCTGGAGTCCTACCTTCCACTGGCCAGAGATCTTGTTCTCCTTGCTTCTTGCGATACCGTTTACGTACGGCTCGAGCTGTCCGAAGAACTCGTTGAAGTTGTTGAGTGAGTCACCATAGAGCGATCCGGGGAAAGGCATCTGGTCCTCAGGGCAGATACCGTAGTTCTTCAGAACGTAGAACACGTCGTAAGCAGAACCACCCTGTGCGAACTGGCAGTCGCCATGCAGACGAACCACCTGAACGGCGCGGTCCATGTAGTCCTTGTTAGCAACGAAAGACTCGCAGAGATCGTAGGTCTTGCCGGTCTTCTTCAGAATCTCAGCCTCGAAGTAAGACAATGTTGAGTATGCCCAACATGTGCCGCTACGGTTCTGGTCCTTGATGCTTGTGATGGGGTTCTCCTTCACTACTGTGAAGACGGGCTTGTTGCTTGCTGCTTTCTTTGGCTTGGCAGCGTTTGCGCCAGTCGCGAGAAGTGCGAGGAGCGCGAGTGTCAGTACTTTCTTCATTTTGTTTTGTTGGTATTGGTTTTGTTGTTGTGTAAATAAATTCTTAATCTCTATTTGCTTTTATGCAGACATTCTTCGGCTTAGTTCTCCGCCATGAATGCCTCCACGTCCTTCGGATGGTAGGGAATGCGCTTTTCGCCAATGAATCGGCAACCGTCCTTCGTGATGAGCACGTCGTCCTCTATACGTATTCCGCCGAAGTCCTTGTATGTCTCCAGCTTGTCGAAGTTGAGGAATTCAGCACAATGACCGGACTTCTTCCAGTCATCGATGAGAGCGGGGATGAAGTAGATGCCCGGCTCGTCTGTCACCACGAAGCCTTCCTCCAAACGGCGTCCCATGCGCAGGCAGTTTGTGCCGAACTGGTCCAGACGTGGACGTGTCTCCTCGTCGAAGCCTACGTTTATCTGGTCGAACGACTCCATGTCGTGTACGTCCATACCCATCATGTGTCCGAGTCCGTGAGGCAGGAACATGGCGTGTGCGCCGGCTGCTACAGCCTCGTCCACGTCGCCCTTCATCAGTCCGAGTGCCTTCAGGCGCTCCGTCATAAGGCGGCATACTGCGAAGTGAACGTCCATATATTTCACGCCGGGACGAGCTACGTCTAACACGTAGTCATGACATTCCTCCACGATGGAGTAGATCTCGAGCTGGCGCTGTGTGAACTTTCCGTTAACCGGGAACGTACGTGTGTTGTCTGAGCAATAGTTGTTGATGGTCTCGCCACCGCAGTCGCAGAGCACCAGTCGTCCGCTTTCCAGTTCTGCCATCGAGGGGTTGCCGTGCATAATCTCGCCGTGCTGGCTGAAGATGGTCGGGAAGCTTGGCATTGCTCCGTATGAATAGGCAATGCCGTCCACCTGACCTGCTACGTATTTCTCCGTGAGGCCTGGTTTTACGAGGCGCATTGCTGTTGTGTGCATCATATAGCCTATCTCGGCTGCACGCTCCAGTTCCTCAATCTCTTGCTGCTCTTTGGTGGAGCGCATCTTCACCACAGCCTTGATAAGGTCGATGCTTGCCGACTCTTTCTGCTGTACAGGGTGGATGCCGAGCAGATTGAATATCTGCAGTTTTATGTCAAAGCGGTAAGGAGGCAGGAAGTGAATGCGGCGCTTCAGTTTGATGGCTTCGTTGCATATTGTCTTCAGCGCCTTCATCGGAGCAGAATTGCTCACGCCCACGCTTTCTGCCATGTCATGCACGCTGTCTACGCTGCCGAACCATACGATATCTTCGATGTCGATGTCGTTGCCGATAAGAGTTTCCGTGTCGTTGTCGACGTCAATCACGCCGACCAGTCCGTCACGGTTAAGTCCGAAATAATAAAGAAATGACGAATCCTGGCGGAACGGGGAATATCCGTTTGCAGGGCAATTGCATGGCGACTCATTGTTGCCGAACAATATGATGATACCACTCTTTACGAGCTCCTTGAGCTTGGCGCGGCGGCATACGTAGATTGCTTTGTCAAACATGATAAGATTGATATTATTGTTAATATTCGTTTTAATGCGCTCAATATTGCAAAGTTAATGAAATTAAAAGACAAAGCAAAGACAAAGCCTCGGCAATGACTTATTTTATATTTTATTATGAAATGTGTGCGCTATTAATATATGTATTCAATGGTTTTTCGCCCGAAAATCATTATTTTTGCATGCGGATAATACAATTATACATCATGATGACTATAGATAACAACACAGGACTGGTGCTTGAAGGCGGAGGAATGCGAGGAGTTTTCACGAGCGGTGTGCTCGATGGTTTTATGAAGCACGGTCTCTATTTTAATTATGTGGTGGCTGTATCGGCAGGAGCATGCAACGGCATGTCGTATATGAGTCGTCAGCCACGTCGTGCACGTGTCTCGAACATAGATTATATGGCACGTTACGATTACATCGGTTTCCGTCATTTCCTTACGCAGGGTAGCATTCTCGACACTAAGCTTCTTTACGATAAGTTCCCGAACGAGTATATTCCCTTCGACTTCGATACTTACTTCAACAATCCAGCCACCTTCGAGATTGTCACCACCAACTGTCTCACCGGCCATGCCATGTATCTGCAGGAACGGTCAGACCGTCAGCGTGCCATTGATGCGGTGCGTGCATCCAGTTCTCTGCCCTTTGTCAGCAAGATAGTGACGGTGGACGGCATTCCCATGCTCGATGGCGGCATAGCCGACAGCATACCCGTTCTACGTGCCATGGAGCTTGGTCATGAACGTAACGTCCTTGTGCTTACGCGCAACCGTGGATATCGCGATACGGGACGCGACCATAAGATTCCGCATTTCATCTATAAGAACTATCCGCGCCTACGTGTCCTGCTCAGCCATCGCCTTGAGGCTTACAACCGTCAGCTTGAGATGGTGGAGCGTCTTGAGGATGAAGGCAAGGTGGTGTGCATCCGCCCTGAGCGTCCTATGGAGGTGACGCGCATGGCGAAGGACATCGACAAGCTGGAGCGCCTTTATGAAGAAGGCTTCCGCTTGGGCGAGCAGTTTGCGCTTACCCATCCTTGGGTAAGCAGAACCTGACACCTACAGCAGCCGTCCCTGCCATGTCCTCCGACGCTTCATCTCGTTGACCAGACGGTCCGTAAATTCGTGGTTCTTTATTCCCCATTTCGGAGCAATGAGCATGTCGGCAGGCGACTGGCTGACAAATCTCTCCAGCACGAGGTCTTTTCGCAGTCGTTCGATGTAGCGTATGCAGACGTCTATGTATTCGTCGGCTGTGTAAAGTTTGAACGGCTTGCTAAGATAGTCCAAGGCAAGCTGCGTGCCGCGGATTATCTGCAACTGGTGCAGTTTCAGAATGTCGAGGGGCAGGGCTGATATCTCCGCTGCCTGCCTGATGTTGTCCTCTGCCGTCTCACCGGGCAGTCCGAGGATGATGTGTCCGCCGGTAAGGATGCCGCGTTCGTGGGTGGCGATGATGGCGTCCCTTGAGCATTCGAAGGTGTGACCGCGGTTGATGCGTTTCAGCGTGGCGTTGTCCACCGACTCGATGCCGTATTCCACTATGACGAAAGTCCTTCGGCTCAGCTCCTCTATATAGTCGAGCGTCTCCTCCGTCACGCAGTCTGGGCGTGTGCCGATGACGATGCCCACCACGCCGTCCTGCGACAGCGCCTCCTCATAGCGGCGGCGCAACGTGTCGAGTGGGGCATAGGTGTTGCTGTACGCCTGGAAGTAGGCGAGGTAACGCATGGTCGGATATTTCCGTGCGAAGAAGTCCTTGCCCGTCTGTATCTGCTCCCGGATGCTCTTCGCCGGATTGCAGTAAGAGGGATTAAACGTACGGTTGTCGCAGAACGTGCATCCTCCTGCCGACACCGTTCCGTCACGGTTGGGGCATGAGAAACCGCCGTCTATGCTGATTTTCTGTACGCGGAAACTGAACTGGCTGCGTATCCAGCTGCCGTAGTCATTATATAATTGTGGGTTCATTCTGAATCTTTGGATGGTTTTATTGTGCAAAAGTACGTTTTTTTCTATACCTTTGCAAACGACTCAACATACAAAACCGAAAATCAAGAACTAATAATAAATTCATTAAGATGAAACGTCTTTTCTTAACCATTACCGCACTACTTATGTTTGTAGCAACAATGTCGGCTGGTGGCAAGCTTACGCTTCCCGACATCACAAGCGGCAAGTTTGCCGCCAAGACAGTAAACGGCATCAATCCTATCGAAGGAACAGACACTTACGCACGCATCAGTCAGGACGGCGAGCGCGTGGTTTGCTGTTCGTTCAAGACGGGCAAGGAACTCTCTGTCCTCTTCGACGTGAAGAACACCATGGGATGCAAGATTGATGGCTTTGACGATTATGTGCTTTCGCCCGACGGAAAGCGAATGCTCATCCAGACTAAGACGGAGCGCATCTATCGCCGCTCGTTCAAGGCCGACTTCTACATTTATAATATAGAGTCGCGCCGACTCGACCGTCTCTCTGACGGCGACAAGCAGCAGATTCCCACATGGTCGCCCGACGGACAGCAGGTGGCTTTCGTACGTGGAGGCAACATCTTCCTCGTGAAGCTGCTTTATGACAATGCCGAGATTCAGGTGACGAAGGACGGCAAGTTCAATGAGGTAATCAACGGTTTGCCCGACTGGGTGAATGAGGAGGAGTTCGGCTTCAACAGAGCTCTTACCTTCAATGCTGACGGCACGATGATCTGCTGGATTCGTTACGATGAGTCGAAGGTCAAGACTTATTCGCTCGAGATGTATAAGGGCATGAAGCCCGCGAAGGAAGAGTACGCCGCCTATCCCGGATCCTATTCGTACAAGTATCCGAAGGCTGGTGAGGACAACAGCACCGTAAGCGCTTGGAGCTACGACATCAAGAGCCATAAGATCAATCGCCTTCAGGTTCCCCTCGATGCTGACGGCTACATGCCTCGCATCAAGCCCACCAACGACCCTATGCGCATCGTTGTCTATACAATGAACCGTCATCAGGACGACCTCTGCCTCTATGCTGTCAATCCGCGCAGCACCGTGGCACAGCTCATCATCAAGGAGCATGTAGACAAGTATGTGCGTGAGGAGGCAATGGAAGGAGTAAAGTTCGTTGGCGACAAGATTCTGCTCCCCAGCGACCGCTCCGGCTACACCAAGCTCTACATATATAATATGAACGGACAGCTGCAACGCACCATCGGTGACGGCAACTACGACATCACTTCCGTATACGGCTACGACCCCAAGACTGGCGACGTATATTATCAGGCTGCTGCCCTTGGAGCTACAGATCGTCAGGTCTACGTCACACACAAGAACGGCAAGACAGTACGCCTTACAGACCGTGAGGGATGGAACACGGCGTTCTTCTCAGGCGACTTCCAGTACTTTGTAAATACATGGAGCGACTATAACACTCCCTATGTATTCACCACACGCACACGTGAGGGCAAGCTGATTAACACTATCGAGGACAACAAGGCTGTCAAGCAGCTCGTTTCTGACTATGGCTTCTGCAAGCGCGAGCCGTTCTCGTTCACCACTTCCGAGGGCGTGGTGCTCAACGGATGGATGGTAAAGCCAAAGGACTTCGATGCCAACAAGAAGTATCCCGTAATCATGCATCAGTATAGTGGCCCCGGCAGCCAGCAGGTCACCAATTCATGGAGCGCCGGATCGATGGGTCAGGGCGGTGCTTTCGACTCATATCTTGCTCAGGAGGGTTTCATCGTTGTAAGCGTTGACGGACGCGGAACAGGCGGTCGTGGCTCAGAGTTTGAGAAGTGCACATATCTTAACCTCGGCAATCTGGAGTCGAAGGATCAGGTAGAGACCGCTCTCTATGTTGGTTCGCTGCCTTACGTCGACAAGGACCGTATCGGCATCTGGGGATGGAGCTACGGTGGCTTCAACACTCTGATGAGTATGAGCGAGGGTCGTGGTGTCTTCCGTGCCGGCGTGGCAATAGCTCCTCCGACCAACTGGAAGTATTACGACTCAGTATATACAGAGCGCTACATGCGCACACCGAAGGAGAATCCTGACGGTTACGCCACCAACCCCATTGAGCGTGCACCGAAGCTCCACGGCGCACTCCTCATCTGTCACGGCACAGCCGACGACAATGTTCATCCGCAGAACACCTACGAATACTCTGAGGCACTCGTTCAGGCAGACAAGGACTTCCGCGAACTTTTCTATACCAACCGCAATCACAGCATCTTCGGAGGCAACACCCGCAACCACCTCCTCCGTCAGGTTGCACAGTTCTTCAAGACAGAGCTGAAGTAATGTCTTTTTGATAACGCTAACATAAATAATATCCGCAAAGCCTCATCGTAGGGCCTTGCGGATTTATTTTTTTTAAGTATATGGAAGCATTAAGCAGAATGCCGTTTACGGCACAAAAGGAAATCTTCAAGCAATTGGAAGAATACGCAGATAGCCATCGACTGACGTATCCCATCGGGACACGGCGCAATTGGTGTTCTGCTATGGGTGGATGCGTGGCTACGGCGAGACGCCATAGCCTCCTATGTTTGCCTCGCCTGCTGTAATTCACAACTGAATAATTCAAAATCGTAGGCGAAGCCGAGAATAATTCAAAACTCAAAACTCAAAATTCCTAATTCTTCGGCGGCTCCGCCGAAGACAATATTTGCATTTCTAACGCTCAATACTATGAGCCCGGCGCACGAAGAAATCTTTGGTGCGAAATTCTTGAGTTTTGAGCGTTTGGGGCTATATTGCTAATACACAGTCGGTTATGTGGTTTGCGGAAAAAGTCCGTAAACAAACGGGTTGTCAAAGTGGCACTTTTAGGGTGTCATAGCGCTTGTTTTACCACCCAATACATCAACTATTGCCTTGCAACAGTAACGCTTTGAGACTGTAAAAGCGGCGCTATGAGGGCACTATGGGGCTTTTGATGGTTATCGATGGTGGCTTTGATGCTGTGAAAACCCATAAAAACAGCTTTTTGATTCTCTATAATTGATTTATATTTTGTAACATGTTTTTACTCTTCGTACGATATTTGCATGGTGGACATAAAGCCATGTTTTTTGACAAGAAGACATGTGCTGAGTAGTTGCCAATTGGGCTCTTTGTCTGCGTACGGAGGTAGCGTGTGATATATATAAAAATTACGGATTTATCTTAGATTGCTGAGGCTACGCCATTTGTGTAGCAAAAAGTCAGAATCATAGATAAATCCGTAATCTATAGATGATATTGTTAA
>OHNM01000026.1_pt1 | contig 32797 bp, 16 predicted proteins | sample 1569661 | NCBI WGS metagenome assembly OHNM01 (sample SAMEA3879508, study PRJEB24766) | human gut metagenome | biome: human-associated habitat; feature: feces | place: USA | collected 1985/1987 | reverse complement strand
CATGATAACCAGATGCTATCTTGAAATAACCAATGTATGCAACCTCGATTGTGTGTTTTGTCCTAAGACCGATAGGGCGAAGCATACGCTGACTTTGGAAGAGTTTGATGTGTTGACCTCGCGGCTTAAGGGTGAGGTTCGCTTCCTCTATTTTCATCTTATGGGCGAGCCTTTCCTCCATCCGCAGCTGCCGCAGTTCGTGCGGATGGCACGTGAGAAGGGCTTCACGCCCGTGCTTACCACCAACGGCACGCTGCTCTCCCGTCGCACCGATATGCTGGAGGAGCTGCCGCACAAGGTGCAGATTTCGCTCCATTCGCATGAGGGCAACGGAAAGGCAGACCTCAGAGAGTACATTGGCGAGGTGATGACGTTTGCCATTGAGGCCGCCCGCCGCGGATGCATCATCGTGCTGCGCCTTTGGAACGAGGGCGGACACAACAGCCAGAACCAGACCATTCTGAATCTTATTGCCGAACATCAGTCGCGTCCCTGGACGGAGAGACACGACGGATGGAAACTCACGGACAATCTGTTCCTTGAGAACGACAATATGTTTGAGTGGCCCGACCTGCAGCATGAGGTGTATGACGAGGAGGAAGTGTTCTGCTACGCCCTGCGCAATCAGATCGGAGTCCTCGTCGACGGAACAGTCGTGCCCTGCTGTCTGGACCACAACGGCGACATGCCCTTGGGTAATCTGTACGAGCAAAGTTTAGAGCAAATCCTCGCATCGCCCCGTGCCCGCGCCCTCTATGAAGGCTTCACCCGTCATGCCGCCGTGGAACCGCTGTGCCAGCGCTGCGGCTATTCCGCCGTATCGAAGAGATTCAGGAAATAATAGAAGCTAAAGAAACAAGAGAAAGGCATTGTCCTTACTGATATTATCAGCATGAATAATTCAAAACTGAATAATTCAAAATGCGCCTCGGCGCACAATTCCTAATTCAAAACTCAAAACTCCTAATTCTTCGTCATGTCTCGCTTTGACTTGGATTTCACCACAAGCCAAACTCCCGAGAACACCAATACTACGGCTAATGCCTGTGTCAGCTTGAATACGGCCAAGCCTATGGCTACACTTACGCTGACCGCCACGATGGGCTGCACGTAGTTGTAGACGCTTACCACAGTCGGGCGCAGCGTCTTCTGTCCGATGATTACGCAGATGTAGCTAAGGTAAGTGCCGAAGAACACCACGAAGCCTGTCTCCCACCATGTGCTCATTGGCACGTTGGGGAAGTCGATGGCTGAAACATGGCCTATTGTGAAGGGCCATATCAGCAGCGTTGCCCACGTAAACATCCATTTGTTGACGGTGAAGAGCGAGTATTTCTGTGCCAATGGCTTGAAGAAGGCAAGGTAGAGCGCCCACGAAAACTGTGCAGACATACAGAGCAGGTCGCCCCAGATGTTGCCCACTTTGGCGTTGCCCGACGTGGCGCTTGTGGTTATTATTATCACCGCTCCCGCACATCCGAGCAGTACGCCACCGGCTTTCTTAAATGTGATAGGCTCTTTAAGGATGAAGAAAGAGAGTATCATGGCGAAGATTGGCATTGATGTGGTCATGATGCTGGAGTTGCTTGGCGACGTCATGTTGAGGCCGATGGTGTAGCAGCACTGGTTGAAGACCAGGGCAAAGAGTCCGCCGACTCCCAAGAGCAGGATGTCTTTCACGGGCACATGCTCTTTCTTCGTAAACAAGGATGTAAGCCAGAACAATATGGCTCCGCCAAGAACGCGGAAACTTACAAGGTCAAAACCGTCGATGCCGTGTAGCATGGCGTCCTTTCCGATAGGCGCCATGAGTCCCCAGAAGGTGCCGGCGCAAAGCATACAAAGGTGTGCAATAAGGGGTTGTTTCTTGTTATCCATAAAGTGTTTTTATTGTTTGATGTATCTCGTTTTGGAATGTGCAAAATTAATAATAAATAAAGAAATACGCAAAAAACACTTAATTAAACAAATTGTGCGCTTTTTTAGTATTTCTTTTATGCTTCTGTTGTTGATTTGTATGAAAATACGTATTTTTGCAAATTATCTATGCGCTTTCAACAAATAACAACATTATTATAATTTAAAGATCAATTTCATGAAGCATTTATTAACTTTTAGTAAGACGATGGCGGCATGGCTGGTCCTGCTGCTTGTAGGTCTTTTCGTGTTGCCGTCGAAGGTGGCGGCGCAGATCAGTTTTCGTGATGATTTTGATTATCCCGAAGGTAATCTTCATGGTCAGGGAGGATGGGTGCATTATGGCTCGCAGACTGTCGACCCCATTCAGGTGGTGGGCACAGCCCTCACTTATCCCGGCTATTATGAGAAGGCGGACGGCAAGAGCGTGCGCCTCGGAGCCACAAAGAGCGCTGAAGACCTGCACGTGCGATTCACCGACAACGATGAGGGCATAAAGGAAGGAAACGTATATTTCTCAGCCCTTATCAATGTGGAAGCGTGTCCGAAGGGCAATGTATATTTTTGGCGCTTGAGCCGCGAACCAAGAAGTCGGTCATCGCAGAAGGCATATCCCCCACAGAGTTGGGTCGCGTGTTCTTCGCTCCCGCAGACAATGCTGATGAGGTGAAGATTGGCGTGGAGCGTGGCGCTTCCAAGCCCGTGTTTGCAGCCGAGCCGCTGAAGCTCGGTCAGACTTACCTTGTGGTGATGCGTTACGAGATAAACGCTGTGGACCAAGGTATGGACAACGTATATCTTTATGTCAATCCTGCCAGCCTCAAGACCGAGCCTGAGACACCGAGCGCTGTCATCGACGGTGTGAACCATACCGGTGGCGGCGTGAAGAGCTACGGCTTGCAGGGACTGGAACTGCGTCAGGGCACCAACGCCTCCACGACGGCGCCCGTGATGAACGTGGCTTCCGTACGTGTGAGCGACTCTTACGCGGGTCTTTTCGGCAGTCAGGGCGAAGACACCAAGCCCGTGCTGAAGGTATCGAAGAAGACCATGGTATTGGGTCAGGTATATACTGGTGACGATTATAGCGAGGACATCATCGTTACGGGAGAGAACCTTAAGGGCGACATCACCGTAGAGTCGTCGTCTCCTGCCGTGACCGTCACGCCTGCCGTGCTCTCCAAGGACGACGTGATGAGCGGCGACGGAGCCAAGCTCAACGTGCATGTGGTATATACTGAAGGTGAGCAGAACGCCACGCTGACGCTCAAGGGCGAGGGCGTGGACGACATCGTGATAAACCTCTCGTGGGAGGCATACTCGCCTAACAACATTTCCACCATCAAGCAGCTCTATAGCGAGAACGAGGAAGACGGCCTCACTTACCGTTATTCGGGTGAGGCTACGGTTACGTATGTGGACAAGGGTGCAAGTCATCCCACATATTACTTGCAGGACGAAACGGGAGGCATCTTCTTGGAGGACGAGTTTGACGTGCTGCCTGCCGACCTTAACGTAGAGGTTGGCGACCGCATAACAGGCTTCATCTTCGGCTTGCAGAAGTCGTTCGGCACACTCAGCGCCGTGGCTTTCAACAGCAACCTTGGCAAGGTATTGTCTAAGGGTAACACCGTGGAACCTGTGGAGGCTACATTGGCTGAGATGAAGGCTGCGCCTGAGAACTACATACAGAAGGTGGTGAAGGTGAAGGGCGTCAAGTTTAAGGACGTGGCAGAGGACGCTGTCTTTGCTGAAGGCATGAAGCAGCCCGTCGTAACTGACGGCAATGATGAGGCAAAGGTGCGCATCTTCAAGAACACCACGCTCATCGGCAAGACCATTCCTACGGACGACGTGGAACTGACCGGCATCCTTACCTCCGCTTCCGCCACACAGCTTATCATCGCTCCGCGTGGCGCAGAGGACATGACTGTCATGGAGCCGCAGGGACCAGCCTCGTTTGAGGTGACGCCGACAAGCGTTGAGATGGTGGCTGGCTTCGTGGGCAAGACCGTAGAGGCTGCCAAGATACACGTATCTGCCAAGAATATGCCTGCTCCCATCCTGCTGGAGCTGACAGGTGCGGGAAGCAATCAGTTTGAGCTTTCCACCTCAAGCATCGCAAAGGGAACAAGCGAGACCGACATCATCGTGAGCTACACTCCCACAACCGTGGCAAAGCATAAGGCTTATCTTTCCATCGACTGCCCGTCTCTGCCCGAACTCTCGCAGAGCATCGTCATAAACGCCTACGCCATTGACGAACAGAATCCGCCTACAGCTACGTTAAATCCCACTGCATTGGAAAAGTTCACAGCAAAGGTGGACGAGACACAGGAGCAGACTCTTGAGATTACCACATCCGGTCTGCCCGACTTCGGTAAGATTGCGCTTCAGAGTCCCGGTGCGTTCCGCGTGAACAACACCATGCTGATGAAGGCTTCGAAGAATGTCGTGAAGGTGACATTCGCTCCGACAGCAGCCGGAACATACACCAACGCTCTCATCATCTCAGCTCTCGGCATGGAAGACATCGTGCTGCCCATCGAGGGTGTGGCAACGGAAGGCTCGCAGACCGATCCTGAAACGGAGGGCGATGAGTTTGTGCTCAGCACAGCTTCTCCCGTGACGCTTCTCAACGAGACATTCGACAACGTATCAGAACGCAACACTCCGCTGCAGTTGACGGCATGGACCAACAGCGCCCTCAAAGGCAAGCGTGCTTGGTGGGGCTATTCGTTCCCGGAGGAGGACGAGTCTGCAGGTGAGTGGGTGGCTAAGGCCACAGCTTACGACTCGAAGGTGGCAGACGGCGACGAGACTCCGATGCAGACAATGCTCGTCACACCGGCTCTCGACTTCAAGAACGCCACATCCAAGATGTTCACCTTCCGTGTTCGCGGCGACTATCTGCAGGACAACCAGACGGACAAGATGGAGCTGTGCTATATAGACATGGAGGACGGCGAACCTTACGTTCAGCCCATTGAAATGAATATGCCTTGCACGAAGGACGAGAGCGGCGAGTGGTATGAGTATCATCTCGACCTCCGCGATTACGATCTTCCTGACGTGATGTTCATGGGCTTCCGCTTCACAGGAACACGTGGCAAGCTCAACTCTGCCACATATTACATTGACGACGTGACCTACGGTCGCACCGACATCCCCGTCATCCGCACCAGCACATCGCTGCTTGCTTACAACGCAGTGGTGGACAAGGACGCTGTTTCTGACGAGATTAGCGTAACGACAGAGAACCTTGCCGAGCCGGTGAAGCTGAAGCTTGGCGGTCCGAACAGATCGAAGTTCAAGCTCTCTACTACAGAGCTCGGCACAGACGGTGGCTCGTTCACCGTCTCGTTCCATTCTTCTGACGAAGGCGTCCACGAGGCTTATGTCCGCCTCACATCGCGTGGCGCCGCCGACAAGTACGTGGCTCTCGCCGTACACAACACCGTGGCAACAGGCATTGACGCCATCCCGTCAGCCCCCGCCCGCATCGTAGTCTGCGACCTCGCCAGCCGTGTAGTGGCTGACAAGGCAGAAGCCACCCCAGCCGAAGCCGTCAGCGGACTCGCCCCCGGCGTATACGTAATAAAGATGATTACAGCCGACAGTATCAGCACATATAAGGTGCAGATTAAGTAAGGTTGGGCTTTTATGAGGGTGTGCATAGAAACATATTATGCACACCCTCATTTCTTCAAGTCCGCTATGCAAATATCGTACAAATGGTAAAAATCCGTTACAAAATAAAAATCGCTTTTAGAGATTTCTGAAGCGGTTTTTATGGTGTTTTGCAACGCTGTTGCCCCCATGATATACGAGAAAAGCCTCTTTTCCGCTCCAACAGAGCCACTGTTGGTGTGGAAGAGAGGCTCTTTTGTATGGCAAAAGAGGCGGTATAGGGGTGTAAAAGTGGCTCTATAGCAACCCAAAGATGCTTGTTTGGCTTCGTTATCCATTGCACACTTCTCCTCTTAGCAGCATAATCTGCTGTTTATCAGTACACTGTCGCTGCACGCTCAAAACTCGCGAATTTCGCACGAAGGATTTCTTTGTGCGCTGAACGAGGAGTATTGAGCATTAGAAATGCAAATATTGTCTTCGGCAGAACCGCCGAATGCTTAGTAATTTTTTGTTTGATTAAAAAAAATATAATACTTTTGTATTCAGAATATCAATTTTATCAAAATCCTAATAGTTATGAACAAGTTGTTATCATTTATTCTGACATGTTTTCTTTCAATGAACATGTTGGGCGTTTCAGCCCAAAACACATGGAGCGACGTGCTTAAAGGCCTTACGTTTGATGCTCCCGGTACGCTTTATCATCCTAAAGGCTCCACAGCCAACATGCGTGTACAGCCCAGCACCAAGGCGAAACTTGCCGAAGCAGGCGAACGCACTCGGATTGAGAAGGGAGAAATAGTGAACGATATGGGTACGGACGCAGCATGGGTCAAGACGGTTGTAGACGGCAAGACTGTATATATCAGCAAGAGCGTTATGCAGAAGACCGGCACCGCCCCCATGCAGTCAGACTTCTATAACATGCCGTATTGGCAGGAGTACAGAGAGTACGACGAGGGAAATATGGGTTGGCGAGCAGCTCCCCTCAAAGGCACCGAGGATCTTTACCTTGCCCAAGTGTCTGTACCGCAGGGATATGACTATCTGATGCTCGGCAAGAAAATCGGCAATGTACTTGTCTTCAAGTACAGAGTGCGTTTCAGTACGTTGGTGGAGGACGCAGACCTTGCTCCCGTAGGCAAGTATTCGTTGGAATCAGAGGTGGAAAATGGCGTCAAGACATATTTCCTCCAGCCCAACCGCAACATGGTAAAGGTGTTCACAGCCCGCGATTTCGGCGAGAACGAGGCGCAGTATGATGAACGTTACCTTGATTTGTCAAAGATTTCAGGAGCAATAGTATACAAGATTTTCAAGGAAGTGATAGAGAATAACGAGGTTTATTATTTCTATCTTACCTCCGATTCGTTCAGCAGCAGTCTGCCCCATCATCCATGCTAAACGCTAAAGCCATAATCAGACCCTATTTATGAGAAAGATTTTTAGCATTCTCTTATTCACACTTGCATTGCTGTCGTTCAGCAATGCAAGTGCGGAAGAAAAGCACCTGATTTATTCGTTGTTGAAATTCGACAAAAACCTTGTCACTCATGATGGAGAATATGGTTATAATCTAAAGCTCCGCTTTTATAACTATGACAAGAAATTCTACTTGAACAGCGAATCTTACAAAGTGCAGGTGAAGCTTTGGAACGACCAGGACATGAAAGTGCCATTCCCGTATGTTTCCGGCGAAACCGAACACCCCCAATATGTTATGGAGATTCTCTATGACCAGAAACATCCACTTGACCAGGAGCGTACGTTATTTGTGCCTTATGACCTTTTTTCCATGCATATGACATCGAAGCTTGGAGGCACCTATTATTCTTCGTGCACGCTGTATTACTCCATTGACGTTTACCGTACTTCAGGTTCAAAGCCTCTGGTAAGCATCTACCCCAAAGTAAATGATACGGGAGAACACAATGCATGGTTCAACTACAAGCTGTTAAGGATATGCACAGAAAGTGACGGTGCGCTTGAATGGTCTGAGCAAGCATCAAAGGAGGCAAGGCGGTTAATGGCAAAGTATCCGTATGAAGACCCGGCGGCAAATGACTTTTGCGGACAATTTGTAAAAATCTCCTACCAGCCGTTTGACGGCGCCCGGCTGAATCACCTTGACGAGTTTGAAGTGCGTGTCAGCTTCTATCATGGCCTGCTCCGTCGTGACAGACCATGTATGTTCTATGAACTGAAAGACGAGTTCGATAAAAACGGCAACAACCGTATATATTATGCCAAAGAACAGTACAGCCAACAGGCTTATAAGGACGAGAACATAGAAGAACGCTCCAGACAAACCAACAGTATCCGACGTATACGTCATGACTGGGAGCTGTTTGGCATTTTCATTCCTGAGGCTATAACGATGCTTGCAGACGAGGATAGCGAACTGGAACAAAAACATGAGAATGACACCATATCTGCTTTTGTCGACATCTATTCTATGGACGGAGCTCTTATATATAAGAATGTGGACTGTCATTACTGGGTTCGTACACCATACGTAGAGCAGAACATCGTTCCGCCTACTCCGACTGAGACTGAGGTGCTCGTGAAGCTCGGCGATTCTGAATGCCCGCATGTATGGGGCGACATACGACGTGGCGACTCGGATGGCAACGAAATCAAGAACCGAATATCTGCAGACAAATGCAATGTCATGCAGACCACAAAGTTCAACATCTATCAGGTGTGTATGAAATGTGGTGAGCGCAGAGACTTAGGACTTGTCACGGACGTCGATATATTTCCGAACTATGATACCGATGCGGCAAATCAGAAATGTTGTCCAAATGGTTATTACACAGAGGAAGTGGAGAAAAAGGAGCCGGTCAAAGTGGGAGATTACGAACGCATAGACAAGACCATATCCACATATTACATCTGTCAGGCTAAGCATATAAAACGACTGGTGTCGAAACGTAATGAGACGGAATGGCGTAACCGGGCATTGTGTCCGCCACACGACTTTATCTTTGAGAAGAAGGAAACTGTGGCGCTAACGGGCAAAAGCACAAGGTTGTACCACGAAGAGAAAGTGATGTACACCTACAAATGCAAGAAGTGCGGCATTAAGAATTATCGTTACGAAAAGGAAAATCATTCACATAAGAATGAAAAGATATGCAACACATGCATACAGTCGAATGCTTGGGTTTTCAAATACGGTGGCGTGGAGATGAAGTTCCATCTCGCTGTCAACACAAAAGACAGCACCGCTATATATGTGGCAGAAACAGAGATGACAAGAGCCCAGTGGGCGGAGCTACACCCGGAAAATACGCAAGGATGGAAGGCTGGCGACAATACTCCCGTTACTAATGTCACACCTGAGGACGCAGACATCATCATTGGCAATCTTAACAAATATGCGATGGAGAAGAATCTGCCGCTGCATTTCCGTCTGCCCACCGCTCAAGAATGGACTTATGCCTATTGGTTTGGTGGAGGCGACAAAGAGGGTTGGACACAAACAAACAGCGGTGGTGTGTTACACAACGTGGCTGAGTTGCCCGCCAACGAAATGAAGGTGTATGACATGAAGGGAGGAGTGTCCGAGATGTGCAGCGATACCATCTCCACCACTAATGAAGATGACGAAAAGATGACATTGGTAGCCGTGGCTGGTAGCAACTTCAGAGACAGATATTCTGACGTCGGCCCCACGGATATACGCTATATGGACCTGAGTGAGGGGGATGATTGCGTAGGATTGCGTATCTTTGCCGAACCCGTACTTGGCGATGACGGACAGCTCGAACCAGACCTGGATATGACGGTCGGTGAGAAATCGCGTGTAGGTGGCTTCTTCTGGACAGTCCGTGGAGTGTATCAATGCAAGTTGTGTCATCGTATAAGCTATAGTCCGTTTTCGTTCTCAGCAAAAGGATATGGCGATAAGATGCCTATAGTTTGCGAACAATAATAGAAACGGATTTTAGCAGTTTCACCGAAAAATGCCCTTTTTTGAACGATAATAGTCCATCATGTTATTGAGTTATGCTGTAACTTTGCATCTGAAAATTAAAAACCTATAACCTCTTTAAAAAGAATGCAGAGCAAATTACTCAGATTTTTATTCTTGGCCGTGACTCTGTTCTCGGCAGTAGTAACGTCCAACGCACGCAACAAGTATCTATTCGTGTATTTCACCGGCAACGATCCTCATCAGGAGCAGATATCGTATGCAGTCAGCGATGACGGATTCAATTATACTCCGCTTAACGGCGGCAAGCCGGTGGTGTCGTCTGACAGCATCGCTCGTACGGGATGCGTCCGCGACCCGCACATCCTCCGCACGAAAAACGGAGAGTATCTCATGGTGGTGACAGACATGCGGTCTTCATTAGGATGGGCAAGCAATCGTGGCATCGTGCTCCTCAAGTCGCGCGACCTCATACATTGGCAGCACCACACCGTACACTTCCCCGAGAAGTATGCAGGTAAGAACTTTGCCAACGTAACACGCGTCTGGGCACCGCAGACCATTTACGACGAGAAGGCTGGCAAGTATATGGTCTACTTCTCGCTCCTCACCAACGACGGCACCATTCCCTACGACCGTGTATATTGGGCTTACGCAAATGCCGACTTCTCTGACCTGGAGGGCGAACCGCAGGTGCTCTTCGACTTCCATGCTCCTGCCATCGACACCGACATCGTGCAGGACAAGAATGGCGAGTATCATCTCTTCTTCAAGACTGAGCAGGAGGGTGCCCACAAGGGCATCCGCCAGTATGTCTTCCGCGACCTTCACGACACGGCTTCATGGACGCTGCTCGACGGTTTCTGCGAGCAGACGAAGGATAATGTGGAGGGTGCCGGTGTGTTCCCGCTCATCGGTGGAGGCTGGTGTCTGATGTACGACTGCTATATGTCTGGTCATTATCAGTTTACGCGTAGCGAAGACCTCCGCACCTTCCGTTGGGTGGCAGACACAAAGACCACCGGAGCCTTCACGCCCCGTCATGGCACCGTCATTCAGATAACGCCGAAGGAGCTGAAAAGGCTGAAGAAAGCGTTTAGGTAAATTGCAGTTTATCGGACGGCGGACGCCGTCCGAATTAGGAGTTTTGAATTTTGAATTAGGAATTGTGCGCCATGGCGCATTATGAATTATTAAATTTTGAATTGGTGGGATAACATTAAGTGACACAGCATTTTCCCCCTATCAATTCAAAATTGAATAATTCAAAATCGCAGGCGAAGCCGAGAATAATTCAAAATTCAAAACTCCTAATTCAAAATTCGGTGCAACGCACCGCTAAATTCCTGTTTATCGGTGATATTACAAATGAGTTAGCCTTTTCTGCTTGTAAATTCCTCGTTAGGCGTGAATAGTTCTTCTTTTAATTCTTAGTTGGCGATTTTTTTCTTAATTTTGTTGTCGTTAAGCCTAAAACAGTAATATGATATACAGAAAACGCCTTCTTTTATTACTGCTATGTATTGTCTTGTTCGTATATTCGGCTGTAGCCCAAATGCGTACAAGCAATTTTGATATCAAGCAGGGATTGCCCGACAACACTATCAACTGTATTGCTCAGGACAATCGTGGATTCGTATGGACAGGTACCACAAATGGACTTGCCCAGTTTGACGGATTGTTCTTCACGTTGTTTCGCTACAGCAATACTGACCCCACCACAATATCCAACAATAACGTACATAGCCTGCTGTCCATCGACGCGGGACTGTACGTTGCTGCTGACTTCGGTGTCGACTTCTACAGTTATTCCGACAGCCGCTTCCGTCGCTGCCGGATAATAGGACTGCGAAAGACTTGTCATTCCTTTATTTCTTTGACTAAGACCAAGAGCAGCGTGTTCGTTGTGGATGACGACGGCCATCTCTATCGCTCTGCCATTGGCGAGGCCCGTTTCCATAGCGTCGCTACGGGTCAGGCGGTGCATGCCATCGCGTCCGACGGAGACTTCCTGTTTGCCGTGATGCGAGGAAGTGTGGCGATGCTTTCGTCTGACGGCAGCCGTGTATTGTCGCGCGTGAGTCTGAAGCCAAGCCCGTCAAACACATACAATGCCAGCTACTGCCGCAACACCCGACGACTGTATGTGGGCAGGGGACTAGACGAGCCTGGGCAGGCTTTCGACGTGATGGGCGGAAAGTTGAGCGAGGCGGCAGAGCCAGTGCCGGCAAGCCTTAAGATGGCGTGCGACTATGAAGGCGGTGTGGCGTTTGCTACGGACGGACATGGCGTGATATTGCGCCGTAACGGAATGGACCGTCTTATCACGGAGTACAACGCGCGGATTTGCGGCGATGCCATCTATTCGCTGCTGCCCGACCGTAACGGCAATCTGTGGATAGGTTCTTACCGCAAGGGCCTTACCCTCTACAGTGACCACCGCGACATCTTCGCTTCGCTTTCCGAACAGGCTGGCACGCTGCCGTATAACATCGTGGCGGCTGTGGCAGCGCAGGGCGACAATATATATATAGGTATGGACGGCGGCGGCATGGGAGTCTATTCGCTCAGCGGACGCAGCCTCTCCACCTACACTTCGCATAACAGCCAGCTTTGGGGCGACAACATAGTCTCTATGACAGCCGACCGGCACACGGTGTGGATGGCTGTATATAACCACGGCCTCTCGGCTTTCGACATCGCCACACATCAGATCACCAATTATCCCATACCGCTGGTCAGCAAGCGTGGCGACGTGATATGGACCATCGTGGACGACGGCAAAGGCAATCTTTGGGTTGGCGGACGCGACCTCTTCGTCTTCAACAAGCAGACACACAAGTTTCGTGTTGTGAAGGAGTTTGTCGGTTCGCTCTGCCAGTCGCTTTGTCGTAGCGGCAACTACATCTGGTTAGGCAACGACAACGGTGTCTACAAGATAGACAGCCGCACGCTTCGCACCGTGAAGCACTACAATATGTCCACGCCCGGCATGAGTCTGCCCAACGACGGGGTGCGCTATGTGTATGCCGACAGCAAGGGCAGGGTATGGGTGTCGTTCCGTTATGAGGCACCGTGCTGCATAGACGAGCCGCAGGGCAAGGTGCTCACCGGACTGACAAAGCACGGACTGGGCAGCATCATCGTCACGGGAATTGTGGAGTCGCGCCACGGCTATATGGTCTTTTCTTCCAACAACGGACTCTACATCTATTATCCCGAGAACAAGGCGTTCATGCGCCGCGACCTCGACAATTCCATACCGATGGCATACAATTATGGTGCCTGCTATTATGACGGACGACGTTATTATTTCGGTTCCGTAGAAGGGCTGGTCTTTGCTGACGACGTGCCGCTGCATTCCAAGTCGCTCTATAAGGATGTCAGCCTCGGAAGGCTGGACGTGGCAGAGGGCCGCTCCATTAATCTTGGCAGCAACAGCGAGGGAGAGGTGACGCTCGGCTGCCACGAAAACTATTTCACCATACATTATTCGGTGCCCGAATATGGCGCCCCCCGCTCGCTCCACTTCTCGTATTACCTTAAGGGAATGGAGGAAACGTGGAATGAGATGACCGACCGACGCGAGGTCAGCTATACCAACGTGCCGCCCGGCACTTATGAGTTTCTCGTGCGCTGCACCGACCTTACGGGTCGCTGGACCAGTGCCTCCGTGCTTCGCATTACGGTTCTCCCGCCGTGGTATCTCACGTGGTGGGCGAAGGCGCTGTGGCTGTTGATGGTCATCGGCGTGGTGTATGCCAGCTTCCGCCTCTACCTCAGAATGCTGAAGATGCGCCACCGCATGGAGCTGGCTGAGGTGGAGAAGGAGAGCCAGCGCAAGCTGGACGATGCCAAGATGACGTTCTTCGCCAGCATCACGCACGAACTGCGCACCCCCGTCTTTCTCATTGCCGCCCAGCTGGAGGAGTTTATTGACCGCAAGCAGTCTGTAGTGAGCGTCCCGTCGGCTTACCTTATGGCCATGCACCGCAGCGCCATGAAGATAAACAAACTCATCAGTCAGGCCATAGACTTCCGCAAGGCTGACAAGGGCAAGCTGGTGGTGAAGCGTCAGGAGATAGACGTGGTGGATTTTGTAGGCAACCTTGCCGGCGACTACGACGACCTGCTCGACCAGAAGCACATCGCCTTCCGTACCGTCCTGCCCAAGCAGCCCGTCCTGCTGAAGATGGACGGAGAGAAGATAGAGATGTGTCTGAACAATCTCATATCCAATGCGTATAAGTATACCAACAAGGGCGGACACGTGGTGCTTACCGTCACCGACTGTCCCGACCGCGTGGTGTTCTCCGTAAAGGACGACGGCATCGGCATCGTGCCCGAGGCGCGTACCGAGATATTCGAGAGCTTCTTCCGCACAAGTCGTGGTCAGGCGAAGAGCAAGGGCGACGGCATCGGACTTTCCTTTGTCCAGACTCTTGTGGAGCTGCACGGCGGTGAGATGCATCTTGAGAGCGAAGTGAACGAGGGTTCCGACTTCTCGTTCTACATTCCGAAGACTGCGGCGGACAAGACTGTGACTGAGGTGGAGAAAGAGAAAGAGGAGGAGAAGCCTGCTCCAGAGGAGGCAATGGAAGAGTCCGTTGTTGAGGCTGTGCCCGGAACGGCGCCATTGAAGGAGAATCCCACTGCCACCCACTCCATACTGCTCATCGACGACGAGCGTGAGACGGTGGCGCTGCTCGAGCGTAATCTCATTAACGACTTCCGCGTGCTGAAGGCATACGACGGCGAAGAGGGTCTGCGCATGGCTGCCGCCTCATTGCCGGACATCATCGTGTGTGACATGATGATGCCGCAGCTCGACGGATTGGGCTTCCTGCGTGCCCTGCGCGAGGACAAGAAGCTGAAGCACATAAAGGTGATAATCTTCACCGGCCAGACCTCCGAGGAGGAGCGCATCGCCGCCTATGACGCAGGAGCCGACGCCTTCCTCACGAAGCCCGTATCGCTGAAGCTGCTGCGCGTCCGCATTGACCGCCTCATAGCCGAGAGCGACGCCGCCTCGCTGACCGCCGATCTCGCAAGCAGCAAGCGCACGTACACGAAGGAAGAGCAGAAGTTCCTGCTGCGTTGTCGCGAGATAATAGACGACAACATGGGCAATCCTGACTTCAATGTGGACTTCCTGGCGGAGAAACTCGCCATGAGTCATTCCACGCTCTACAAGAAACTGAAGCAGATGACCGGCATGTCCCTCATCGAATTTGTCAACGACTATAAGATTTACAAGGCTGTGCAGGCTTTCAAGGAGGGTCAGACCAACGTGGTGAGAGTGGCGGAGATGTGTGGCTTCGGCGACATCAAGAACTTCCGACAGCTCTTCAAGCGCAAGATGAATATGACCCCGAAGCAGTATGTGCAGAGCTTGTGAGGCAGCGGACGGCACTCGCCGTCCGAATTAGGAGTTTTGAATTTTGAATTATTCTCGGCTTCGCCTGCGATTTTGAATTGTTCAGTTTTGAATTGGCTGTTTTTGACAGGGAGACCTGTTTTTGACAAGAAGACATGAAGAACAGGCTTATTCTATCAATTCAAAACTGAATAATTCAAAATGCGCCTTGGCGCACAATTCCTAATTCACAATTCCTAATTCAAAATTCGGACGGCGGATGACGTCCGATAAATTATTTTAAGGGTGGTTTTCGTTTTTATACCTTTTTTTACGATTTACGAGAAATCCCCCTTTTTTGAACTAAAAACACCCCATTCTTATTATCCCTTTATTGTAATTTTGCGGCAGAAACAATGCAGCGAAGTCTGCGAACCTACTTGTTAAGGCTCTATGACAGACAGAGCGAAATGACAAAGCCTAAATAAAGAATATTACAATAATTAAAAACTTAAAACCCAGCATTTATGACATTTAAGCCAAATTCTCTTCGCACAGTCATGCTTATGGCTGTTGCTCCCGTGATTGGTTTAGCATTCCAGTCGTGCGGCGATGACACTGACGACTATCCCACCGTGGACGGTAAGGCGCCGACATTGTCTCTTAAGACCAATCATCTTCAGGTTGAACCTGGACGTACTTTTAACATTGAAGGAACGTTGAAGGATGCCGACGGTCTGAAGTCTGTCCGACTGAAGAGCGAGGGTATGCTCCTGGACAAGACCATCAATTTTCTTGAGGTCTATTCAGACTCACTCCTTCACGACTACAATCTCTCTTACGCATACACACCTGCGTCTGACTGGACCGACGACACAAGCTTCCCGTTGGAAGTGACCGTCGAGGACGTCGGAGGACGAACCACCACACAGACCATTCAGGTGTCGGGCGATGGCGACTTCACAAATCCTCTCTTCACAGCGGCTCCTTCGTCTGAGCTGACTGTTCTGGTGCAGAATCCGAAACTCTCGCTCAATGCCACAGTTACTGACAATAAGAAGTTGCAGAGCATCGTGGTGGACATCCCCGGACTCAACATCAACGATTCCATACTTATCAGCGGCACCGAATACCAGCTTAAGAAGGTGTATGATATGCCCACAACCGAGACTTCTTATATGATGACCGTCAGAGTGTATGACGCGCTTGGCAACAAGACAGAGACCAACAGTGTCATCAACGTAAGTGAGCTGCCCGACTTCAAGAAGATGTATCTTGCAGATGTCGAGACTGCTGCCGAGCTTACCAGCGACCTTTACGGTGTGCCGATGCTTATCGACCACGTAGGCGAGTATAAGTATAAGGCACTCTACTATAATAAGAAGGCTGGCACCGGCGTACGCTTCGTTCCGCAGCCCACCGACTTTGAGCCTATCTGCTTCGGCGTGGATGAGAGCACCGGTCTGCTTACGAGCAGCCCGAGCGAGGCTAAGCCTATCGTTCTCGACAAGGTCGGCTACTACGAGATTACGTTCAACACCGTCACCGGCGACTACGACGTTCAGGAATACACGCCTACCACAGCCAAGATGGTAGTGGACGGCACGCAGACAAAGAACTATAATGATGGTGCCGGCGACCAGCCGTTCATGATCTGTCTTGCAGGTTCGGGTCTGCCTGACACTCCGTCATGGACAACCAATCAGAACGACAAAGCCTTTATCCTCAATCAGGACAAGAAGAATCCCTACCGCCTCTATCGTGAGATGAAGCTCAAGGCAGGCGACAAGGTCAGCTTCACGATTAGCGCCACACACTGGTGGGGCTGGTGGCCGGAGCCTTACTGGCGCTTTGACGGTTCGGAAGGCAACGAGAAGAACGTGCTCAACGGCGGCGAAAACATGAAGGAAGTGGAGGTGAAGACCTCTGGCACCTACCTCATGGAGTTCGACTACAGCCTGCTGCGCTCTCGTATTACACTCGTGAAATAAATACCCTATTATTATAATCCTAAACTCAACAATAAGATGAACAAAAGATATATGGTAGCTGCCATGGCCTCTTCTCTTGTGCTTGCAGCCAATGCACAGACAGTGAAGGTGACAGGTCAGGTGGTGGACGATAAGAACGAACCCGTTATCGGTGCGTACGTTAAGGTGAAAGGCTCGAATAAAGGTGCCGTTACCGACATCGACGGCAACTATACCATCGACGCAGACAAGAACGCCACACTCGTAGTAACCTACGTTGGTATGGCTGAGCAGGAGATAAAGGTTGCCAACCGCACACTGGTTAACGTAGTGATGAAGGACAATGCCAACGACCTCAATGAGGTGGTGGTCATCGGTTACGGTCAGGTGAAGAAGAGCGACCTCACCAGCTCCATCTCAGCCATCAAGGGCGACAAGCTGGACAAGCTCTCTACGGGTAACGTAATGACAGCCCTTCAGGGTCAGGTCAACGGTGTGCAGGTGAGCACAGCAGGTGGTCCGGGTGCTTCTCCTCGTGTCATCATCCGCGGTGTCACCACCGTTAACGGATCAGATCCGCTCTACGTTGTTGACGGAATGCCCGTAGGCAACAACATCAACTTCCTCAATCAGAACGACATCGAGAGCATGCAGGTGCTCAAGGACGCATCGGCATCAGCCATCTACGGTACGCGAGCTTCCAACGGCGTGGTGCTCATCACCACTAAGAAGGGCAAGAAGGGCGAGGCTAAGTTCACTGCTTCTGCCACCGTAGGTCTTCAGACTCTTGCCAAGCAGAAGATGGCAGACTCGAAGGAATACAAGAAAGTGTTTGACGCTCGCTACGTTAACGACGGCAATGTTTCGCCGTTCAAGGGCACGGACGATGTTTATACAGACTGGTGGAAGGAGTGCTTTAACGACGTGGCTGTACAGCAGAACTACGACCTCTCGTTCTCCGGCGGTACGGACAAGCTGATCTATTCGGGTAGCATCGGCTACTACAAGCAGGACTCTCAGTACAAGGTGGGACAGTGGCAGAAGCTCTCTGCACGCTTCTCCACAGAGTATAACTTCAATAAGATAGTAAAGGCAGGTATCGACTTCACTCCGCGTTACGAGCAGTGGGACGACACGCCCGACCTTATCGGTGGCATCATATCTATGGACCCAACCACTCCGGTGATGCTCGACAAGAGCGAGTGGACCAGCAATCCCTATAACAACTATGCCCGTTCGCACAACAACGAGGAGCATAACCCGGTGGCTAAGATGTATCGTATGGACTCTGGCGCAAGCGAATACGGCTTGCTCGCCACACCGTTCATCAGCCTTACGCCGATTAAGGGACTGACCGTCCGTTCACAGTTCGGCATGAACGCCCGCTTCCGCCGTACAGATACGTTCAACGTGGACTTCTTCATCGACAACCTTGAGAAGAACGACAACAACAACGCCAAGCGTAAGATGGAGAACTGGGTGGACTGGAACTGGACCAACACCGTCAACTATATGAACACCTTCGCAAAGAAGCACAACGTCAACCTTATGGGCGGTTACACCATGGAGCGCTTCCAGGACTACTGGGCAGAGGCTTACTCGGAGAACATCCCCAACAACGACCCCTCGCTGCGCTATCCGAGCTCAGGAACAAAGAATCCGGCTGCCACTGGTACTGACACCTTCACATCGCTCATCTCTTACCTCGGTCGTGTGATGTATAACTACGATGAGAAGTATTACCTTACAGCTACGGTCCGTGTGGATGGTTCGTCAAAGTTCTCTAAGGACAACAAGTGGGCTACATTCCCCTCTGTTTCTGCTGCATGGCGTCTTACCGGTGAGGAGTTTATGAAGAACCAGAAGGTCTTCGACGACATCAAGATACGTGCAGGTTGGGGTAAGGTAGGTAACCAGAACATTGACAATTCGGCTTATCTCAGCTCCATCGGTACAACGGAGTACGTATTCGGACAGACACCTATCCGCGACATCGGTTCTACTGTCTCAGGCATCGGCAATTCCAGCCTTAAGTGGGAGACCGTGGAGGACTGGAACGTAGGTCTTGACCTTGCTCTGCTTCAGAGCCGCTTGAAGGTCACAGCCGACTACTTCCACAAGACCTCTCACGACATGCTTATGAAGAAGGACAACCTCCTCGTGCTCGGTTATCCGATGTGGAACGGACAAATGTGGGAGAACGTAGGTGAGATGAAAGCCACCGGATGGGAACTCGGCATTAACTGGAACGACCACGTCTCAGACTTCACTTACGGCATCGGCGTAAACCTCTCGCAGGTGCGAAACAAGGCCGTCAAGCTTAACGGCGACTACATCTGGACAGGTGGTTTCTCTGGCGACTGGATTGTACGCAACGCTGCTGGCGAATCGCTCAGCCAGTTCTACGGTTATCAGACTGACGGAATATTCCAGAACGAGACAGAGGTGAAGTCGTACACCGACGAGCACGGCACGGCTCTTCAACCCAATGCACAGCCCGGCGACCTCCGCTTCGTCGACCGCAACCATGACGGCGTGATCGACTCGAACGACAAGACCAACATCGGCAATCCGTTCCCTGACCTCATGATGGGCGTAAACCTCAATGCCGCTTACAAGGGCTTCGACTTCGTGGCCAACTTCTACGGCACATTCGGCAACGACATCTACAACCTCAACAGAGGTCGTTATGCAGGTGTAGGCGGTCAGAACGTATATGCCGGCACATATGACAAGACATGGCGTGCGGACAACAAGGGAGCAGAATTCCCCCGTCTTTCTGCCAACGACTCTAACATGAACTACAAGCGCGTCAGCGACTTCTTCGTAGAGGACGGTTCTTACTTCCGCTGCAAGCTCCTCCAGATTGGCTACACACTGCCTAAGGAGTGGTTCAGTAACAAGCTCAACCTCCGTCTGTCGTTCTCGGCACAGAATCTCTTCACCATCACCGGCTACTCAGGAGCCGACCCGGAGACAGCCTCAATGGGTAAGAGCGTGACAGAGGCAGGTATCGACTACAGCGGCTATCCTAACCCGCGCACCTTCCTCTTCGGTGTTAACATGAGCTTCTAAGACTATTATATATATAATGTGTAATAACAATAAAACAAGCATATAGATTATGAAAAAATATATCATTGGTTTGACATTGATGTCGGCTCTCTCAATGGGCTTGACCTCATGCTCGGATTTCCTTGACGAACCAATCCGTGGTCAGCAGGACATGACCAACTATTTCACCACCGAAGAGGAGTGTGCCAAGCAGATAACCGGCTGCTACAACTTCCTCGACGGTCGCGACTGGTGGCAGATCTACAAGTTCTATAATCTCTGCAACATCACCACCGACGACTGCTGGATGGGCAACACCACACAGGATCCGGGCGAATATCGCGTGGCTTGTATGTTCACTGGCAACACCATCGATCTTGGCAATGCCTGCCAGAACTTCTGGCAGTATCGCTATAAGGGCATCACACAGTGTAACATCGCCATCGAAAAGATTCCGCAGATTAAGTTTAATGACGAGAAGGTGCAGAAGCGTCTTGTCGCTGAGGCCAAGTTCCTTCGCGGTTTCTATTATTTCGACCTTGTTAAGAACTTCGGCGGTGTGCCCATCATGCTGAAGCTGAAGATGCCTTCAGAGGTGCAGGGCGTAGAGCGTGCCTCCAAGGAAGAGACCTACGCACAGATTGAGCAGGATCTGAAGGAAGCCGCTGCCGACCTTCCCTCACGTTCAGAGCAGGCTGCCAGCCAGGTGGGTCACGCCACCCGTGGCGCTGCTTTGGGCTTCCTCGCCAAGGCTTACCTCTATGAGGGCAAGTATGAGGAGGCAGAGAAGGTGCTTCAGGAACTCTGCTGCCGTGGCTCTTTCGCTGGTCAGACACCGGAGTATAAGCTCATGGACGACTTCAGCAAGGTATGGAACATCGACTATAACAACAGCGACGAGAGCCTCTTCGAGATTCAGACACTCGACGACACACAGTACGGTCTTGGCGAGCGCTATTCTGTAATTGTAGGTTCGCGTGACGATTCAGGTTGGGCATGGGGACAGCCCACCAGCGACCTTGAGAACGCATTCAAGGCACAGGGCGATGAGATTCGTCTTAAGTACACCATCCTCCACGACGGTCAGACCGACGTGCCGGGCGACCCGACATGGAACGAGGACAATCCTTACGTCGTTTCGGCAAGCAAGCACAAGTCAGGACGTTGCAACATGAAGCTCTTCATCCCCGTGGGCAAGCGTCCGAGTCCGTACGACGCCGCTCACAACCCGCTCAACATCCGCTTGCTCCGCTATGCAGAGGTGCTGCTGATGTATGCTGAGGTGGAGAACCAGCTCGGTCATGACAGCGAGGCACAGTGGGCATTGAATGAGGTTCGCGGTCGTGTTCATCTCTCTGCCGTGACAACCACTGGTAAGGAGCTTCGCGATGCCATCCGTGCAGAGCGCCGTCTGGAGCTTGCCCTTGAGGGCACACGCCTTGACGACCTCCGTCGCTGGAAGATGGACGACGGCAAGACAATGATGGAGCACGTCTTCGGTCCTAACGGCTCGTTCGTTAAGTACAACATGGAGACTTCCACCGACCCGTACGAGACAACCAACCAGATTGAGAACAGCAACGAGGGCATCAACTTCCAGGCTCCTCGCGACCTGCTCTTCGCCATCCCTAACTCAGAAATAACAATGTCTAACGGATCAATCAAGCAGAATCCGGGATATAATTAATTGACAAATATATTTGAGAGTTGAGGGTTGAAAGTTGAGAGTTGAAAGTTATGATATGTAATTGCTGCTAATCATAACTCTCAACTTTCAATTCTCAACTCTCAACTTTCATTCAACTCTCAACTTCCATTCAACTCTCAACTTAAAATAAATTATTACTATGAACAAATGTCTTCTTCTCTCCATCACCTCTTTATTGGCATTCTCAGCCAGCACCTCAGCCCAGTCAACCTATAAAGTGACGCTCACCCCCAACACCACATATCAGACCATTCAGGACTTCGGCGCGAGCGACTGCTGGACAGCCGACTTCGTAGGCAAGTGCTACAGCGATGCGGAGAAGGAAAAGTCGGCACGCTGGCTTTTCAGCCGCGAGTTCGACAGCAACGGCAATCCAGAAGGCATCGGACTGTCCGTATGGCGCATCAATCTTGGTGCAGGATCGGCAGAGCAGGGCGATGGCAGCGGAATAGACGACATCACACGCCGAGGCTATTGCTACCTCGACGCGAAAGGAACGTACGACTGGACCAAATCCGCCGGTCAGCAATATTTCATGCAGCAGGCAAAGAAGTATGGCGTAGACCATTACCTGCTCTTCTGCAATTCAGCCCCAGTGCAATTCACAAAGAACGGCAAGGCTTGCGCCAATGCCGGAGAAAAAGGTTGCAATCTCAATGACAACCATTATGGCGACTTCGCCTCTTTCCTTACGACTACAACAAAGCACTTCATTGACGAAGGCTACAACATAACACTTATCTCACCCGTAAACGAACCGCAGTATGACTGGACCAACGGTCAGGAAGGTTCGCCCTGGACCAACGAGTGCATCAGCCGTCTGGCGCGTGAGATTGACGCTTCCATAACGAAGCAGGGCATCGCCTCAAAGATTCTTCTGCCCGAGGCGTGTCAGTGGAAGGCTCTCTATAAGGACGGCACGGAGAAGCGTGCCAACAATCAGATAGAGGCTTTCTTCAATCCGGCCAATACCGACACCTACGTCGGCGACCTGAAGCATCTTCAGCGTGCGGTGGCAGGACACAGCTACTGGACCTTCTCCACCAACGAGGACCTGCAGGACATCCGCAAGGCGGTGGCTGAGAAGGCGGCACATTACGATGTGGACGTTTATCAGACCGAATGGAGTATGCTCGACAAGGAGCCGTCCACCTCGGCAGGCTTCCCCGCAAGTTATGATGATGCCTCATACATGGACATCGCCCTCTATATGGGTAAGCTCATACATTGCGACCTTACCTTCGGCAATATGGCTTCGTGGAGCTATTGGACTACGTTCGCACAGGAGAAGTGGGGACAGAAAAACCGCTTTTATCTGCTCCGTCTCAACACTAAGGGCGACACAGGCAACGAGAGCTACGGCGACATCACCACAGGCGGAACCGTCACGGACAACGCCAACCTCTGGGTGCTTGGCAATTACAGCCGCTTCATCCGTCCGGGATATCGCCGCATCAGCCACACCACCAATCAGTCTGAGAGCCTCAACAAGCTCATGGGTTCGGCATACGTATCGCCGGACGGCAAGCGCATCGTAGCTGTATACGTCAATATGGGTTCTGCCACGGGCGTTATGCTCAATGTGGACGGTCAGTCTGCCGCCAAGCAGATAAACCTCTATCGCACCTCCGAAACAGAAAACCTCAAGCACATAGCCGAGACCTATACGCTCGGACAGCGCATCATGATTCCGAAGAAGAGCGTCAGCACCTTCGTCATCGACTTCGACGCTCCCGTAACAGCCATCAATGGCGTACGCACGGACAATGACGCTGCCACACAGGACACTAACGTTTACTCTCTCGACGGCAAGATGGTGAAGGCGCAGGCTACGTCGCTCGCCGGACTTCCAAGCGGAGTATACGTATGGAAGGGCAGCAAGATTGCTGTGAAATAAAATAAAACAACTCGAATCTGGATATGGCAAACAGAATTTTCAAGGCTCTTTCCCTTGCCGTGATGCTCTCCGCATCCGCAGGAATATCAGCCCAAACACGTTATACGGTGCTTCCGTCATCGCCCGAACAGCACATCCAGCACTTCGGTGCGAGCGACGCATGGAGCATGCAGTTCATCGGTCTATGGCCCGAACAGCAGCAGCGTCAGGTGGCAGACTGGCTCTTTTCCTCCGAAAACGACGAGCAGGGCAAGCCGAAAGGCATCGGTCTGTCTATATGGCGATTTAATCTTGGCGCGGGTAGTGCGGAGCAAGGCGACAAGGCTGAGATAAATTCCGCCACCCGAACCGAATGTTTCCTCCGTGCTGACGGCACCTACGACTGGACCAAGCAGGAAGGTCAGCGACGCTTCCTCAAGCTCGCAAAGGAGCGTGGCGTACCTTACATGTTGGCTTTCTGCAATTCGGCTCCCGTATATTTCACGAAGAACGGGCTTGCCACCAACACCGGTCGCGGCGGCACCATAAACCTGAAGGATGACTGTTACGACGATTTCGCACGCTTCATGGCTACGTCCGTAAAGGGCATTGAGGAGCACGACGGCGTACATATTGACTATATCAGTCCGTGCAACGAGCCGGACGGTCACTGGAACTGGCTCGGTCCGAAGCAGGAAGGATCGCCTGCCACCAACCGCGAAGTGGCGCATGTGGCTCGCGAACTGGGCAAGGCGCTGTCGAAGCAGAAGCTCAATACGGAGATTCTCGTCAACGAATCGAGCGACTATCGCTGCATGCTCGGCACACACGTGGCTGACTGGCAGCGTGGCAATGAGATAAAGGCGCTCTTCTCGAAGGACAGCACGCAGACTTACGTGGGCAACGTGAAGCACATGATGCCGCTCATCGGCGGACACAGCTACTGGACCAACACTCCCATCGACTATATGCGTGAGTGCCGTATGCAGGTGCGTGAGGCTTGCAAGAAGCAGAACATCAAGTTCTGGCAGACCGAAATCTGCATCATGGGCAACGACGAGGAGATTGGCGGAGGAGGCGGTTACGACTTCTCAATGAAGACCGCACTCTACGTGGCACGTGTCATCCATCACGACCTCTGCTACGCCAATGCCGAGAGCTGGAGCTGGTGGCGTGCCGCAGGTGGCGACTATCGCGACGGACTGCTGCGCATCTACAGCAACGACGGATGGAAGACGGGATATGCTGTCGACTCGAAGCTGCTCTGGACGCTTGGCAATTACAGCCGCTTCGTGCGTCCCGGCGCACAGCGTTTCGACATACGTACGGTAGGCGAGGACGGCAAGGAGATAACCGAAGGCTTCAACGACCCGAAGGGAGTGATGTGCTCCGCTTACCGCAACAGCGACGGCAAGTGGGCCATTGTAGCCATCAACTATTCGGAAGACGTAAAGCCCGTCAGCTTCAACGTGGAAGGTGTCAGCGCAAAGACATGGCGTATGTATCGTACGAGCAACGTCTCGGCAGAGAGTCTGGCACCGATAGGCACAACGGACGGAACCACCTCTCTGGCTCCGCGCAGTGTTACCACGCTTGTGGAGGAGTAAGACAAGTTGAGTGTTTAGATTTGAAAGTTTAGAGTTATGATATGCATTATTGCAGATTATTCTGCATCTAAATAAAATTAGTACATAGAAAGAATGAAACCGACATCCAAGATATTCTTGAGTCTGGCTCTTATGTCGTCGCTGACGGCAAGCGGTTTTGCTGCCGTGCCGTCGGCTGCGGCTCCACAGGCAACGAGTCAGAACACGTTCGCCACGGGCGACAAGACCTTCCTGCTTAACGGCAAGCCGTTCGTGGTGAAGGCGGCAGAGATACATTATCCGCGCATCCCGCGCCAGTATTGGGAGCATCGCATCAAGATGTGCAAGGCGCTCGGCATGAACACCATCTGCATCTACATCTTCTGGAACATCCACGAACAGCGCGAAGGCGTCTTCGACTTCTCAGGTCAGAACGACGTGGCAGAGTTCTGTCGCCTTGCCAAGAAGAACGGCATGTACGTCATCGTGCGCCCCGGTCCATACGTTTGTGCGGAGTGGGAGATGGGCGGTCTGCCTTGGTGGCTGCTCAAGAAGAAGGACATCCGTCTGCGCGAGCAGGATCCTTACTTCATGTCCTGCGTCGATCGCTTCGAGAAGAAGGTGGCTGAGCAGCTGGCTCCGCTTACCATCCAGCGTGGCGGACCTATCATCATGGTGCAGGTGGAGAACGAGTATGGCAGCTACGGCGAGGATAAGGCTTACATCTCCGACATCCGTGACACGCTCCGCAAGTACTGGGACACGCCCGACGCCAAGACCACGCTCTTCCAGTGCGACTGGAACTCCAACTTCGAGAAGAACGGACTGGACGACCTTACATGGACGATGAACTTCGGAACAGGTGCCAACATCGACGACCAGTTCCGCCGTCTGCGCGAGCTTCGTCCCAACGCACCTTTGATGTGCTCCGAGTTCTGGAGCGGATGGTTCGACAAGTGGGGGGCACGTCACGAGACGCGTCCTGCCAAGGACATGGTGGACGGCATTGACGAGATGCTCTCAAAGGGCATTTCCTTCTCGCTCTACATGACTCACGGCGGCACGTCGTTCGGTCATTGGGCTGGTGCCAACTCGCCCGGATTCGCCCCCGACGTAACGTCTTACGACTATGACGCGCCCATCAATGAGTATGGCGCTCCGACGGAGAAGTACTGGCTCTTGCGCAAGACTCTCCAGAAATACGCTGACGGTAAGCTGCCTGCCGTTCCCGGTAAGGCGGCTGACATCATCAGCATCCCGAAGATGACGCTTAAGAACGTGGCTCCCATCTATATGGGTGTGGACAGCACGGCTGAGAGTCGTGACGTCCAGACATTCGAGGAGATGAACATGGGCTACGGTTCGATGATATACAACACGGAGTTGCCCGAAATCTCAGAAGGCTCGATGCTCCACATCAACGGTCACGACTTCGTACAGGTGTTCGTCGGCGGCAAGTATGTCGGTAAGATAGACCGTGTGAAGAACGAGCGCTCGCTGCCTCTGCCAGCCACCAAGAAGGGCGACGTGCTGACGCTGCTCGTTGAGGGAATGGGCAGAATAAATTTCGGTCGTGCCATCAAGGACTTCAAGGGTCTGGTGGGCGACGTGACGCTCACGGCTGACGTTGACGGCGACGAGCTTACATGGAATCTCAAGGACTGGCGCATGCGCCGCATCGCTGACGACTATCAGACAGCCCGCCGTGCCATGACCACTCCGCGCAACGACTTAGCTCTCGCCTTGAATACGCCGTCCGCGATAGGCTATTACAAGGCTACGTTCAAGCTGAAGAAGACGGGCGACACGTTCCTCAACATGGAGACATGGGGCAAGGGACAGGTGTATGTCAACGGACATGCGCTCGGTCGTTTCTGGAGCATCGGTCCGCAGCAGACGCTCTATTGTCCAGGCTGCTGGCTGAAGAAGGGCGAAAACGAGATTGTGGTGCTCGACGTTGTGGGTCCGAAGCAGCCCGTGGTTTGGGGACAGACCAAGCCCGAGCTCGACAAGCTGCAGCTCGAGAAGTCGGCCAAGCACAACAACATCGGCGACAAGCCCGACCTCAACTCAGCCACTCCCATTGCCAAGGGCGAGACGAAGCCGGGCAACGGATGGCAGACCATCGGCTTCAGCAATGCAGCCACCGGTCGCTACGTAGCCATAGAATGTCCTTCCACGCATGACGGCAAGCCCGTCGCCATAGCCGAGCTTTACCTTCAGGGTGCCGACGGCAAGCGTCTCTCACGTGACGGTTGGGACGTCAAGTACGCTGATTCAGAAAACCTCCAAGGCAATCACACTGGCGACAAGGCATTTGACCTCCAGGAGTCAACCTATTGGCAGACGGAGCGCGAAGCCGCCTCTCCCCACCTCCTCGTCATCGACATGGGCACGGAGCAGACCGTAAAGGCTCTGGAATATCTGCCTCGCATGGAGCAGGGTGCTCCCGGCAGCGTGAAGGAGTATAAGGTTTATGTGTATTAAACATCGTTGAGACTGTCTGCTGTGGTAGGCAGGGCTTTAACAAAAACCTGACTCCACAGTCTGCTTATGGGCGCAAATCCTATCGGATTTAAACAAAAGGCTTTACATTAGGTCTTACGAGAACCAGTTCTCGACAACCTAATGTAAAGCCTTTTATTTGTGCACAGCACGCGCCCATAAGCGGAAAAACAAAGAAAAACACAATAGCGGCTGGCAACTGCCATCCGAATTTTGAGTTAGGAATTTTGAGTTCTTGCTTAGGCAAGCGGCAAAGCCGAGCGGTGAATTATTCTCGGCTTCGCCTGCGATTTTGAATTGTTCAGTCGTTTGAATTACAGTAGACAGTGCAAATATAGGAGGCTATGGCGTCTCGCCATAGCCCCGCAGCCTCCCATAGCAGAACACCAATCTTCTCTTACTCTATCAACTTTTCTTGGGTGCGTGGCTAAGGCGGGACGCCATAGCCTCCTAAGTTTGCATTGTTGATTATTGACTTTAATCGTGAGAAAAACGCATAAGAAACATAATATAATTGCGCTTGTTATCCGAAACCGCCACTTTAGTCACCTTACATCGAACGATATGAATGCTTACATCGAACGGTATGAATGCTTACATCGAACGGTATGAATGCTCATATCGAACGAAGTGAGAGACCGAACAAATTGTTTTGTGTCAGCAATAGTAGCGGTTTTGTAAGAGAATAGGGCTTGTTTGATTTTTTTAGACAAGAAGACATGATTGAGGAGATATCGTCTAATTGGTAAGGTTTTATCCCATTTCTTTGCTTCTCTGACTTTTTATTTGTAACTTCACGGCAAAATAAAGCATGTAGGATTATGGCAAGACTTGTAAATTTTTATCCCGTTGGTATTCAGACCTTCGAGAATATTCGCGAAGGCAATTATCTCTATGTAGATAAGACCAAGTATGTCATTGACTTCAGGCAGAAGAAGATGAAGTATATTTTTCTGAGTCGTCCCAGACGATTCGGCAAGTCTCTTTTTGCCTCCACACTTCATGCTTACTTTGCCGGAAAGAAGGAACTCTTCGAGGGCCTGGCTATAGCCGATTATGAGAAAGAATGGGTGAAGTATCCTGTGCTCCATTTCGATATGAGCGGAGCAAAGCATATGGATAAGGAACATCTGGAAAGATACCTCTCTGACGTGCTTGACGACCAGGAGGCTGTGTTCGGATATAAGAGCGAAAAGGTGGACCCGAACATTCGTTTGAAGGATCTTGTGAAGAAAGCCAATGAGCAGACAGGGCAGAAGGTGGTCATCATCATTGATGAGTATGATGCTCCGTTGCTGGATGTGGTGCATGAGAAAGAAAACTTACAGCCACTTCGCCAGATGATGCAGAACTTCTTTAGCCCAGTGAAATTGCTCGATCCATATCTGGAGTTTGTCTTTATAACAGGCATTACCAAGTTCTCACAACTCAGCATCTTCAGCGAACTGAACAATCTTGACAACATCAGCATGTACGACCAGTATTCTGCCATTTGTGGCATCAGCCTTACAGAGCTGACCACGACGATGCGTCCTGATGTGGAGGCTCTTGGCGAGTCTCTTGGTATGACATACGAGCAGTGTGTGGAAGAGTTGCGCAGATATTATGACGGTTATCATTTCAGCGAACATTCTGAGGATGTTTTCAATCCGTTCAGCCTGATAAAGGCATTGAACAATCAGAAGATAGCTCCTTACTGGTTCGGTTCGGGCACTCCAAGCTATCTGGTAAAGGCTCTTCAGAAATATCATGTGGGTGTGATGGATATTGAGAAAGACAGCTGTGACGTGGACGACTTCGACGTTTCGCCTGAGCAGATGACTTCTGCACTTCCCTTATTGTATCAGAGCGGTTATCTGACCATAAAGAAGTTTAATCCCATTCTCCATCGCTACACCTTAGGATATCCAAATAAGGAGGTGAAGATTGGGATGCTGAAGAGTCTTGCGCCTAACTATCTGTCGCCCATATCGTACGATAACAGTAGCGTAGTGGGAGATTTCTTGGAGAAGCTTTATGAAGGTGATATGGAAGGAGCGATGCTAAGGTTGCAGGCTTATCTTGCCAGCATATCCAACCGTCTGAGCAATAAGAACGAGCGCGACTTCCAGACCGTCTTCTATCTGATATTCAATCTGATGGGTGCTTATATGCGTGTGGAGGAAGACAGCGCTGTAGGAAGAGCTGACACCGTACTGTATATGCCCGATGCCGTGTATGTGTTCGAACTGAAATATGACGGTTCGGCAGAGGATGCCCTAAGACAAATAGACGATAAGGGCTATCTCATCCCTTATTCTGCTGAAGGCAAGCGTCTGGTGAAGGTTGGAGTGAATTATGACAGCAAGCGCCTGACCATAGGAGAATGGAAGATTGCGGAGGCTTGACAGGGAAATGTATCTTGCAACGAATTGTGAATTAGGAGTTATTAGGCAGGGCTTTAACAAAAACCTGACTCTACATACCTTTTGTTGTCACACCCTACGGGTTCATTATATCGTTTGGCGAATGGGCTTTACGAGAGCGTTGCTCTCGACCCCATCCTCTAAACGATATAATGAGTGATGCCGAAGCATTACTGTGCCAACAAAAGGAAAAACATAAAAAACACAAGGTAGCGGACGACAAGTCGTTCGAATTAGGAATTTTGAATTATGAATTATGCGCCAAGGCGCATTGTGAACTATCCAGTTTTGAATTAATAGAACGAAATCTTCCAATTAAAAATTGAATAATTCAAAATCGTAGGTGAAGCCGAGAATAAATCAAAATTCAAAATTCCTAACTCAAAATTCGGTTGGCGGTTGCCAGCCGCTATTGTGTTTTTCTTTGTTTTTTCCGCTTATGGGCGCGTGCTGTGCACAAATAAAAGGCTTTACATTAGGTTGTCGAGAACTGGTTCTCGTAAGACCTAATGTAAAGCCTTTTATTTAAACCCGATTAGGGTTTGCGTCCATAAGCGGACTGTGGATACAGGTTTTTGTCAAAGCCCTGCCTATCGTGTCGGACGGCATTCGCTGTCCGACACGATGCTTCCGCCCATTGGCTGCATCGTTATCTTCATCTTTCCGTCCTTGCCTACTTTTGTCTTCTTAACGGCAGACTTGGGCCAGAAGCTCTTCTTGTCGGCGGTCTCGTAATAGTATGACACTTCGGAGCCGGAGAGCATCGGCAATGAGAGATTGAGGGAGAGGGGCTTGTTGGTGCCGTTGAGGGCAGCCACGTACCACTTGTCGCCGTTACGGCGTGCCAGAACGACGTACTTGCCGGGATAGCCGTCGATGAAGCGGGTCTCGTCCCACTGCGTCGGAACGTCACGGAGGAAGCTTATCTCGTGCTGAGGCAGTTCTGAAAGGTTGTTCGGATACATGGCGATGCACTGGATGCTTGCCTGATTGACGATGGCGGCTGCCATCTCGAACACGTCCGAGGTGTAACGGCGGTGACGGCTCTTGTTGTCGCGCGACATGTAGCGGTTCATTATCGTGCCACCCCAGTCCATTGCTGCTACGGTGTTGCGGCAGAACGGGTGCATGGTCAGCTCGAAGCCTTCCTGCTTGGCGTGATGCTCCTGGAAGAATGTGTTCTCAGACGCAAGCACAGCCTCGCTCGACACGTAGTTGGGGAACATGCGCTCCCAGCCTCTCGGCAGCGTACAGCCGTGGAAAATCACCTGGATGCCGTAGTCGTTGGCGTCGCTGAGGATGTCCTCGTAAAGCTGCATGACGTGCTGCTTGTCGCCTCCGAAGAAGTCCACCTTGATGCCCTTAACGCCGATAGACTTCATCCACTTCATCTCCTTCTTGCGTGCGATGACCGTGTTCATGCAGTTGCGCGGAGTCTGCGGAGCCTCGTTGGCTGTGCCGTTGCTGTTATACCAAAGCATGAGGCTCACGCCCTTCTGCTGTGCGTAACGGCTCAGCTCGGCAATGCGTTCACGTCCTGTCTGCTGGTCCCATAATCCGTCCACCAGCACATACTCGTATCCCATCGTTGCAGCGAGGTCAATCATCTGCTTCTGGTCGTCATAGTTGGCAGAATTGTCCTGCCAGATAAGCCAGCTCCATACATAACGTCCCGGCTTGTACTGCTCTGAAGCCTCGTACATGGGCTTCACCACGTCAAAGCTGACGGTGGTCTCCACGATAGGCTTGAGCGTTGATCCTACGGTGATGGTTCGCCAGGGCGTTGCGCCGGGGATGGGGAATGCTGCGTTCTTGGCGCCGCGTCCGTCGCACTCGCCCTCCATCGGGAACTCCAACTTATATCCCTCTTCGGCGTTATAGTCAGAGAGTCGGCAACCGGGATAATTGCCGTGTGTGCCCGTCTCGCTCACCAGCACCCATCCGTCCTGTCCTACATGGAAGAGGCAGGGGAAGGTATAGCCCTTGCCATACTTCGACTTGGCTGTCATCGGAGCGTCCGGCGTATACTCCTCCTCATAGCTCGGCTTCGAGCGCATCCATCCAATCATCGGGTCTGACTGCGGAGAGAGGAAGGTGGTGGTCTGCGAAGGGAGGCGGAAGGCTGTCTTCTCCTCGTCGATGATGATATGCGTGCGTTCGTTCACCTCACCGAACTCATAGCGGAAAGCCACGTCGTTGTCCGACACGTTGAACGTAACGGTGATGGGCAGTTTCTTCTCGTTCTCGTACACCACGCTCATCTGGTTGGCGCGGTAGCGGATGGTGGAAGTCTTTGCGTTGCGTAAGCTGTAGTCGTCCTTCACCTCATGGTTGCTGACAGAACGATAGACAAGCTTCTGACTGAAGTCGCCGATGTTGGCAACGACGCCCAACTGTGAGGGCTGCATCATCTGCTTGCCGTCATAGCAGACGTCATAATAGAGGCGTCCGTCGCGGTCTTCCACGTTCACCACCAGTCGTCCGTCGGGCGACGCCACCTTGTTCTGCTCGGCAAGCGCACCCGTTGAGGCTGCCATGAGGAGCAGGGCAGCAAGCGAATTTCTTAAAGAGATATTCATGTGTTTTTATTGTTATAGGTTTATTTACATTAGTATTGTACATGCAAAATTACATAGAATATACCTTTCGTATAGGGACAAATGGTGATATAATGGGTAGATGTTGTTATTATTACACTTATTTCACGATTTATCCCCTTTTTTCTCTCAAATAGTCCACCCTTACGAGGGGTATTTTCTGTAATTTTGCCGTATAAAATAATAACTAAGCGGTAAACCTACTAATTAAACCTATTTCAAAGCAATGCAAAAAGTAACGAAACTTCTTTTG
>OHNM01000005.1_pt1 | contig 46406 bp, 68 predicted proteins | sample 1569661 | NCBI WGS metagenome assembly OHNM01 (sample SAMEA3879508, study PRJEB24766) | human gut metagenome | biome: human-associated habitat; feature: feces | place: USA | collected 1985/1987 | reverse complement strand
CTTGCCCTGCCGGTAGGCCTCTTTTGCCTGGTTGAGGGACATGTCATTTGCGCCGCCCTCAAAGTCGGGCTCATCATTCTGCACCTCATCATCCTGCCAGCCGCAGACGGGGCAGATTTCAAAGACGCTATCAGGCGGGAGGCTTTCCTGCCCACAGCAGGCGCAGCGCTTATTTTTTAGCATACTTTTTCACCTGGCTTTCCCAATATTTCTTTCCGGCTCTCGGATGGAAAAATGTAGAGATTGTCCCGTCCGGGTAGACCGATGCAAAAATGTTTTCCGCCTCGGAATACATGCGCCGGATGCCATCCTCATCAAAGATGACGGCCTTGGCACCCTTGCCGTTGACAAACTTGAGCGCCGCAGCCGCATAGGCTTGTGCATCGGCTCCCAGATCAGAGCCGTGGCGCTTGAAGTGGTCCGCAAGGGTTTCCGGGTTAAACTCCACCGCCGCCCACTTTCGCTGGCCGGTGAGGTTTTCAAACCTTGCCACCAATTTCTTGTAGGTAGGAAAGTTACTATAACGCATTTCGGCAAACTCGTCAAGCGGTGGCAGCCGTAGCAGACCACTTTTTTGCATTTTTTCAAAAAGAGGTGTGGCATCCGCAATTTTCTAGGCCCTCTGGGCCTTGGCAAGACCGTCCTGCCACTCTTTCCATTGCTTATATGACATATCACCCGGCAATGGGTTGGAGCCGCTGGTGCGGCGCTTTAGGAGCTCTGCCACATCATCCTCATAGGGAGTGGTGCAACACCGGCACCACGGATGAAACGGCGGAGCAGTGAGCCCCACCTGGTAGTCAGACATTTTGAAAACCTTGCTGTCCATGTCTGCACAAAAGCTGCACACTTTATGGTCACGGGATGCAACGACCTCATAACGCTCCACATCCAGGGCCTTGTAGCAATCCTTTTGCCCGGCGCTGGAGAAATAGGCGCTTTCCGTCATCACCAGGCGGCCAGCCTTTGCCCTGGACACATCAAACTGCTTGGAGATGGCCGAAATAGCACGGTCCGGGGCCTCGCCCCGGATGACCATTTGCGTGAGCTGGGTGTTGACGCTGTTCACAAGGCTCTGCTTGTTTGTCCAGCACCGATCACGGAAAGTCTGGTTGTCCGTGGTCCAGGGGCGGGAGAGCACCTTGGTGATAGTTTCCTCATTGATGGCCTGCATGGTCCAGCCCACGCCCAGCCCCTTTTGCAGTTCAAAGGCCGTGTGGTAGTAGCTGCCCTCATACATCTTGCGGGCGGCGGCATCCACATAGTCCAGTTGGTTGGAGTATAGGACCTCTGCTTGCTGCTGGAGCTGGAGCTTTAGAGCCTCCAGCCGGGAGATGTGCACCCTGGCGCTGGCGTTCTCAAGCTGTTTCATCCAGGCACCATCAATGGCGTTTTGCTCACCATAGGCGATGTACTCAGCCACGGTCCAGTGAAACTCCTTGAGCTCCTTGGAATTGAGCAGCCGCTTGGCCTCTGCCAGGTCAATCTCATTGTTAGTGGCAAAGCGCTGATACCAGCGGGCCATCTGCCGCTCGATCTCAGCTTGGGCGGCGGCAAACTGCTTTTCAAGGTTTTCCACATAGGAGTAGGACTGGTCCAGCAGCGCATCCTCCATGTTTTTCATGCGCTGGGCCCAGTAGGCGGCGTTAGTCTGTCTTGCCATCGCCACCACCCTCATTGTTTACCGGCGGCTGGTTGCGGTTGGCCAGAAAAGCGGCCTGGTAGGGGTCAGCCTGCATGGCCTCCTCTTTCTCATCCTTGATGCGCTGGAGCTCCTGCTCCGGGTCAGTGACCCAGGGGTGCATCTTGACGATGGTTTCATCAGAGAGGATGCCCACGGAGTTCTTGCAGTTGTTGATGGCCTCCGTTTCGTTGATGAGCACATCCCGGTCAAAGATGACTGTGACATCCTCGCCCTCAAAGCTCCTGCCGCCGGTGTTGGCCAGGTGCTTGTTGATAAACCAAAGCAGCTCCTCCATGCTGGCCTGAAACTCCATTTCAATGCCATTGGCATCCAGGTCAATGTCAGAGTACATGCTCTGAATGTTCATTTGGTTTGGGTCACCGCTCATGCGGTCATCCTTGGCATCATAGCCTCTGGCGTTCTCAATGATGGCATCCTTGAGCAGGGCCAACAGGGTCTTGTAGTTTTCAGCGTTGACGGATATTTCCAGAGTGTCCACGCCGCCCTCAGCCCCCTCATAGGACCGCACCTTGATGGCACCATAGGTGGCCAGGTTGCGGCGGAATGTGCCCAGGTCCTCACCGTCATAGTTCTTGATGACCAGGATGGTGGTGTGGATGTCCTCCTCCATCTGGTTGGCAAAGTTGCTCAGGATATTGTTGTAGGCATCCTGGAGGCACTTGACCTTGGAGAGGAGTGGGATTTCATGGTGGGAGCTCTTAAAGCACACCAACGGGATGCGCTCCCAGTTGTAGCCCTCCACTTTGCCGGTTTCATCGTCCTGCCGTGTGATGATATAGGGGCCAGAGTAGGCAAAGCTGTCCGGCTCCAGCACGCCGTCATCCGTGCGGATGAAACAGTCCACACCACCGCCGTGCATGACCTCCACCTTGACCACATCCTTGGCATGTTCGGCCTCATCGTATTCCTGCACCACATAGACATGGACAGCAGCGTCCAGGACGGTGTGGTCAGCGTCCGCCCAGAATGGCAGGACCTCATCAGCAGGAAAGCGCCGGAAAGCCAGCTCCCCGTTTTCGTAGTAGGGATAGAGCCAGGACTTGCCGCCAATCCATGCGCCCTCACCAACATTGTGCATGGTACGCAGAAAACGAGCCCCGAACAGAGCCCCCAGGGCCTTGGCATACTCCTTGTTTTCGGTGTCAAAGGACAGCGGACGGCCAAAGGAGTAGTTGGTCTTTTGGTCCACCATTTTGGAATAGAGGTTGTTGACCAGCCGGTTGTTGGGCAAGTTCTTGAGCACAATGGGCTTGCCGTCCTCATCCAGCGCCAGGCGTTCCCGGTGGGTCACATCCTGGTAGCCGTCATAGTAGGCCTCACCCTCAAGCTGCTTTTTGCGCTCCGGGCTGGTGAGCCATGCGGTGATTTCAAGCTCCAGAAAGCGCTTGTCCGTCATGCCCCGTTTGAAATTGGTGGCCACACGGCCATTGCAGTCATCCCTCAGATTGAGTGTCACCATTGGTTTCTCACCTCACAAACATTTTGCCTGTTTCCAAGCGTCATAAAGTTTCGGCCCTTGTATAGCCATCCAGTCCGTCATTTCCTCATTAGAGGCCCAGCCAGACGGTGAGAGGCTATTGATGCTCAGGCCGCTCTCATAAAGAAAAGCGTGGACCAGTTCATGCCTCATGCACTTACGCATGTAGTCATCCAGGCATTTCTTGCTGCCGGGCTCTTTTCGCTCTGCCGCCGTATATTTACGGGCCACGCATAACTTGATGCTGGTGTCACAGTAGCCATCACAATCTGCTGCCTCAAGCTCAGGGTCTTGGGCCCTTGTCCGATATTCCACAGCATATTGCACACCCAACACAGAAACTTGCACAGTAAAACCTCACTTAAAGCTAATCAGATCAGGCGCATAGACACGATGCACGAAGTAGCGCACATCGTCCATGCTATGGTCATTTTCTTTGATAGGACGGTCCATCTGGGCCTTTTCATCCCAGCGATACATCCCAAACTCACGGATGCAGTCCGTGCAGCAGTCGCAGAAAAAGATGTCACCGCTCTGGAGCCGGGTGGCCACATTGCGGATGCCGTCCAGCACAGAGTTGGAGGCCTTTTCTACACGGTAGCGGTCATGGCGGCGGATGACCTCAATGAAAGAGGCCGCCGATGGGTCCACAATGATGGCGGACACATGCAGGCCATCAGCCAGGCGCTCCAGCTCCGTGTAGTGCTCCTCATCGGTGCGCTGGCGGCCCTCCTTGCGGCTGTCATAGTAATACTCCCGCATCCTGTACCACTTGCCGCCAGCCCTGCCCCAGAGGCCAATGCTGGTGGGGTTGATGGTGCCGTAGTCGCAGGACATCACATACTTTTCATAGGGCCTGGGGACGCTGGGCACAACATGAAAGTCCTTGTTGAACATCGTGTAAATAAGCCCCTCCGCCACCACCCACAAGCCCCGTATAAAGCGATCATAGAAAACGCCGGAGTAAAGGCTCTCATACCTTGCCTTGACTGCGGCGGAGAGGCTGAGGTTGTCATCCATGGTGAAATGCAGGTGCAGCATTTTCCGCTTGCTGGCCTCCAGCACCCACTTGGTATAAAACCAATGGCTGGGGCCCTCTGGGTTGCAGTTAAACCACAGCTTGGCCCCCTCAACAGAGCAGCGGGCCGTGGCCTGGTTGACAAAGCTCTCCGGCATCAGGGCCACCTCATCCAGCAGGATGCCTGCCAGCGTGATGCCCTGGATGAGTGCGGCGCTGCTTTCGTCCTTGCCGCCGAACAGGTAAAAGCTGTTGCTCTTGCCGTTGGCGCTCACCACGATTTTGTTTTCAGTGCGGTGTTCCTTGAAAGAGAAAACGCCCGCCAGCCAGACGGGCAGGTTGCTTGTCACATTGCGGCGCAGGCTCTCAATGGTCTTGCCGCAGATGGCAAAATTGCAGCCGTCAAAGCGGGTCATAGCCCACATGATAAAGCCCAGCGTCATGGCCACCGTCTTGCCGGAGCGGATGGAGCCGTCACAGATGATGCCGTCATAGACCTCAAAGCCGGGCCTATTCCACCAGGTCATGGCCAGATTTTGCCGGGTGCTCAATCTCTGGTATTTCATCCGTGTCTATCTCCTCTCTGGTGCTCTGGTCAATGACCTCAAAGATGTTATTCTCTGGAGCCTCGCTGCCGCCGTTCTTGCTGTCGAACATGCCCAGGTGCTTGGCCAGCAGCTCCAGGGCCTTGACCTTATCGTGCACCTTGACCTCCGTGCCATATTGCCCCTCCTTGATGGAGGCAATAGCCTTGCGCTTTTCATCCGGCAGCTCAGAGGTGGGGGTGATGCGGACAATGCCATTTTGGTTGACGGTGGCGAAGTCAGCACCGTTGGCAAAGGCGATTGCAGCCAGCTCCTCAAGCACTTTTTCCTGGGTGATTTCCACCCGCTTTTGACGCTTGGCCTGCTGCTTTTGGATTTCGGCAGAAACTTGAGTTTTATTGAGTAGTTCCACGGCTATCCGGGAGGCGCTTTTTTCGCTATATCCGGCACGCTTGGCAGCCGCCGTGGCATTGAGGTCCACAAGGTATTCCTGCACAAATCGCTTTTGCTTTTCAGTCAGCTTTGCCATCTCACCACCCCATCACATAGTAAAAGCCGCCCTCATCGGACGGCTCTAAAAAATCGTTAGAATGAAACAGCGGCAAGGGTCTGGGTTTCATTATCCGTCACCTTGCCGCTGTTCAACCAGGGAGGTATTGCGTCATCTTGAGGCACTACCCGCAGGATATAGTGTACCACAGAAACACCGAACAGAACGAACAAGTTACAGTTGGACCTCTGTGCCGTCATCTGTTTCCGGCTCCGTGGCCTTGATGTACCTGTTGCACATCATCCGCACGCCGTCAGCAGTGTTACTCCCGCCGATACATGCGGCCACCTGCTGCCACGGCAGTCCATTCACAAAGCGATATGTGAAAACCTGCCGGAGGAGGCTGTCCTCAATGGTGGTGATGTACCTCTCCAAACGGTTGCGCTCATAGATGCACTGCTGGAGTTTGGCCTCAATGATGCCCTTGAGGTCCACGATCTCCGCCGCATAGCGGCCAACACGGTCCCCCACGCCGGAGCTCCTGGGCATCCCGGACAGATCTGACGAACAGGACACCGCCCTGGCCTCCAGCTCAAGGAGGCGTTTTTTGTCCATCTCGATCTCCCGGTTGAGGTAGTAAAGCTGGGACAGTTCTTTCAAAGTCACAAATCAGCACCAGCCTCTCCACGCCACACGGGTTTGCAGTTGCCCTCACCAAAGGTGCACTTGACGGCACACACCCGGCAAGGGTCACCACCGGCCATGACAAAGCGCAGGTCCGCCACGGCCTTGTTCAGTTTCGCCTCAGCAAAGCGGGCACGCTCCTGGGCCCTTTCACAGGCCACCAGCGCATCCGTGGCATCCTGGATGGGGGCAAGCTCCGCATCCAGGGCCGCTGCCTCCTCCGTGATGCTCTTGGAAACATTGTTGACGGTCTGGAGGGCCGTTTCCAGGATGGCGGCGTGCTGTTTCAGCAGTTTAATATTCAGATTATCGCTCATTTTGCGCTCTCCTTTACTCGCTTAATTCTGGCCTTGAGTGCGGACATGACGGCCTCATGGGTGTCCTGGCGATCTCGCACCGTAGCCATGACATCCTCATCCTGGCAGCCCTGCACTACAAGATAGTGGACGAAAACCTTGTCATAGGGAGAGCCCTGCCGGTATAAGCGGCAGTTGCCCTGGTCATTCAGCTCAAAGGACCAGTTGAGGCCGTACCACACCACATGCTGGCCGCCTGCCTGGAGGTTGAGGCCGTAGGCACAGGAGGCCGGATGCACCAGCAGCACATCAACCTCTCCGTTGTTCCAGGCCTCCTCATCCTCCACGGTTTTGTAGACCCTCACCCGGAGGTCCTTGCGGTGCTTTTTCAGCGCCTCCAGGATGCGGTCACGGTCATGTTGGTAGCCGTAGAAAGTCAGGCAGTGCTCTCCGTTCAACTGCTCCAGCAGCTCCAGATAGGCCTCCAGCTTGCAGTCATGGACCGGCACGATGTGGCCATCATTGCTATACACAGCGCCGTTGCACATTTGCAGGAGTTTTCCTACAAGAACGGCGGCAGAGGCTGCGGTGATGACATCCTCGTCCACCTCCAGCAGCAGGTCACGCTCAAACTGGTCATAGGCCCGGCGGGCTTTGGCATCCAGCAGCACCGGCACCTCATGCTGGATGAAGTCCGGCAGCTCCAGGTAGTCCTCCGCTTTCATGGAGATGCAGATGTCAGAAATGGCATCCAACACAGCGCTCTCCGCACCGTCTTTGGCCTTGTAGGAAAAAATCTGTGTGCGGCTCCGCTGGTCAGGGTCAAAATAACGCTCACGGTAGGCGCTCAGAGATTGCCCCAGGCGCTCTCCGCAGTCCAGCAGGTAAACTTGTGCCCACAGGTCAATGAGGCCCTTAGAGGACGGCGTGCCGGTCAGCAGGACCATCCGCTTGATGAAACGCCGTACCCGCCTCATGGCTTTCCAGCGCTTGCTCTGGCTGTTCTTAAAGCTGGTGCTCTCATCAAGCACCACCATGTCAAAGGGCCAGGCCTGTTTGTAGTAGTCCACCAGCCACTCCACATTTTCCCGGTTGATGACATAGATGTCCGCCGGAGTGTTGAGGGCCTTGATGCGCTTGGTGGCGCTGCCCAGCACCACAGAGGTGCGGAGGTGCTGGAGGTGGTCCCACTTGGCGGCCTCCTTGCTCCAGGTGGCCTCTGCCACCTTTTTGGGGGCCACTACCAGGACCTTTTGCACCTGCCAGCGAAAATACTTGAGAATATTGACCGCTGACAGAGTGATGACCGTTTTTCCAAGGCCGGGACGGAGAAACAGCCCAACGGCAGGGTCCTCAACTACACGCTGGATGCAATAGGCCTGGTAGTCATGCGGCACATATTTCATGCGGGGAAAACCTCCCTCAAAAAGTCCTTTACTGCGTTCATCCCAAACAGCACCCGGCAGTCCGCCCCCCGCTTCTCCATCTCACTCCGCTGCCATTTCTGGACTTTGGCCAGCCTGCCCACCTCCGTTTTCAGTTCAACAAAGATGGTCTTGCCGGTGGGGGTGATTATCAGTCGATCAGGCACACCGGGATTTCCGGGTGACACAAACTTATAGCAGAGGCCACCGTGCTCTTTCACCTTGCGAACAAGGTAGCTCTCAATATAGCTTTCTTTCATGGATTTCCTCCTTTCGGAACAGTGGAACATTCGCGCGTGTATGTAGCGCAAACAGGCGGTTTAGAGAGTTTTATTTTTCTCTATTCTCTCTAAATCCTCTCTTTTACCCTAATATAGAAAATGAATGTTCCAATGTTCCACTTAGCCCAAAAGCCTTGCGGCGCAAGGCTTTTGCCCGGAACATTTGCCGGAACATTGCCCGGAACATGTTCCACCTGCCCGGAACATTGGAACATCTGAAAATCTCAAATGTTCCGGGCAATGTTCCGGGTCAAAGCCGTACTTTTTGAAAGCCCCGCTGCTTGCCGCAGTAGCCAAAGCGCAGGGAGCCCCTGGCCCTTTCCCACAAGGCGCTGGCCTCAATGATGCTGTTGATTTCTGCCGTGTCGCTGTACCTCATATCCCGCTGCTTGCCGTCCAGGGCCTCACACCAGACCTCCAGAGCACACACACGGTCACGGGGCACCAGCTTGACATCTCCCTGCACAGCGCCGCCCCAGAACATCCGGCGGCGGTCAAGCGGCCAGTTCTGCCAGTCCTCCGGCACCGGGCGCTCCAGAAAGTCCAGGATGATGCCCTCACGGGTGTTGACCTCACGGTGGGCCTCCTGGGCCTCCTTGGCGGCGGCCTCAATTTCCCCTTTGAGGAAAAGCGGCTCTCCCGTCTGCCAGCGGACCACGGCCTCAGCCCAGAGCTGGTCAATTTCTCCGGGCAGATCAGTCCAGACGCTTTTGGCCGCCGGGGCCAGGCCCACATCCACCGGCCAGAAACGCCGGTTGCCGGTGCGGTCCCGCAGGTAGTCAGAGGTGTTGGTGGTGCCGAAGAACACACAGCACCGGGGCAACTCCTTGACATGGCGGCCATAGGCCGCACGGAAACGGTCAGACCGTAGGGAGAGAAACTGCTTGATGCACGCCACATCCGTCTTGCGGAAAGCATCCAGCTCACCGATCTCCACCAGCCAGACCCCCTGCAAAAGCTCAGAGGCCTCCTTGCCCTCAAAGGTGCGGATGCTGTCATTAAACCAGCCCCGGCTCATCTTATCCAGCAGGGTGCTCTTGCCAATGCCCTGGGGCCCGGCCAGGATGAGCATATTGTCATACTTGCTGCCGGGCACCATGGCACGGGTGACGGCGGCGGTGAAAGCCTTGCGGGTCACCGCTCTGGTGTATGGGCTGTCCTCCGCCCCCAGGTAGTCAATGAAAAGGGTGTCCAGCCGGGGCACGCCGTCCCACTTGAGGCTCTGGAGGTAGTCCTGGACCTCGTTGAAAGCGTGCTGTGTGGTGTGGAGGGAGAGGGCCCCGTCAATCTTGCCGTTGCCGGTGATGTGGTGGACCTTTTCCATGTACCAGTAGAGGCCATTGTTGTCATTGTCATCCCAAAGGCGGCGTTTGGTGGAAGCGTTCCAGGGGAGCGCATCCAGCACCTCACCACGGCCCGCAAACTGGTTGAGGGCAAACTTGCCCTTGAGCAGCGGGTCATTCTCAAGAATAATCCAGACATTATCAATGGTAGCCTTGGGGAGGCCGGTCTGGCTGTTGATCTCCAGCCGGTCCATCCAGTTGGCGGGCTCTGCATCGTTGGTGGCCTCCACGCCCTCAAAGTCCTTGACGGCCTCCTGGTAGCGCTCCTGGCTCATCAGGGCGGACACATCGGGGTCTTGCGTGGCCAGTTCGCACATGGCACGGTAGGAGGGCAGGCGGTTGGTGGGAGTGCCCGGCTGGGCCTCATCGTCCTTGTCACCAAAGCGATGCAGGCGCACCAGGTCAAAGGCGTTCACCAGCTTGCCGCTGCACGGGTCAGTGGCGTGGTGGGAGTAGAGAAACTTGCCGCTGTCATAGATGACAGCGCCGCCGGTTGTGGAGCCGCCCAAGTAGGTGTAGCGGCCCGGCATACTCTCCACCAGCTCATACATGCCAGGGATGAGCTCATCCATGGCACGGTAGATGTCATAGGTGCGGCAGAAAGCGCCCACAACACCGTTTTTGGCCTCCGGGTCACCCTGCTTGACTGCCAGCTTAGTGGGCAGGTTTTGGGAGCCGGGCACCTGGGGCCAGAGGGTGCAGTCACGCCAGTCCTCATACTGGCCCAGCAGGCCCTTGACGGACAGCAGGGGCTTGTCTTTCCACACATAGATGTATTGGCTGTCTGAGCAGCAGCTTGGCCAGTACATTAGACGGGACACCTCAAAGGTGGTGGGGTCACAGAGCTCCAAGCCTATATACTCCGCCATCTTGCGGGCGATGGGCTCATATTCATCCGCTGAGGCCGTGCGGTCCAGCGGCAGCAGAACACGCAGGCGGGGTGCCGCCGGGCTGTGCTTACGGGTGGAATAGATGCAATAGCCGCAGCTCAGCCCCTCAACACGGCGCAGGACATCCTCTGTGCCGCCCGGTGGGATGTTGTCCAGGTCCAGCGTAATGACATCACGCCCGGTCACATTGTTGGCCTTGCGGCGGGGGCCGGACAGCGTGCCAGCCATAAAGCCGCCCACATCCTTGAGGTCATCCTGCTGGGCCTTTTTCATATTCAGATATTCTGCCAGGGGCTCAGTGCCTCTGGCGGGGGTCTGGAGCTTTGCCCACAGCTCAGAAATGAGCAGGGTTTGTGCCTGCCAGACCATGGCCCTCCGGCTGCTACCGGCGGAGATGGTTATTTTGCGGTCAAATTGCATGGGTCACACCTCACGGTTTCGGATGTGTCAGGGATTGAGAAATGCGGTTGTCAAGCCGCTGGAGCTTGGCCGTGCTCTGCTGGGTCACCTCATCACGGATGTTGAACATGAGCTTGAGCTGTTCCAGCATAATCTCAACATCAGCGATCTCCTCAGCGATGTGGGCGGCGTTGTCCTGGCCACGGAGGTTTTTGGAGAGCTCCTTGGTGAGCTCCGCCATTTCCTCCATGCAGACCGTGCACTGGCTGGTCTTGCCGTAGACATTCACCGCAAGCTGGCAGATTGCCGTTTCACATTTGGTCATCTAAAAAACCTCCCTGTCTTGCGGTCCCGGAGCTCAATGCGGGCCGCCAGCTCAAAGCCGCTTTCCGCAATGATAAACTTGAGGACCTTGATGAGGGTGTTGACCTTGGCATCCAGTGCCTTATGCTCCTCTGCGGACACTTTCTTGATGGCGTTGTATGCCGTAGGGTCTACATATCCCTCAGCGTTTTCCCAGGGTTTGGGGCTCATTGGCCAGCACCTCCTTTTGCCATTGTTCGACATCTGCACCCAGCTCCTTGAGCTTGAGCCGTTCCGGGTACAGGTCATCCATTTCATAAAATTCACGCATCCGGCGGTGCTCTGCGGCCATCGCCAGATAGAAGTCATGGAGCCGCTTGACCCCAAAGCCCAGGTGCCGGTGCAGTGTCCAGAGCACCATGCAGTCCACATCCAGGGCCAGCAAGTCATCTTTCTCAAGACACTGCTGGTTGATTTCGTGCATCATGGCCGCCCGCATCTCCGGGGTCATAATGGACTTGCCCAGAGCGGAGAGCTTGATGTTGAGCGTGGGGTCTTTGGGCACCTGCACACCTTGGCGTTGCAGGTTTCGCCGCTCTTTTCTGTTCATGGGGTCACCTCGTTTTGCATATCTCCTCAAATACCACTTGCTTTGGCAGTATGCCGTGGCATACATACACGCTGCTGAATGGCGGGTTGAGAGAGGGCTTTTGTTCCTCATAGTCCTTGAAATAGGACACTCTGCGGTTGAAATACATGATTTCAAAATCGTGTGATTTGAACATATCAAAGCGCTTTTGACTTTCAAAAAGGCCCACCACACCTACAAGCATGGCAAAGGGTGTGCCCAGAGAGAAAAGCCGCTCAAGCACTTCACCTTTGAGAGAATAGGGTGGATTGCTGATTATGTAGTCACACTCTGGTGGCTCCGTTTTGAAAAAGTCATATCCAGCAGAAATGTGGGTAGCTATGACTTGGTAGCCAAAAAGCCGGAAAGTCTTTACAAACAGGCTTTGCTCCGTGTCAAAGGGACACCACACGGTTATTGGCCGCTTTGATGATGGGGGGGGGGAGATGTCGGAGCAGCGGCGTTATTGCATACGCCGGAGTGTAAAACTCATCATTGCCGCTACTGGCCACATCCGCCACCTTAAAGCCTTTCATTTCGGCCTCCACGGCGGCAGCGCCCGGCGTTCTCATTGGGCTGCCAGTCCTCAACCACAAGGACCGGCTGGCCGGGGCCTTTGTCACAGATGAAGTCACCCTCACCAATGTACTGGCAGCAGTCGCACATGCCGGGGTCACACATCCGGGGCTTTTCATTTCTGGGCCTGGGTTTCCGCTTTTTCATAGGGGCAGCTCCTTTCTGTCACGATTTCACCGGCGCAGGCCGCATAGCCTGCCAGATCAATAAAGCTGTCAGGGCTGGAGCCGGTGGCGATGCGGGCCACCTTGAGCAGGGCCAGCATAGTGCTGGCATCCTTGGCCGTGATGCCATTGATGGGCATGACCTTGGCATACTCCGGGTGTGCCGCTCTGAGGTAGACACCCCAGAGCAGGCCGATGGTTTCAAAGTTATTTTCCGGCGTGCCATAGTCCTGCTCACGCTCACCGCAGACACAGCGGCGGGCGGCCTCTAAAATCTCAGAGCGTTTCATTGGGCGGCCTCCTCAATGTCATCAAAGATGACCGGCACCTGGGAGCGCATCTGGTGGAGCAGCGGGATGGCCACCTCACGCATCTGCGGGTGCGCCGCCGGGGCGGTCCGCAGCTTGAAGAAATGCCGCCATTCTCGCAGGTTGGCTGTCATCACCACCTCGGTCTTGAGGCATGTGGGCAGAACAGCACGGGCCTCTTGCGGGGTGCAGCCCCAGTCCAGCAGCTCAAAATATGACTTTTCAGCCATTCTGCAAGCCACTTTCCAATACTGCCAGCCCGGTGTGCCCTCCGTCAGGAAAGAGGGGCGGATGACGGTGATTTCACTGCCAAAAACATCCTTGGAATAGTTGCAGTAGCGGGTGCTCTCTTGGCAGTAGGAGGCCATGCGGTGCCGGACAATTTCATGGGACACACCCCGGTCACACACAAACTTGACCGTGATGTCAAAGTGTTCCAGGACGGCCTCATGGCCACGCTTGATGATGCCCGCCACAAACTTGGCGGCGCTGGTGTCGGTGATTTTGTCCTCAGACTTGTAGCAGACCCGCCCGCACAGCTCAATGTGCTGGAGGATGGCCCGGCCATCCAGTGGGGTGAGGATTTCGGTATAGGGATTGATGATTTTCATGTGTCACGGTCCTCCTTGTCAGCTATCCCACCGCTTGTGGCAGATGGGGCAGATGTCGGTGTCAAGTACAAAGGCCTTTCCGCAGATGGGGCAGTTTTCGCCAAACTCAAAGATTTCAAGGCTCTTTGCATCCTCCGGCGGGGTCCATTCTCCACCAAGTCTTACGGCGGAGACATACACGCCCTCAAGCGAAATATGTTGCGCCACACAGTAGTTGCGGACCTCAACAAGCGTGGGTTGGCGCTGGCTCCCGGTAAAAATCAGACCTGTATAGTCCTCGTTCCAGGAGTGCGTGATTTTGTTGACGGCCATGTGCTCAGTCCTTTCCAGATAGAATTGCCCACCGCACACGGCGGACGGGTGAAATATTAAGTAGCCACGGGTCCGGCCCATTGTTCCGCCATTGCGGCGGCTATGCCGGGGAAAGTTTTGGCCCTGTTGATGGGGTCCCGTTCTCTGCGGCCTTGAAAGCGCCGGTAGTTCCCGTGTGCGTCTTTGCATCCTCCATTTACCCATGGGGTGACACCCTCCGTGATGATTTCGGTGGGGACCAGCGGGGGCAGCTCTTTGAGCCACAGGCATGTCCGCTTTGTGTACGGATGCCCAAACTGCCACGGCTGTATTGCTTGGGTGTAGGGCGGTAGCTCCACGATTTTCAAAGGAGTGGGGTTTTCCACGGCGATTTTTGCACAGTCGGCGCTCAGAAAGCTCATAAAGAAAGCCTTGGCCTCCATTGCTTTGGCGTATCGCTCCGCCACGATCTCACCATTTACTCTCATGCGGACGGCGCTGGCATTGGTCAGATAGGTGCAGGGCGGGAAAGCAATGAGCATGTCCCACCGCCCCAGCACATAATGTGCGGAGCCGTCACAGGTCTTGAAAAAGCAGTAGCCGTTGAGCAAAGGGAGCACATCTTGCTGAATGTGCCACTCAGGGTGGCCGCCGGAGCATGGGATGAGGTCACAACTGTATGCCTCATGGCCCAGCTTTCGCAAAGCTATGGTGACCGCCTGGCTTTCCTCGCAGGCAACAAGGATTTGCATAAAAGCCTCCCTCAGCCCACCACCGCATTGGTAGCGGGGGGGGGCTCGTCAGTTATTTAGTCTTTCTTGAAGAATGTGCCCACCCAGCCATCGGCGTTGAGCGGCAGATCAGCGGCCCACGGGATGGGTTGGCGCATGATGTTGACCACCGTGTCCAGCATAGTGTCCTCATCAGCCCATGGGGTAATGTCAATGACCACCTCATCATGGATGTGGAAAATCACCGGCAGGCCAGCGGCCTCAAGGCGTTCAATGGTGTCCGCCAGACAGTCACGGGCAATGGCCTGGACGCAGTTTTCCACCAGCTTGCCGCCGTAGGTTTCGATGCGTTTCCACCGTTTGGTTTTCTGGTCCATGCCCATGTAGGAGATGGAGGGATTGCCCCATTGGTTTTCACCAATGCCGGGGCTCACATAGTAGAGCTTGCGGCCAGAGGGGAGCTGAATGGTGAAACAGTCGGTGCCCTGGTTGTAGTCATACTCACGGGCCAGCAGCAGGCCATTGATGCCCACACTGCCGCCCTGGGTGATGACCTGCACGGCGGCATTGTCCATGGAATACCACAGGTCACGGATGCGCTTGTTGGCCTCACGCCAGCGGCTCACGATGTCCGGCAGGTCCTCCTCCGGGATGCCCATGTCCAAGGCTCCCATGTTGATGAGTGCGCCGGTGCTGCCCTGGTAGCCCAGGGCCAGCTCTGCCACCTTGCCCTTTTGCCGGAGTGCATACTCTGGATTGCCCTTTTTGATGAGCTCAATGGGCACGCCGAACATCTGAGAGGCAGAGGCCTCATAGATTTTGCCGTGGGTGCGGAACACCTCCAGCCGCCATTGCTCACCGGCCAGCCAGGAGATGACACGGGCCTCAATGGCCGAAAAGTCAGCGTCAATGAGGACATGACCCTCCGGGGCCACAAAAGCGGTGCGGATGAGCTGGCTGAGAGTGTCAGGCACGGAGCCATAGATCAGCCGGAGGGCATCCAGCTTGCGGTGCTCCACCAGCTCACGGGCCAGCGGCAGCGGCTCTGTGTAGGTGCGGGGCAAGTTCTGGACCTGCACCAGGCGGCCTGCCCAGCGCCCCGTCCTGTTCGCCCCATAGAATTGGAGCAGCCCACGGACACGGCCATCCGGGCACACAGCGGCCTCAATAGCGTCATACTTTTTGGTGCTGGTCTTGCCCAGCTCTTGGCGTATCTCAAGCATCCGCTGGACCTGGGGGCTGTTGTCCTCCTTGCCCAGCAGGCGGGCCACGGTGTCCTTGCGGAGGTCCGCAAGCTCCTCTCCCATGGCCTCCTGGAGCCATTGCGTGAGCTGTGCCACGCTGTTGGGGTTGTCCAGCTTGGAGATTTTCATAGCCTCCTGGGTGAGGTTTTGGCGGGTCACATTGCCCAGATAGAGGGCGCCGCTCACCAGGTCCATGTCCACGGCCACGCCACGGGCATTGATGATGAGGTCCGTTTCCCATTGCTTTTGCACGAAGTCCGGCACGGGGAAAGCAGAGAGCCGCCGCTCAATCTCCATCTCAGTCACAACATCCTGGCGGCAGTATTCTTTGAACAGCTCCCACTTGTCGGTGTCGTGCTGGGGCAGGTTGCGGGTGCGGCCTCCATTGGCCTTTGTGGGGGCGCAGGGGACGCAGAAATAACGGATGAGCGCCTTGCCGGTGTTTAGCTTGCGCTTGTCCTCAGCAAGCCCCAGGGCCTTGCCAGTGGCATCCAGGCCTGCTGTGTAGCCACAATAGAGGCCGTGGAACATGGTGCAGCGCCATTGGTCCGGCGGCAGGGTGCCCAAAAACTTGGACAGGCAGCCCCACTCAAAGGGGGCGTTGTATGCGTGCTTGATGTACTCCGGGGAGGTGATGGCCTGGACCAGCCACGGGGGGAGGCGTTCCCCCCGTGCCAGGTCAATGATCTCAACAGGCGCACCATCCACACTATACGCAAAGAGCAGGATTTCAAAGTCCGGGCTGGAGATGTACTTTTGCGCCCCGGCCTTAGCAATCGGCACGCTTGAATAGGTTTCAAGGTCAATGCTGAGATGGTGCATGATGTCCTCCAATTACATGGGCTGGCCGGTGATGGGATTGATGCCGCCGGTGGTGGCCCAAGGCACCTGAGCGGCAGGGGCAGCGGGAGCCGCAGGCTGGACACCGTAGGCACCGGGGGTTGCGGGCATCGCCGCACCGTAGGTGGGAGTGGCCGCAGGAGTGCCGCCCAGCCCGGCGAAGTCGGAGGCAGCGGAGGCCTGGCCGCTCAGGGGCTCCCCGTCACGGGTCTTGAGAACATTGCCCAGACCACAGCCAATGCCCTTGTTGCCGCTGTTGGAGTAGCCGAAGAAACGGACGGTGACACGGCCATACATGCCGCTGTAAATGTCCGCCGGGGACAGTTCGCAGTTGATGTTGTCGATGCCCACCACCTGGGGCTTGTTCTTGGTAGAGGCGGTCATCACCCAATGGTCCTTGCACTCATCGCCAAAGGGAACACCGGAGGGCCGCACGCCGTCACCATCGTAGATGGGCACCTTGAGCATGGGCGGGCGGGCACCGTTCCACACCTTGGCCATGGCCTCATTGGCGGCGGCCTGGATGGCAGCGTCAATGTCAGCCTTGGTGGCGGCATCGCTCTTGGGGATGAGCAGGGTGACGGAATACTTGGGCTCACCGCCCTGCTGGGCGGCTCTGGGGGTGGTCAGGTTGGCATAGGAGAGGCGGACCTCACCAGTCAGGACTTTCATGGCATCATTCTGATACATAATCTTTTGATCTCCTTTACAGTTAAATTACACTCTGGTGTTTGCATCAGGCTGGGCCTCAGCCCAGCAGGTTTGAAGTTTCACCCAGCGCTCATGCCGGGCTTTGGTCCGCTTTACGGCAGCGGTCAGCCGGTTGTTTTCTCGGAGCTTTTGGCGGTCCTCTTTGAGGCGGCTTTTCTTATTGAACACATTGCGCCAGCCGTTCTGATACTCAATACTGGCCTGTTTCCAGGCCTCTTTGCTTTCAATCACGGCGGCATCCAGGTAGAGGGTCATCTGACGGATGGCTCCCTCATTGCTCCACGGGTCCGCCAGGAGTAGCTTGAAAACCTTGCGGATGTTGGAGAGGGGCATGTCCTCCAGCCGGTCAAAATAGATGTCTGCGTGGTAGTCCCCGGTGTTGATGGTGATGAGCTTGGCCGGGTCTGTGTACTGTGTGCAGCTCTCGCAGACCTCCGGGTCACGGATGACCGCCATACTGCGGCAGGCGTGCTTGCAGAAACGGCCCACGGGGTAGCCCTTTTCCTCATCATCCAGCGGGATGGGTGGCTGCCATGGTGCGGAATGGGCACAGGTCTGATACTTACTCATTGGCAGCCACCCCGGCAAAGTCAGCAGCGGCGGGGTTGTAGGCCTCACGCTTGTCTGTGCTGAGGGCCAGCGTGGGCTTACCCAGGGGCTTGGTCACATAGCCGCCGATTTTCTCAGCAAACTCCGCCTTGCCCATCAGTTTCTCCATCTCAGAGAGCGTCTTGGGCTTGCGGTCATAGAGCAGGGCCTCATCATATCCGGCGGCAATGGCGGCTTGGATGGCGGCATCCTGGTCCGTAAAGGTGCGGATGCTCCGGCCAGCCACCAGTTTCCAGCCCTCAATGGGCTTGCCGTCCAGCAGGGCCTTGGTGGCATATTCCTCCAGGTCCTTGTACCAGGCCACCAGCTCCTTGCCACGGATGAGGAGGTCACCGATCTCCGCATCAGAGAGGAGCGGATGCACCTCATTCCCATGTGGGCCGATGTGGGAAAACTCCTGGGGGGCCATAGCGTCAGGCGGGACGGAGGCGGCGGGCACGCAGTCCTTGAAGTCCTCCAGCGCCGTGTTGGTGTTGGCACGGGCACGGCACTGAGCCTTGCCACGGCAAAAACGGCAGTGGTCACCGGGGACAAACTCACCCAGCCCGGAGAAAGCCTTTTGTGCAATGGGCTTGATGTTCTCGCCCCAGGCCATCAGCTCCTCCACGGTGATAGTGTCGGTGGTGTAGCTGTCAAGGCGGGGCTGGTCAATGGACATGCGGACTTTCTTGATGGCATCGCCGAACACGGGGGCATAGCGCTTGAGAGCACCCAGAGCGTAGAGCCGCATCTGCGGGTTGCCCACGGCGGACACCGGGACACCCTTGCCGTGCTTGTAGTCCGTGATGCTGAGGGTGTCCCCGCCAATCATCACATTGTCACAGGTGCCAAAGCCCTCCGGGACATACTCCCCAAAGTCCACTTGCACCTCCGCTACCACAGTGGGCGTGCTGTCATAGAGCATGGCCTGCTCAATCAGGTGCTCAATGTAGAGGTCACTGGTCTTGTCCATTTCCTCAGAGTAGAGCGGGTCCTTTTTGAGCTTGTTGAGGCGGGTGGTGTAGGTGCGGGAGGTCATCACAGTGAATTTCTTGAGGGTCTTGAGCTCACAGATGGCGTGGGCCAGGCGGCCCTCCTCCGCATATTCGCTGGTGCGCTCCGGCAGGTGCTCCTCAAAGCGGGGGGCTGCCGTGCATTTCAGCCAGCGGGATGCCGATGAGGCAGAAAGCAGGGCGTGCTTTTCGGGAGGCATAGGGCACCTCCTTAGAGCTGTGCACCCAGCGTCCGCAGTTCGGTGGCAAAGACACCGTACTGGTCCGGCTGGAGCTGGGTGACGGCCTGCACGCCATACTTGGCCAGCAGAGCCAGCAGTTGCTCCATCTTGCCCGCATCCACCAGGCTGGCACCGGCCTTGGCGATCTGGTCAAGGGTGTAGGTGGGGGCCGTGGTCACGGGAACAGTGGGAGCGGGGTTAGTAGGGGCCACAGTCTGGGCAGGTGCCGCAGGAGCCGGTGCAGGGGTAGGGGTTGCCACAGGCGCAGGGATGGGCTGGGTAGGGACCACAGTAGCGGGCGGCATGGTGACCGGCGGCACCGGGGCATGGGTGACAGGGGCGGCCACAGGAGCCACGGGAGTGGGAGTGTCCTGGGGCACGGAGATGTTGACGGCGTTCTTTTCCAGCGCCGTGGTCAGCTTGTCAATGGCCTTGAGGACGGCAGCATCCGCCTCAATCTTGATTTTCATTTCCAACATTGGTACAATCCTCCTTGGTATCATCTTTACAGTCGCAGCGCTCACCGGGGTCAAGGTGGGCTCCGCAGTCGGGGCAGGTCTTATAGTAGGGCATTTCAGTCAACCTCCAGCACGCTTGTCCAGTATTCAAAAGCGGTCATAACCTTGCGGGAGTAGTCGGTCTGGTATGTACCTGCATCCCACAGCTTTCTTGCGCCGCCGGGCCCGCAGTTGTAGGCCATCAGCGCAAGCTCTGGCTCTCCGTAGCTCTGGAGATACTGGGAGATGATATAGATACCGGCCTCAATGTTTCCGGCGTGGGTCATGGGGTCAAGGCCTTTTTCCAAAAGCCACTCGTGATTGACAGAGTTGATCTGCATGAGGCCATAGTCACCAGTGGCGCTGACGGCATCGGGGTCAAAGTGGGTTTCAACCTCTGCGATGGCAAGGGCCAGAGCATAGGGCACCTCATAGTGCTCACAGCAGTCCTGCATGACTTCCTGGAGTTCGTAGCTGAGGAGCCGCCCCTCACTCACGATGTCATCACGATGGCGGGCAGGCTCCGTGGTTTCCTCTGGTGGTGCAGAGGGCTCCACGGGGCTCTGTTCCGGGGCTGGAGGGGTCTTGACCTCATCATCCGTCTGGTGGGCACTGCATCCGCTGGCATAGCCAAGGGCAAACACAGCGGCAAGGACAGCCAGAATGGCCGTGATGACCATGGCGTTGCGCCTCCGGGCCATGCGGCGCTGGCGGCACCGCCGGGAATACCGGCGGGCATTGGGCTCACTGGTGGTCATGGCGCTCACCTTAACCGTTCATGCGGCGGTTGATTTCCGCAATCAGCTCATTGGTGGCGTACTGGTCCAGGCCGCCATCAACCTCCACGGCATACTGGGAGGGGATGAGGAAAGCGGGGCGGGACCCGCGGGTGTCGGTGCAGTCGTAGCCGTCGACATCGCCTTCGGTGTCCAAGCCCACGACCCAGGTATCATCCCCATCCACACAGGGGGTGCTCCAGGGCGTGGCGCTCCACTCCCAGCTCTCAGGCTTGGGCAGCAGGCCGTGGAAACGGCGGATTTCATCAAAGGTCAGCGGGGCCACCTTGCACTCACAGCTCCCGTACTCCTTGGAGCCGTTGAGGGCGGTGAGGTCAACCTCACGGGTGATGAGCTCATCAGCGTGGCCCTCAGTCAGGGCATCCGCAAAGGCACCATTGAGGTGCTCACGGAAAGAGCTGGCAGCAAAGTTGTTGGTGGAGCCAAAAGAGCTCTTAATCTGGGCGGCGGTCACCAGCAGGGTGCCAGCCGTGCGGTGCTCCAGCACAATGCAGGGCTCCCCATGAAACTTGACCACCTGGCCGGGGGCCACATTAGAAACAGCGGTTTTCATTGGTGTTGTCCTCCTTGATATTGGTTTGCGTGGTGCGGCACATCTTGCAGATGGAGATGACGCTGAGGCCAATGTCAGACAGCTTTTCGGGATAGGTCAGTGGAAAAAGCTGTCCACACTTTTTGCAGCGGACATGTCTGGTTATCATCGCCATGGCTCAGTCCTCCGCATCGTCATCCGGGCCCTCAATATCAATGAGGTTTTCTGCCTGGACGATGATTTCAGAAACAATCTGCCGAATAGGCAGAGAGGTCTTTGCCCGCAGACGGCGGACCACTTTTTCCGCCTCTGGGGTCAGCCGGACAGTTCCGATGCACTCATCAGAAAGCCGGTTGCTTTTCAGCACAATGGGGTTGTTGCTCACGGTTTTGTCCTCCTTGGTTTTTAATAGGTGCGGGATTTCATGCCCCGGCAGTTCGGCGGCCTCTCCGCTCAAGGCCCTGCTGGACACTGAGCTGGGCAAGTTCGGCGTTGTAGCCCAGGCGCTTGTCAGGGAGCCTTGTGCCGTCCCGGCCACGCCTCAGCTCCGCATAGACTGCGGAGGGAGAGATGCCAAGAGAGGCGGCAATGTCTTTGGCGCTCAGGCCTGCCTCAACCATCTCCTGGATTTTCTGCCGCTCCTCATAAGAGCGGAAAGCGTAGTCTGCCAATGCGTTCACCTCCTTACCGGCATAAAAAAAATTGAGCTACACGACCAATCTCTTGGTGTGTAACTCAATAATAGGGGCTGCCGAGCAAAAAGTCAAGAATAAATTACAATAAACTTGTAAAGTTGTATGAACGCACAAAATGAGCCATGCTATTTGCGGCTTGTTTTGTGCGTTTTTCTGCATTTGGGCATGACAACAGCGCCGGTGGCCTCCGTGGGCTCCGGCGTTCAGCTTTATTGTGCGGCAGATCAGCAGGCGCTCATGTAGCTCCGCAGGAGGGTGGCCGCTGTCTGCCACCCCAGCACCTCCCGTGGATAGTTGTTCATCCACTCCTCTGCCCGGCGTATTTCTGAGATAGGCACCTCATCAAAGTTGGTGCCCTTGGGGAAAAACCGCCTTATTATCCTGTTCATGTTCTCGTTGCTGCCACGCTCATGTGGTGCGTGCGGGTGGCAGTAGTAAACGGTGGTGCGCTTTCCTTTCCGGCGGCAAGCCTTTTCCATACCATCGTAGTCTTGAAACTCACAGCCATTGTCCACCGTGATGCTCTGAAACATGGGGTAGAAGTCCTTGCCCAGGCGGCGCTCCAGACCGTTGAGCGCCCGGACCACGCTGGCGGCGGTATGGTCTGGCACCGGGAGGATGATGCCCGCCCTGGTGAGCCGTTCCGTGAGCACCACCAGCGCCCGGCTGGAGCCCACGGTGCCCATCACGCTGTCCATCTCCCAGTGGCCAAAAGTAGTGCGGGAGTTGATGATGGGGTCACGCTTATCAATGCGGGGGCCTTTGGCAGCTCTGGCGGCGTTCCGTTGTTCACCGTATTTCTCACCATAGTGGCGGCGGCCCTTTTCGTGCAGGTGCTCCGGGTTGAGGACCAGGAACACATCACCCCGGTAGATGTAATTGTAGAGCGTGGCCTCACAGACCGTGGTGTCAAACTGGGGCGGCTTTGCCTTGAGCTCTGCCAACAAAGCTGCGGGAGAATAGTGCTCCTCCACAATTTTCTGCTCCACATAGTTTGCAAAGTCAATGTCATTGCCAATCTTGAGGTCCGGCCCCTTGGCCCGGAGGTTTTCCTGGTATTTGCGCTCCGCCATCTCCGGGCAGTAGCACCAGATAAACTCATAGCCAGAGGTCATTTGCTGGGTCCAGCCCCGTTTGATTTCGTTGTAGATGGTCTTTTTACACACGCCCAGCGCCTCAGCGATCTTGGCCTTACTGTCACCTACCTTGAGCATCTTTTCAATGACCAGGCGATCCTCCCATTGCAGTTGATGAAAGCCCTTGTAATTCATGTGATACCCTCCTCAGAATATAAAAAAGCGGCGGGGTGATGAACACCCCGCCAGAAAAGGCTTTACTGCCCGTATCGGGTCAGCAGTTCGGTTGTTTCTCCGTCAGGGAGAATGTCAGCCAATGTGCAGTTGAGAGCCAGGCACAGCTTGAGCAGCGTGGCCAGCTTGGCACCACTCAGGTCTTTTGCACCCTGCTCATAATACTGGAGCATCCGGCCATTGATGCCAGCGGCAGCAGCAAGCTGGGACTGTGACATCTGCGCCTCCAGGCGCTTGGTTTGCAGTTTAGAATGGGTCATAGAGCAGCACCTCCGTTTAATGTACTCTGATTATACACCAAAAGGTGTATGAAGTCAAGAACAAAAAAGCGGCCCACGAAAAGTGAGCCGCTGTGTCAGTCTTTGCAGTTTTTGAGCCTTTCGGCCAGCTCTGCCAGCACCGCAACATCACGGTCCGCCAGGCCGGTGACATCCACCGTGGTGAGCCGTTCCAGCCCCAGCAGGTAGTCCGTGGACACGCCAAACACCTTGGCCAAGTCCACCAGGCACGCCGGTGATGGCATAGAGAGCCCCTGCTCCCAAGAGTTTACGCCGTTTCTGGTGATGCCCAGCCGCCGGGAAAGTTCCGCTTGGCTCCAGCCTCTTGCCTCACGCAGGGCTTTGATTTTCTCAGCGATCAACTGCACCGCCTCCTCTCACAAATAATTATAGTTTGCACATTTGGTATGTCATTATCAATAAAGGCTCCAGTACTTGACACACAGACAGGGTGCAAACTATAATAGAGAAAAAGTCAAGAATAAACTTGTAAAGGGGCGGCAGGCATGAAAAAGTTTTTGCAAAAGGTGTGGCGGGTCATACGGCTCATCTTTGGCGTTGAGCTTGCGCTGGCAGCGCTTGGAGGCGTGATTGTATCTATTCAGTCACCAGAGGTCGGAAATATTGTGCTCACAATAGTGTGTGCCGGTGTGGCATATCTGCTGTTGCGGAGGAAAAAGCCCAAAGCGGCGCAGATCAGTGGCACACCTGTACCCGGTGTTTCTGTGCGGGCAGAAGTGACCCCTCCAGATGTGCCGGAGGAAGTTCTCCGGGATATGCGGAAACACTACTCTCTCATGCAAGCACAGAACGATGCCCGCATCTTGCAGGAGAGTTTTCAACTCTGCCAGCAGACCTATAATTTTGAAACATTCTTTAGCCGTTTGCAGTTGGTGCAGAGGTGCGCCCTCACGCTCTTACAGGCAAAGCAGGCTGGATGCAAAATCAGCAGGCAGACGGTCAAGGCATGTGAAAGTGCACTCTCTGCGGCCTCTGCCCTGAGGTTGGATTTTCTGGACCGCATTTACACAAAGCAGGTAACAGCCGCCATGCAGTTGAAAACACCGGCAGGCCGGAGGCGGAGGCTGGAGGCATTGCTCAACGAATTGCAGGAGCATGATATTGATTTTATGTCCATAGAGGACACCTACAATGAATACCTGCAAAGAGTGCAAGAGCTCATGGATGAATAGCAAAAAAGCCGGAGAGGTGTGACCCTCTCCGGCTTTTCTTACACATTGAAAACTTGTCTTAGCTGGAGTTCCAGCTTTCGCTCAATCGCAGCAGGGGCAAGGCTTTCAAGGTCCTGCTCAGACAATGTGAGGAAATAATGCCCAGGCACCCAGCCGCCTTTGGTTGTGTAGTGGCCGTATTCAACATAGCTGGCATATTCCACAGGGTTGATGACCTCAACAGTGTAGGCATTGCCAGACTTTTTGACTGGCAGGGCGGCGGCGTAGGAGGCCACCTTGCTCATCCCATTTCCGCTGCCACTTTCAGCCTCACCTTGAGATTTTGCTGTCCAGCCCCGGCGTAAAGTTCCGCCCACTTTTCCCTTGACCGTGTGCGCTTGGTGGGTCTTGCCCATTGCACAGGTGTATGTTTCACCATCGTAGCGGCCCACGGGGGTGCGCCTTATCACAAGTTGCAGGAGTTTCCGGGCCAGCTCTTTGGACATGTCCTTGCAAAACTTGTCCATGTCAATGCCTTGCAGATGGGCGATGTTCTCACGGAGCTGCTGGAGCTGCTTATAGTCGCAGTTACCCCACTTTGCCATAGCGTTCTCCTTATTCAGCGGTTTCCTGTTCTGCGGCAGGCTCCTCCGGCGGCGTGCCGGAGGTCTTGCTCAAAATCAGGTTTTTCAATTTCACAAATACATCTTTGGCATAGAGCACATAGGCCGTGAGCAGCGCCAGGTTGGAGGCGGTCATCAAGTTCACGGTCTGCCCGTCCACATCAATGGCGATGATGTCCGGGTTGAGCCAGCCTGCCATGTAAAAGGCGATGAAACAGGCCGCCACGATGATGCCCTTGATGGTGCCGTTGCGGAGTTTCACCTTGTCGAAACTGCCGTCAAAGAGGGCGTTGAGGCTGCCCAGCACGATGTTGACGGCCACCAGGAGCACCAGGCCAACGGCCAGATGGATGATGGAAGTAGTCATAGATTTCCTCCTTTACCCCACCAGCGTGAGGTCCTTGATGTTGACAGCCGCCGTGACCACTCCGTTGATGCCGATGACCACACGGGAGCCGTCAATCTGAATGACGGTGTAGGTGGTGGTGTAGACATAGGAGGCCAGACTGCCGCCGTTGTAGGTCTTGGCTCCCTTGGCCACCCTGACCCTGGAGCCCTTGACGATGGCCGGGACCACTTCCTTGACATCAGCGGCATCCACCCAGCCATAGACGGTGGAGGAGCTGCCGGTGGTCTTGATGAGGTGGTAGGGGTGCTTGCCGGACTTGGCCACAGCGGTGACCTTGGCCTCACCGGGCTTGCAGCTCTTGCCGTTGACGGCCATGGAGCTGATATAGTGCTTGGTGCCCGTAAAGGTCACCACGGAGCCCACAGCAAGCCCAGGAGTGGGCTTTTCATCCTTGCCAGGCGTGGGTGCCTCCCCGCCGCCGGAGGGCGCAGAGGTGGCCTTGGAGGCGTACTTGGGCACGCCAAAGCCCCGGATGTAGCGGCCATTGACGGCCAGCTTGCGGTAGCCAACGGCATCACTCATGTTGCCCTCAATGACCTTAATGGTCTTGCCATCGCAGGACACCACAATACCAACATGGTCCGCAGAGCCGGTGTTGTTCGTGGTGGCGTAGTTGCTGCCGTCCTGCCAGTCATAGAAAATGTAGTCACCAGGGCTGGGTACATAGGCATCATTCTCCACCCAGGAGCCCAGCTTTTTGAAAAGGTCAATGTGGCGCTCACATCCGCACTCCGTGGGGATGATGTCCGTGAGGCCGCAGGCGATGGCCACAGCGGATGCAAAGGTGGAGCACCAGGCATCCGTGTATTTCACCGCATAGCCCCTGGCCAGGGGCTTGTGGGAGTTGTAGAGGTCAATGATTTTGCGGTGGGAGCCGTTGGCCTCTTTGCAGCCCAGATAGCTCACCGCAGTGTCCACAACTTTCTGCCGGAGTTCTTTTTCAGTCATTGAGCATGTCCTCCTTTACTCAATCTTTCAGCACAATCTCAGCGGCCCGGAGGGCCGCATCAGCACCGTACTTGTCCGCAAACTTGTTGAGAAAACGCTGGGCGTATTTCGCCCGGTTTTCATTCTTGCTTTTCCAGTAGTAAAAGCCGCCCCAGGCACCATCTGTCACAAAAGAGGTGCCGGTGAGCGCCGCAATGGCTGTGACATCATGGTCCGTGAGCGTCCCCACTATCGTGGTGATGCAGAGGAGGACGGAAATGCAGATGTGCAGCACCAGCATTTTCTTTGAAAACTCCATGCGCCCTCCTCTCCAGCTCAGGCCTGAGAGGCGGGGCGCTTATCGTCCCGGACCTCAAGCTCATGGATGGTATTGACCAGCGCCGTCACGGTGCCATTGCCGCCCAGAGCGTGGTACTCCTTATACATGGCATTGACATTCTCAAGGCCGTGCAGAGTTATCCAGCCACGCTCCTCATAGTGATAATAGGATTGCACGATGCGGTCACGGAGGAGGGCCTGGACCCCCAGCTCTACCGCCTTTTGCCGTGCGTCTGCCTGCTTGTATTTCTTGTAGAGGTAGCCAACGGCGGGGACGGCTACCACAGTGATGATGGTGGAGATGATAGACCAGTAGCTCCTCAGCGTTTCCAGCATCCTTTTTGTACTCCTGTTGTTCAAAAATGAGAGGGGCACACCACACGGGTGTGCCCCTCCTGCTGGGCTGGGGCTTTAGACCTCAACCTCCAGGTCTGCCAGGATTTCCTCCACCTGCTTACGCAGCAGAGCGGGCACCTGGTCAATGGTCTTGCGGCCCTTGATGATGAGGGTAGCATACACAACAGCCATGTCTTGCACCTCCTTTCTCAACAGAAATAAAGCAAGCCGCAGGCGGAGCTCACGCATCGGTGCTCTCCTCCAGCAGCTTGGCAACAGCGTCACGCAGGTTGGCGGGGACATCATCCAGGGTCTTGAGGCCCTTGCGGATGAGGGCGGCATATACCTTAGCCATTCTCTCCACCTCCTGCCAGCATCTCATAGACCTCCGTGAGGGCCACCTGGGTGTTAGTCAGGTCCTCCTCCGTTGCCTGGAGCCGGGTCTTGAGCTCTTTGTTTTCCTTGGTCAGTTCCTCCAGGGAACGCTTGCGCTCATGCTTTGCCTTGAGGCTTGTGTTGTCATAGTAAACAGCCATTATTCAAAAGCACCTCCGATGTTAGAAATATAGCCGCCGGTGTCGCTGGCTCCACGCTCAACAGAGAGCTTGAAGTTGAACGCAAAGCCGTTGACGGCGGTCTTATTGGTAAACACATGGTTTGCGCCATTCTTGACATCCGCCGTGGCATCCTCCCAGACGGGGGTGGTGTCCTTGGCGTTGTTGGTGACCAGCACCTCCATGACCGCATCCGCAGGCAGGGTGCCCACGATGTTCATAACCATCACAGAAATGGCATCATCCGCCGCCAGCGGCGCTGCCAGCGTGACAGTGGCCTTGGTCACCTTTTTGGCAAAGGTCACCGTGTAGGCGGCGCTGTCAGCCTTGCCGTCAGAGGCCACCACCTTGAGGGTGTGGGAGCCGTTGAGGATTTTCTGCCAGTTGGCAGCCGTGACAGCTTGGAATGTGTTGACCTGCCCCAGGGTTGCGGTGTAGGTGCGCTTGAGCACATTGTCCAGGTACTCCTTGACCGTCACAGTGTCCCCGTCCACATCGTTGACCGTGTACTGGAAGTTAAAGCCCGCCGTCTTGGTGCCCAGGTTGGAGCCATTGGCCGTGGAGCTGGTGATGGTGGGCGCAGTGTTGACGGACACAGTGCCGTCATCGCTCACAGAGAGGGTGGAGGGGAGAGTGAAAGCGGGGCGGGACCCGTTGGTGCTGGTGCAGCTGCCGCCGTTGACATTGCCACTGGTGTACAAGCAAACGGCGCCGCCGGTGTTGCTCGTGAGCGGGGAGCGGGTCCACTGAACAACGGCGGAGCCGTTCATGTAGGCGATCTGGAGAGAGCTGGCGATTTCCAGCGCCGTGCCCTCCACATTAAACCAGCTTGCCGATCTGTTCAGCTCAGTGGCAGACAGCAGGAAAATGGCCCGCTGGAGCGTGCCAACGGTGTTGTTGCCGTTGCCGGGGGTGTACTTGATTTTCGTGGTGCCGATGACCCCACGGATGTCTGCATCAAGCAGGTTTTTGTAGGTGCCGTTGAGCCAGCTATCAATGGCGCTGGAGGCGTAGGCATTGACATTGGAGCTGTGCCACTGGCGGGTGTCATAGCAGTCCTTGCGGACCACCAGCGTGCGGCCCATGCCGTTGAGGGAGTTCTCATAGTTGTGCTTGGCAACATAGAAGCTCACCAGCTTGCCATTTTCCTTGAGCTGGATGATACTGCCCACAGCTTTGTTGCCCAGGGTGGTTGTGGCCATAGATCAGATTTCCTCCTTTAGAATATTTTGCACACGGTCCCGCACCTGCTGGCGCAGGGCCCAAGTGTTGCCATGTGCGGCGTGGGCATCCCACGCCTGCCAGGATTGCAGGATTTGCTCACGGGTCACCAGGCCCGCCGGGTATTCCTTTTCCCAGTGGCGGAGCTTGGCACGCATCCGCTTGATGCTGCTGTGCCGCAGCTTGCGGATGACCTTGCCGCTCTCCGTCAGGTAGGTGTGAAAGCCCAAAAAGTCAATGCCGTTGCGGATGGGAAAGATTTGGGTTTTCTCATTCAGTTCCAGCCCCAGGCTATCCATGTAGGCCCGTATTTCCCGGAGGCAGAATTGCAGGTATTCCTTGTCCGGGTGGATGAGGAAAAAGTCATCCATGTAGCGGCCATAGTATTGGATGTGGAGCTGTTCCTTGACGAAGTGGTCAAAGTCATCCAGGAACAGGAGGGCAAAGAGCTGTGATGTCTGATACCCCAGCGGCAGGCCGTCAGAGCAGTCAATATAGATGCAAAGCAGGTCATAAACAACAGGCTCAAGGTCCAGCTTTTTGAGCTTTTCCTTGAGCTTGTCATGGTTGATGCTTGCAAAGAAATGGCGGACATCACACTTGAGCACCCAGCCCTCAGCGGTGTGGTGCTTATTCCAGTAGTCCGTGAAAAATCCTTTGAGCCGGTCCAGGCCGAAGTGCAGGCCCTTGTTCTTTTGGGATGCGTAGTTGTCCAGGATGAAACTGCGGGTGATGCGGTCATAGAGGAGATTGTCCACTATGGCGTGCTGGACCACCTTGTCCACAAAAGCGGGTGCCTGCACCAGCCTTTTCTTGGGCTCATAGACATAGAACACACGAAACACGCCGGGTCTGTAAATCTTGGTTTTTAGGATATAGACCAGGTTGACGATGTTCTCAAGCAGGCGCACCTCATAGTGTGCGGTAGCGGCTCTGGAGCGTTTGCCCCGCCGGGCGGCCATGTATGCCGCATAGATCACCGCAAAGGTGCATATTTCAGAAAATTTCATACAAACGGATGGCCCCCTATCAGTGTTCGGCTGGCCAGCCTCTCCTCATGCGCTGTGTAGGTGCCGCATGATAGGACCAGTAGCCCCGCCACTTTTCTGGAAAGCAGCGGGGCATCAGCGCAATGTGTTTGCCTTGGCCTCACCAAGGCTGGGTATGACCTCCTTTGATGTGATGGACGGCACGGTTTTGGGCTTTGGGCCTACTCAGTCAGGCCTTACCATCAGAGCGGGGCGGGACCCGTTGGTGTTGGTGCAGTTGTTGTTGTTGACATTGCCATTGGTGTTCAAGTAAACGGCGTTGTTGGTGTTGTTCGTGTTCGGGGAGCACAGTGGAAAAATAGGTCATACCCAAATATAACAGCTCTCGGCTGGTATATCCTTTCAGGGGTTGCGGGCCAGGGCCTCAGCAATTTGCTGGGCCATCTGGCCCATTTTGGCAAGCTCCTGGTTGGCCTTTGCCTCACGCAGAGCGGCGGCACGGTTGCTGTCATTGCGTTTCCAGTTGAAAGCCTTTTGACGGACCGGGCGCACCAGCTCTGCCCAGTAGTGGCACTGGTCACCAGAGATGTACTTGCGCTTATAGCTCAGGTTGATGTACTGGTTGAGAGTGTCGCAGAGGACGATGACCTCATCAAGGTCCTTGAGGCGTTCCTCATACTCAGTTTCAAAATAACGGCCATGCGCTGCATGTCAGCGCACATGTGGAAAGTCTGGCTCTTGGGAAAGTGAGGCTTGCCGTCATCCTTGATTTTCTCAAAGAGCTCCTTTTCCACCATCTGGCCGTTTTCCATCACATAGGCCTTGACCTTGGTGTATTGGGGCTCTTTGACCTTGACCCGCTGAATGGTGTAGTCCAGCAGATCAGTGGCAAGCGGTATGATGTCATAGTTGGGCACTTAAAACTCAATCCTCCCTTGGCTTTCATTCCACACACCAGTGACCACCACGCCGGAGAGGCTGGTGAAAGCCACGCTCCAGGAGTTGCCGGTGACATTGGTGTCATATTTCAGCTCCAGCGTGCGGACACGGGTGGCCAGGCCGGAGAGGTCCGTGGTGTTGGTCTGGACCTGCCCCTCCAGTGTGGTCAACCTGGTGCTCAGAGGAGAAATAAGGGCCTTGATTTTCGCCCAGAGGCGTGCCGTCTGGAGGTCATCAAGATAGGACCTTTTTGCAGCCATGATGCTGGCCTCCTTTACTTGCAGATGTCATCCAGCTCTGTGTTGGTGATGGCCACAAGGTCAGAGGCAAGCATGTAGGCGGTCAGGTCCACCGTACCGGCCAGCACATCCCATGTGGTGCCATTCCAGGCCACATTGTCACCGGCGTTGACCCCGTGGGATGCATCAGCATTGACAATGTTCCACACATCGCCTTTCTTGTTGCCGGTGGTGGGCAGGTCTGCATAGGTGTCCTTGGAGCCCTTATATTCAAGGGCGCTGGACATCTTGGCATCCACCTCATCCTTGGTGTAGGCATCTGCAATGCCGTAGCCTGCCAATGAGGTGGCCGGGCTCTGCTTGCCTGCCGCCAGGTCATAGGCAGCTTTGACGGCGCTGGGCGTGGCGGCCTTGGTGGTACTGGTGTCATCGGTGGCGCTGGAGAGCTGCACCACGCCTTTCTGGTTGGTGGTGCCGTTCTTGACGGAGATTTTGCCGCCGCTGACCTCCACATTGGTGCCAACAGTCACGCCTCCCTTGACGGAGGCGCTGGCATCCGGCAGGGTGTAGTTGTTGGCGTTGGCCTCCACGCCGCCCAGCTTGGCCTTTTCCTCGTTGGTGTAGTCATTAGCACTCAGGCCCTTGCCCTCCACCTTGTCCACCTTAGTGGTGTCAGAGGGGTGCACATGGTCACCACGGGCAAAAGCGGTTTCCGTACCAGCGGCAGCGGTGCCATCCATCTTGGGCACGGTGCTGGATGCGGCAGCGCCCTCCGGCACATCCTTGGCAGTGATGAAACCGCTGTCATTGGTCAGATCAGAGGTCTTGCTGGGCAGCTTGATGTTGGCAATGGCCGTGGCCACATAGGTCTTGACCTTACCCCACAGGTAAAGTACACCATTTTCATCAAGCGCTTTCTTGCTGTTTGCCATTTTGGCTGTCCTCCTTATATGAGTAGTTTTTCAAGCTCCAGGTTTGTGATGGGCAGGATGTCTGCGTCACTGCCAGGAGCGCCCTGGGGGCCTTGTCGGCCCCTCAAATTGACAGGCTTGGGGTTTTCTTTGTTGCCGTCATTGGTCCAGCTCAGGGTGCACTCATCGCCCTCCACAGAGGGGTAAAAAGTGGTGCCGTCAATTCCTTGCTTGCCGGTGTTGACATACTGCACAGAGCCAAAGCTGGCGTGCATCATGCCGCCGGTGGAGAGCTTGACCGCAATGACCCTGGGCGTGGTTTCAAAGTTTACTGCATAGGTCACATTAGATCACCCCGTCCTTGAATATCTCCCCCACATTGACCCGCATGGGCTCACTGGCAATGGCGTTGTCCAGATTGTCCCGCAGGCGGAGTTGCACCCAGACAGGCTCAAGCTCCGAAAAGAGGAGCGTGTCCTCCTGGGAAAGCGGCAGCGTGATGATGCCGTTTTCTTTGTCATAGGTGACAGCAGTGAGGTCCTTTTCCAGCACAGTTTGCCTGTTCTGCTGAAAAGTGATATACAGGGCAGATATAGTGATTGCCTCCGGCAGCTCAAAGGTCAGCACAGGGTTTGTGCCTCTCCGCATCTTGTTCACCTCCGCATCTTAAAACTCAATTCGGCCAAGTTCCTCATTCCATACGCCGGTGACCACTACATCCGTCAGCGTAACAAAGGTGACCTCAAAGCTGCTGCCGGTGACATTGGTGCCATATTTCAGCTCCAGCGTCTTGAGGCGGCTATCCAGCCCCGTGAGGTCCACACGGATGCTGGCGTGCGCTGTGTCGGAGTTGTTATGCTCATTCACAGCGCCCCCTACCAAAGCGTTGACCTCCGGCTTGGTGTAGACATCGCCCTGCTGCACAGCATTGAGCGCCAGCGCCCGGATGTCGGAGTGGCTGGTGCCGTTGGTGTTGTGCTCTGCCAGGGCGCTCTCCATCTCCGCCCGGCTCACCGTGTCCAGGGCCGGGGTGATGGTGAAACTGACAACGGAGGCATCCGCTACCACGATGTGCATAATCATGGTGAGCTTGCCGGACACGCCGCCATCCGTGGACACCTTTTCTGTGTCGGGGGTGTTGCAGATGGCAATGAGCGTGCCGTCATCGTCAAAGAGGCCCATCTCACGGATAATGAAACCACCCACGCTGTCATCAATGGTGATTTTCACATCAATCATGTTGGCGTTGGTGGTGCTGACTGCGGCGCTGGCCACATCGCCCTCCCACTTTTTGCCCCGGAGGGCGGTCTGGGCCACGGTGGGCTCATAATACTCACCGCCGCCGTCACCGGCAGCAGCAGTCTTGATGTTGACCTTGCCGCCGTTCAAGATGCACTTGGCGATTAGCGCAGCGCCCGCCGTGGTGATAACGGTGCCATAGTTTTTGGTTTCATTGGGCATAGTGCTTTTTCCTCCTATTCTTGTGGGTAAATCTCCACAGTGTTGTGATACTCCAGAGCACCCACAGCAATGGACTTGCCGGTGCTTTCCATCTCATGGACCATCATGGGCCAGATGTTGACCTCATCCTCATACTCGGTGTAAACGCCGCAGGTGATGGTGCCGTATGACTGCAAAAAAGATGTCATCAGCACCCGCATGTTGGCCGGGCGCACCATGAGGAGCATGTCCAGGATTTCCGCCGCCAGGGCATCCGCATCCGGCAGGACGGTGTAGTCAAGCTGGATGTTGATGGTGTAGTCCACAATGCTCTCCTCATGCCCCAGCTCACCGCAGAGGCCGGTGAGCCAGTTCTTGAGCCAGGGCAGAGTGTAGGGCAGCTCCAAGTTCCACAGGGCCTTGATGCGTGCCTTGCGGACCTCCAGCGTGTCCGTGTCTTTGGGGCGGATATTCAGCTCACGCTCCCACACGGCCACGCCGCTGGCCGTTGCCGTGTCCAGGAATTGGTTGGCAAGGACCAGGGCCAGAGCGTCCCACGCAATGGAGATTTCCGGCTCGTTTGCGGCATTGATGGCTTGAAACTCAAGCACCTCACGGAGCACCGGGGGGAGGTAGTCAAGGAGCTTTCTATCCATTGATGTCCCCCCTCACCGGGATGCTGTCTGCACCCAGCACAAGGTTTTCCTCCTTGCCGTTGATCTGCGTGTCAGCAATGTCCGTTATCATGTCGGAGCACTCGGAGAGGATGCGGCTTTCAATCTGAGAGATGCGGACGGTCAAGTGGTCCGAAGTGGCCCAGGTGCCTGCCAGCTCTGCAAAATAGTCATCAATGACGGCCTCCACATAGCTTTTGATGGCCTCCCAGTTCCAGCCGGAGGCATAGGTCAGATTGAGCGTGATACTCACCGGCACCGGCTCCACGCCAGTCACATGGACCACATGGCCGATGGGGGCAAGTCCCAGACCCTCCCCGGCGTTCTCGGTGGGGTCAACCGCCGTCTGCACCTCATCAATGAGGGTTTCAGAGGGGGCGGTGTTATTAGATGCCAGCAGCACCAGCTTGACGGTGCCGCCCACCGTCAGCTTTTTGTTGAGCGCCGCCGTGTAGACGGCGGTGAGCCAGGCCGCCACGGGCTCACTGAGCTCCGCAATGGCGCTGGTGTACCAGGCTGTGACAGTAGCATCCGGGATGAGCGTGGACGGCGCAATGTCCCCGTTCCAGACCGGGCGCACCTTGACGGCGGAGATGCCGGGCATGGCTTTCACCTTTTCGATGTAGTCAGCCTGGTTGCCGCCAAAGGCCTGGGACTTAAAGCTGTCAAGGACACGCTGGCGGAAAACCTCCGTGTCCTCCTCATCATCTCCGGGGATTAACAGCTCCACCAGCTCTGCATGGGTCAGCCCGTCCACATACTCAATGGGGATGAGCTGGCCGGTGTAGCCGTTGGCTTGGGCCCCTGCTGTTTCGCAGGTGACCCGGTGGCTCAGGCCGGTGGTGGTGTCCTCGGAGGTGTCCATGCGGGCCGTCACCACAAAGTTTAGGTCCTCGCAGGAGAAACGGGTGCCCACCGGCACCTCAATGTTAAACTCCGCCCGGAACACTGCGGCGCTGGGCGGGTAGGGGCTCATGTTACGGTCAGCGGCCCGCTTGATGAGATATTCACGGGGCGCTGTTGCCAGGTATGTGGCGGTGAAAACGAAGTCCAGCCCAATGTAAAGCTGGGCCAGCTCCGCCATGGACGGAGCCACACCGTTCATCACCATGGAGCCCTCCCGCTTGTCGATGCCGGAGGACACCCTGGCCAAGGCGCTGGCCAGCAGCGCCTCATAGGTCTTGGTTTCAAACATGGTTAAATCTCAACCTCCTTTGTGGCCTCCAGCTCTCCATAAATGGTGTAGACGGTAAAGCGGACCAGCACGGACTTTCTGCCGGTTTCAAAGGTCCAGTCATCCACGCCGGTGATGCGGTCATCCTGCATCAGGGCATCCGTGATGCGCCTTTTCATCTCACTCATGGCGTAGTCCATAGGTTGGCCGATCAGGTCAACCAGCTCGGAGCCATAATTGCGGGAATAGATGGGGTAGGCGTAGCGCTCCACATTGAGGATGAGATAGACCGCTTGGCGCAGGGCCTCCCGCTTGTCGGTCATGCCCGCCACCCGCTGCCCCTCAATGTCCAGCTTGTGAGTATAGCTGGGCTGCTCCTCCAGCTCAAAGCCGATGAGGTCAAGGTTTTCTCCAGTTGTCGGTAGCGTTCCCATCAAGGTGCCTCCCATCTGTCCAGGACAATGTATTTTTGCCCGCCATCACAGGAGATGAGGATGACCTTTTCCCCTGCCTTGAGGGCCAGGTGCACCTTAAAGGTTTTCCTGCCCTTGTAGGCGTGTTGGTGGGCGGCAAAAGCAGCCTCTCCGCTGCCGCCGCTTTGGCTTTCCGTCTGGTGGTCCACCGTCATGTCCACATTGAAGTCCCGGACATTGTTGGTGAGGATGAGCTGGGCCTCCGTCAAGGTCTTTTTCTGGTCCACCTGGATTTTCAGCGGGGAGGCGGATGTCACAGTGCCAAAGCTCACGGCCATGGGGCCGTCCGCCTTGACCGCCTCCACCGCCGCCTGTTTCACAGCACGGACCAGCTCATTGATGTCAAGCGACAAATGTACCACCTCGCATTTTGAGCTCCATGAGGTGCTGCCCATCGTTGAATGTGTGCTTGACCTGTTCGGCCATGAGGTAGTTGGACACATTGATGTCACCCAGGCCCAGCATGACCACCAGCAGCGTGCCCGCCCTCACACGGATGTCACCAAGGACATCCTGGAGCTTGAGGGTGCGGGTCTTGGTGTTGTAGAGGTCCAGGAGAGCATCCGCCATCGCCTTGGCGTTGGCCTTGCTGTCCAGTTTCTCATAATATTGCAGGACACCCCATTGATTGATGTGGGAGCCGTCCTGGGCAATATAGATTTCCCGCTTGCCGGTTTCCTTGTTCTCATAGGAGAGCTTGATTTTGTCATAGGTCTGGGTGGCAATGGAGCTCTTATAGTCGTAGTCACCGGCGGTGTCCTCATCCACAAGCATGTTGAGTTTCATGTTGCCCAGGCTCTTGAGGGTCAACTTTCCAACATTGTCGTAGAGCACATACATCTGCCCGGTGGCCTTTAGGGTTTCGTCCAGGGCGTTTTGGATGATGTCAAACAGGGTTTGATTGTCCTCCACACGGCTGGCGATCTTGTAGCCCGTGTCCTCAAGCTCTCCCACATTGAGCTGGAAGTCCTCCGCCACCATTTTGATGACCTCAGAGGCCGTCTTGTTGGTGTAGACATAGGTATCTTTATTCTTGAGGTAATAAAGCTGGTCATACACCACGCACTTGATGACATTGGGGTTGTTGCCCTTGCGGGATTTCTCAAAGACAAAGCCATAAAAGACGGGGGTGCCGTCCACGGAAAAACGGCAGGGGTCCCCCTCTTGAAAGCTCAGGCCTGGGGTCTTTACCACCTCAAAGGTGAGCTTGCCCGGCTGGCCTTTGCGTTCCCACTCAATGGTGACACCCTCCACCGTGGGTGGGTACATGATATTGCTACCATGTTGTATCAGCAGCTCATAGCTCATGGGATGGTGAGCACCTGCCCAGGATAGATGAGGTTGGGGTTGCTGATTTTGTCCGTGTTGGCCCCATAGATTTTGGTGTACTGGGCCCCAGCGCCATAATACTTGGCGGAGATGGCCCAGAGGGTGTCACCCTTTTTCACGGTGTAGGTCTTAGCGGAGGGGGCCGTGCTGGCATCCCGCTCCTTTTCCACGGTCACGGTCTGCTTGCCCGTGTCGGTGCTGGGCTGTTCGACCTTGGCCGTTTTCGTGCCGTAGGAGCGCCATTGCTTGAGGTTGATGTCCACGCTGACATCCAGGCCCTCCTTGGCATCCTCCGTGATGTTGTAGTCCTCCACGCTCACGGTCATGTTGGTGTCGAACAGCCGCCGTCCATCCGGGGAGCGCCGCACCAAAATAAACTGGGTGGTGCCCTTGGAGGTCTTGAGCCGCTCCAACACGCCCATGTAGTAGGACGGGGACCGGCTGCCGGTGAGCATTGAGAGCGTCACCGGCAGCACGATCTCACTCAGCCCAGGGGTGCGGAGGAAATTGATCTCACCCTCATTGAGCAGCGTGAGCGTCTTATTTTTGCCCTTGATTTTTACGGTCAGCTTGGCGGGAGTGGGCCACTCCACGCCGCCCAGGTAACAGGAATAACTCATGCGTGCACCCCCTCAGCAGCGGTGACCAGCGCCTCAGTAAAGCCCTCGGTGAGCTGGCTGATAACGCCGTCCAGATCAGCACTGCCGTCAATTCTGTTGGTCATGCCGGTCATGTCAATCTTGACCTCTGCGGTGGTGAAACGGTTGATTGCATCCCTTTCTGCGATGTCCCGCAGGTATTCAAGCTGTTCCTCTGTCACGGCCAGAGCATCAGCGGTCTTGCCGGTATTGTCAGCGGTCAGCCCGGTGTTGTCGGCAATGCTGCTCAGGTCAAAGCCGCTGCCCAAGTCTGTGCCGCCGGTGCCGCCTCCGCCGAAGTCAAAGAAACTGCCCACCTTGTCGGCCACGCCGTCACCCCACGATGCACCGGCCTTGAAAGCATCAGAGGCCCAGCCATCCGTGAATGTGTCAAAGGTATTGTAGCCTTTGGTGAAAGCGTCCCCAATGTTCTGGTACTCCTCAACACTGCCATAGGCCTCCGCCGATTTTGCGGCATATTCATCCGCCTTTGCGGAAATGCCAGAGTAGTCAAACTCGACAAAGGGCAGCTTGTTCAAGGCCGCACAGATGCCCTCCACAACGGTGAGGGCGGTGGACAGCAGGCCGTAAAACCAGCCTTGCACATTGGAGATGACATTGTGGAAAGCGGTGCCGATGTTGGAGCAGCAGGCACCCAGAGCGTTCCAGATGCCAGTGACCACATTGGCCACCACAAGCATGGCGTTCCACACGGCTTGAATGACCACATTGATGCCGCCGGTGATAACTCCAAAGCCCGTGGCCGCCACGCCGGTGGTCTTAGCAATCCAGTTGCACAGGGCGATGATGCCCGCCACAAGGGCGATGACCCCCACCACTATCCAGGTGATGGGGCAGGCCAGCAGGGCCGCATTGAGGCCTTGCTGGGCCACAGTGGCGGCAAAGGTCTTGCCCGCAGCAAACATATCTGCGGCTCCTTTTACCGCAGCGGAGAGCGCCACAGCGCCATTGATGGCCTGAGTGATGAGCGCCACAGCGTTGTAGGCCACAAGTGCGGCCACAAGGCCCCAGGCAATAGGCTCAATCACAGACCAGTTATCAACCACGGCAGAGCCAATGTTGACGAACACATCAAGGATGCCGGAGGCAAGGGCCGTGATGGTAGCCAGGGCGTTCAAGGCTCCGTCCACTACCGTGCTGAATTGCTCACTGTTGGCCAGCTTGTTGAGCTTGTTGAGAACGGGGTCCAATGTCTGGAGCGCCCGGTTTTGCATGTTGGTCCAGATTTGTGCCCAGGTCATGGGCATACTCTCAAACTTGGCATTGGTTTCATCCGCCACAGAGAAAAGGGCGTTTTTGACCACCTCAGCGGTGACCTGGCCCTCTTGGGCGTATTGCTTGATAGAGCCCTCTGCAATGCCCATGTACTGCTCAATAGCTCTGGCGATGCCGGGCGCATTTTCAAGGATGGAGTTTAGCTCCTCACCTCTCAGAGCGCCTGCCGCCATCGCCTGGGTGAGCTGGAGCATGGCCGCAGCCTGTCCTTGGGCGGATGCGCCGCCAATAGTAAATTGGCGGTTGACCTGCTCCATAAAAGCAATGAGCTCATCATTGGAGCTGAAAGCAGCTCCAGCGTTTGCGCCCATGCTGGCAATAGCAGATGCCGTGTCAAGATAGGCAGCTCTGGAGCGCTGGGCAGAGGCCATGATTTTGGCCTCCAGCTCATCCACGCTGCCGCCGTCATCCACAAGGAAAGACAGGCGGGCGGTGGTGCTGGTCATCTGGTCAGAGAGGCCGATGAGCTTATTGAGCCCGGCACCGGCGGCCAGCGTGGCCACCAGGGTCTTGACCTTGCCCAGCATACCATCCGCCAGGGAGCCGCCGGTGCGGAGGCCTCGGTTGAGGTTTTCCTCTTGCTCTGCGGCTCTGCGGTAGCCGTCCGCCAGCTCCTGGATTCCAGCATTTGCTCCCACAAGCTGGGAGCGTGCTTGTGCGATCTGGGCGGCATCAACAGCTCTGCCAGAGGCACGCTGGACCTGCTCAAAGGCGTTGAGCGTAGTGTCAAGTGCGGAGGTTATCCTCTTGAGCACGGCGCTCATCCCGTCATTGAGGACCATTTGCGATCTGATAGTTGCCATAGTTTCACCACCTTGGGAAAAGCTCCCGCCCTGTATCGCTCAGGGCGGGAGCCCTATTTGCGTTTTGCTTTGTTCTTGAGTTCCGCCTCTTTTTTCCGTTCCGCCGCACAGCGGGCATCAATAGAGGCGATGACAAAAGCACGCTCCTTGACGGGCAGGCTCAAAAACTTGGACGGCTCCCAGCCAAACTTTTGCAGACAGAAGTGTGCATAGCTGGCCTCTGGGTCACCGTCCTCTATCAGTTTTTTGCCTCATCAACCAGCTCATTCTCAGTCTTGAAACCGTTGAGCTGGAAAACTTCCGTCACATAGTCATCAAACTCACCGCCGATGAGCAGCTTGCCCAGCAGCTCCTCCGGCTTGGCAACACCCCAGTCATTCTGGAGCTCTGCGTTGCTCAGGTCCGGGAACACCGTGCAGCGGGCGCACACCTTAGCCTGGAAAGCGTAGCTATCAAGCTGCTGGGTGTACTGGCCCTTTTTGCCGGGCACCGGCACCTGCCGGATGCAGGAGTTGCGGATGCGGGCGTATTCATCAGCGGAGATGCAGCAGATTTCCCACAACATGGGCTTGCCATCCTCCCCCTTGAAACGGGGGGAGGCGGCAAACTTGTAGTTTTCGATCTGCTCAACATTGGCGTGCATAAATGCGGACAGGTTACTCATGGATGATTTCCTCCTTTAGTTGGCCGCCCTTACATATAGGACGGGTTGGTGTGCTTTTCGGGACGGGTAAAGCTGTCACAGTAGCCCTCAAGGGCCTGCTCCACAAAGTCACCCTCTGCGTTGAACATGGACAGCAGCACATCACCATCCAGCACGCAGTTGTTGTAAATCTTGGTGCTCCGGCCCACGGAGGTGGCGGGGTCATCGTTGGAGGTCTGGATGTCAAAGGTAGGCATCACACCCGTCTTGATGAAGTCCTCAACCACCTGGTCAAAGATTTCCGTGCACTTGTAGACCGTCATGGAAAAAGCCAGGGCAATGGTTTGGGCCTTGTGGCCAATCACGGGATTGCCCAGGCGGTAGACTTCCTTGGTGTTGATGGAGGCCTTGCCCTCAAACTCCTTGGCCATCAGCATGGAGTAGCGGGTGCCGTTCAGCGTCACAAAGCACTCAGCAAAGTTGGCGCTCACGGCATCCTGGGTGTTCATAGAGATTTTGTCAGCCATGTGTCACAATCCTCCTTTACTGAATGATAACGCTCATGTAGAGCTGGGCCATGGCGTTGATGATGTTGAGGCCGTTGATGGTCAGCAGCACTGCCTTTTTCTTGTCACCCTGCTCACAGATCACCGTGTCGGGGTCAAAGTTCTCAACAGCACGGATTTTCTCAAGCTCCTGGATGAGCTTGACCACATCGCCCCACAGGGAGGCACGGCCAGAGGCATCATTGGGCACGGTGCCCACATAGCGGGTGTTGAACAGCACCGCCGTGTCATTGGCAATCTGGTCACACACACGGATGGTCTGGTTGGACTGGAAAACCTCTCCCTTGGTGTCGGAGAGGGTCAGCAGGGTGTTGATGTCCTCCAGCACACGGGTGACCCCGTTGACATTGTGGAACATAAACTTGCCTGCCTTGAGGGCCGCCTCAAGCGCTGCCTGGGTGTATTCGGTGTCCAGAATGAGCTCACCGTCATACTTGGCATTGGTGAGGGACTTGTTGACGGCCACGCCAGCATGTGCGCCGGTAGCCCAGTAGACCACCGCCTGGGTGTCCACATTGGCAATGGTGGCATGGGTGGCAGTGTTCCACACGCCAATCACGCCCTCATAGTCAGCACTGGGTTTCCAGGCCACAAGCTGGAATTTGGCACCCACCTCATCCCTCATGCGCTGGGTGTACTTGACATACAGATTGACCACAGTGCTCTCCGTGGCCGGGCAACACAGGGTATTGAAAGCATAGGCCTCCAGCTTATCCAGGAAAGCCTGGTGGTCCTCGCCGGTGACTGCCGCATCATCAGCGCCGCCGGTCAGCTTGGTGCCCGCAGTGGCCGCCAGCGTGGCGCTGGTCTTGAAAACCACATAGTCATTGGCCACCAGATCAGTGGCCGCCTTGACCGTCTGGGTGTCAACACACTGGCCGTCCAGGTAGGTGCTCACATCCCATGCGCTGGTGTCATCGACATTGGAGGCGATGACAATAGAGAGGTCATTGCCACGCACACCGGGGTATTTGGCATCCGCATAGGTGCAGCTTGCCTTTTCGCCGTTGCCCAGCCGCCAGCAGTAGACGGTGGTGGCGTGCTGGAAAATCTCACGCAGGGCCAGCAGCTTGGGGTGGTCATACCCGTAGCCAAAGATGGCCTTGCTGTTTTTCTGAAACTCACCAGAGGTGACGGGGAAAACCTCACCCTCCGGGCCCCAGCTCAGAACAAAGGGCGCTGCCGCATAGCCTCTGTCAGACAGAGTGGCGGATGCCTTTGCCACGCTGGAGAAATTGATGTAGCTGCCGGGCAGGACCTTGTTCTGGGTCAGCCAGTTACCTCCGCCAAGAGCCATTTATCTCACCTTGCCTTTCATAAACTTTTCAATCAGCGCATCCACCTCATTCAAGGTGTAGGTTTTGCCATCCTCCAGCAGTGCGCCGATCAGGTCCCGCCGGTGGACATATCTCTGAGAGGCCACCAACTGCGCCTTGGTAAAGACGGCGGCATTGGCCTCCGTGGTCTGGGTTTTTGCCATTGGCTTATCCCTCCTCATTGATTTTGAGAGTTTCCATGTTCTCCTGCTCCAGCGGAACACGGACGAAGTGGTCATAGCTCAAAAGCACATGCAGGACATCCTCCGCCAGCGTCCACTCACAGCCGGTGGCGTGGATGATGTCCCCCTCCGGGGTTGTGATGCTCCCCAGGACAAAGGACAGCCGGTGTGCCATGCCGTAGCACTCCGCATCCCCAGCCTTGGGGTAGTAAATCACATCCACCGTGGGTGTCCGCTTGTACCTCTGGCCCACCTCTTTGGCGTGACCGGCACCGGGCATGATGACATTAAAATCTCCGGGCTTGAGCCCTTGCTTGACATTCCCGCCATGCACCTGGGCGGCAGGAAAAGCGGCGTGGAGCGCAAGGCTTACGCCGTCATAGATGCTGTTGAAATTAACCTCTGCCATATCAAGCCCACTCCTTGAAAAGCTCCAGCGGCACCTCCTGGTGGCAACTATACACTGCGGGCTTGCCGCTCCGTTCATAGTCACGGGTCACGCCGTTCTGGGTCACTGTGATTTTAGACCCCTCCGGGATGTCCACGGAGGGGTCAATGTAGAGCACCACGCTCTGGGCCACCTGGGCGGCCTCCTCGTTGGGCTCTGTACTCACCACAGACTTGTGGGAAATGCGGCAGCGGATGTCTGCCGCCAGGATGCGCTCCTGGGGCTCCGTGCGGCCATTGGCGGGGTTGAGCACCCCGTCCAGCACGGTGATGGTTGCTTTGCCCACCCAGAGGCTCTGCACGGCCTTTTTGTGGGCAGGGCTCCCCACTACCATCTCATCCTCCGAAAAGCCGCCAGCGTGCTCTCAGGCGGGTGCATGAGCCCCGCAAGCAGGGCATCAAAGCGGGCCTCAGCACTGCTGGCTCCATCACTGGCTCCGGCAAAGGTGATGGCCACATCACCCTCCGTGATGCTCTTGGCCGGGGCGGAGAAGTCAAAGCCCTCCAGCCCGTCCAGACCACCGGCGGCTTTCTTGTCATAGAGGAATTGCCCGGCCACCATATCCACATGGACATAGAAAAGGCCATCCGGCAGCACCCTTTGGTTGATGTCTGCCAGGATGTCCTTTTCACACTTGTCTATGAGGAAATTGAGGCCGGTTTCGTCATTGTCCGTGACGGTGTAGCCCAGCATGGCCAGCCGGGACACCACGGCCTCACACACGGTCATGGTTTAGCCTCTGGACTTGATGCGGGCAATGGGGATTGCCTTGTGGTCAATGTAGGAGCGCTGGCTCTCAGTGGCCTCACCAGAGTGGACCAGCGCCCAGTTGGCACCGTTGGACAGCTCCGCATCCGTGGGAGAGAGGGAGGCCTGGCTGGTCTTTTCGTAGGAGATGCCCTTGGGGGCAAACACCTTGCGCTGGCGGGTGTAGAGGGTGTCCTGGCCGCCGTTGGTCTTGGGGTCACGGGCCATTTCATAGGGCACCTTGGCACCCAGGTCCTCAAAGTTGATGGAGCCCTCACCCAGGACATAGCTGGTGTACTCCTCACCGGCGGGGACATCCACCTCATAGTAGGTGGCAATGTTGTCCACGCTGGGGGAGGCCACAGCGGTGTACTTGGTGCCGCTCTTGGTGTAGTAGGTCTTGCCGGTCACCAGGGCAGTGTCAGAGGTCAGCTTATAGGTGGCAGCAACAGCCTCAACAGGCATCCCGTCATCCACAATGACCAGCTTGCCGTTCCAGGTGTAGAGGGTCAGGTCACGGGTCACGCCGTCCTTGTCGGTGTACTTGAGAGCGGTGAGCAGGTTGAGGTTTTCCAGGTTGGTGGCCGGAACAGAGTGCATGAAGATCATGGCAAACTTTTTCTTGTGGTCACCGCAGGCCTGGGCAGTGGCGCTGTTGAGGGTGGAGGCCTCCAGGTTGCCGTTGACAGTGTAGGTGTGCTTGGTGACAAACTCACCGCTCTTGCCGCTGGTCATGGAGAAAACGCCCTTGAGGACCGCCAGGATGGTGTCCTGGTCAATGTCCTGCCAGTAGTCCGCCACCTGCTGGGCCACATTGTTCATAAAGTCCACGCCGCCGGTGATGTCAAAGGAAAAGTCCTTTTCCACCCACGCCTTGGCACGGCCAATGACCACCACGCCCTGCTCAAAGGTCTTGGTGGAGGTGGCGGTGATGTCGGTCTGGCCGTCATAGTTCACGGCCTCACCGTCCAGCAGGCCACGCATGGCCACACGGGCATAGCCGGTGCCGTTCTGGGTGCCCAGCACCGCACGGATGTCCGGGTTGCCCACCAGGACCTTGGACTTGCGGATTTCGTTGAGGCGGGTGCGGGGGATGCGGTCCATGATGTACTTGAAAGCCTCAGGGTTGAAAGATTTTGCGTCAAACTTAGCGTTAGGCATAATTCAATACTTCCTTTCTTGAAATGATTGTGTTGTTGGGGTTATTCCAGCTTTGCGTCAGGGTTTTTGGCCATGTACTCGGTCAGCTCGGAGTAGGACATCTCAGACAGCTTTTTGGTGCTGCCGGGCTTGCCGCCGTCCCCGTTCTCACCGGGTTTCCAGCCACTATACTTGGGCGCATCTCCAAACATAAAGTCAGTAGCAGCGTCCTTTTTCATCGCCTCGACCTTGGCCCCCAGGGTGACGGTTTCGCCGTTCTCCTTAGAGGTGACCTTGCCATCCACCACCTTGGCATCCTTGAGGAAGTCCGCCAGCATCGCACGGACGGCGATGTTGTTCTTGGACCCGGCAGCGGTGAGCTCCGCATCCACCGCAGCAGTCAGCTTGACCGTGGCCAGCTCCTTGTCATAGGCGGCTTTCTGGTCCTTGTTCTGCTGGGTGAGCGTGTCAATCTGCTTTTGCAGTTCGGCATTGTCACCGGCGGACTTTTTCAGCTCGGAGAGCTGAGTGTCACGGGTCTTGATACCCTCACGGAGCTGCTTGACCTCGGTTTCCAGCTCTGTGACCTTGGCAGTCTTTGTGTTGAAGTCGGTGCGGGCCACAAAGCCCTTGCCGATCTCCTGAGAAACTGCCGTGTCAATTTCGGGGGTGTACGCATCCCCCAGTACGGTTTTCAGCCATTCCAACATGATTGTTACCTCCTTGCATGTCTGCTGTCCTTTTTATCCGGCCAGTCCCGGTGTTGCAGTGCCCATCTTGTAGTCCGCCGGGCCAGCGGTATTTGGGTATGAAAAAAGCACCGTGCATTTTCAGCACGATGCTTTAATCAATAAGGTTGGTTGTTATAGCGTGAGCAAGATGCGCCGCCCTGCGGAAATATAGAACGGTTTGCCACGCTCACAAGGGAGTGTCAAAATCAATCTTTCCATTGCTTAGTTCTCCTCAAATTGCCCACACTCATCACAAGTCTTTTGTGCGGCATCCCAATCCGTAACGGTGTCACCGTCCAGGAGGATGTCATCAGAGGCAATATTGCAAAGCTCCCAGCAATACCCCACCTCAATCTCTCTTTTCATAAGTGGGCAATAAATCTTTTTACTTACGCTTTTCAATTTGTTTCACCGCCTCATCAAATAGTTTTTGTCCTTTTTCGTCTAAATAACCTGCTGTGCGTAAAAGTCCACCAGTGTCAACGGCAGCAAAGCCATCTGCGGAGTAAAAGGCATACACCGCACCTTTTTGTTGTTTGAGAGCAAAAACAGCGTTGTCAACAAAGCCTTGGGCATCTTCGAGCGTGATGCCACGCTCTGCAAGCCGTTGCACGGCGTGCGTGTTACCCTCGCCAATGATAAAACCGGACGGAGGGGCAACAACAGTGCCTTTGGCTCGGACGGCTCCAGTGCTTACAAGTGACTGCCGTACCTGTTCAGCATTGAAAAAGCCTTTGCCGCTGTCCGGGTTTTTTCCCTTGTAACGATAATAGCCAGTCAATTCATCGTACTTGGATTTATCGTTGTATTTCAAATTCTGAAAGTCCTTGAAAGACCTCGGTGCATCCGCACCAAGGCGCTTTTTGTAGTTCTCAAATTGAGCTTGGTCGGCACTTTCATTATAGCCCATGGCACGGAGCTTTTCAACCGTGCCTGCGCCGTAAAGTTCATTTTGTTTGGCACGCCACTGCTCATAGGTCATGTCTTTGGGCACCTTAAAGCGTTCCCCTGTGACTGCATCCCTTGCATAGCGTTCCCCAATGCCGTCCATATCGGCAAAATGAGGGCAGGTGCAGCCACGGCACCAGGGGTGGAATGGGGGAGCCGTGAGCCCCACAGCGTACTCAGACCGCTTGAACACCTTGCCGTCCATGCTGCCGCATAATTCGCAGGTGTGGGTGTCAAGGCTTTCCACAATCTTGTATTCCTCAACATCCAGCTCTCCATAGCAGTCATTTTGGGCGGCGCTTGAGAAAT
>OHNM01000001.1_pt1 | contig 55255 bp, 49 predicted proteins | sample 1569661 | NCBI WGS metagenome assembly OHNM01 (sample SAMEA3879508, study PRJEB24766) | human gut metagenome | biome: human-associated habitat; feature: feces | place: USA | collected 1985/1987 | reverse complement strand
TTTGTCCGTGTCTTACTATATATATGATCATTTGAAATTGCTTATTCTCTATGCGCGTAACTTTTTCGGTATTAAACTTCGATTTCTGTGAATCTGTTGAAAGTCTTGCCGTCTCTTGTAACCAGACCGAAGAACATCTTTTCTGGACGTACCCAATATGCTTGTTCACCATAGATAGCCTGGTAAACCACCATGCGCTCCAGTGTCTCGGAGTCAAATGCAGAATTGATGAACTTGTACTTGCCACCTTTGAAATGTTGGAAATATCTTTCTTCTTTTGCTGGATACTCCATCAACATCTTGGTAGCAAGCGGTGCGTACCAAGTTTTCACTTCTTGTTCTGTTGGAGTATGACCGCCAGGAAAATGATAGATATTGTTGTAGTGCTCCATAAACAATGGGGAGAAGTGAGCAAGGGTGTCCTGCTCACCAAAAAGTCCCCATACTCGTTCTTTGTAATATGGGTTGCAGCAATCAAACTGTACGGCTTCAAGTTCGGAAAATTCCTCAATCAACGCTTCGTCTATAACCAGACGCTGATTGCCATCCTTGCGAGGTGCTTTATACTGATGTTCACCGATGCGTACCTTTAGAAACTCCGTCATCTTGAAATAAGGATTGCCCAGCAAAGCTGGAATGCCCACTACTGGAGAGAGCATCTGGGCAAGGAATGCTCCGCAACTGTTTCCGACAAGCAAGTCTGGATGCTCTTTGTCTATGATGGAGCGAATCTCCTTCAGTGCCTCCTTGGGGTGCAACGGCAGATCGGGAGTCAGCACCGTCGCCGTCCCCTCAAACGCCTCTTTCAAGGCTCTCGCCATCGGACAACTGCCAGTGGCGAAGAATCCATGCAGGAATAATATTTTCTTCATTCTCAAATCTTCAATGTCTTGTCTTGTTTACTTTGCATCTCTTTTCTTGATAGGTCCGGAGTGATTGCCTCTGTTGAGCTTGATTCCGTGCTTGTTGAGAATGCGGAACACGGAACTTCGGCTTCTAAATCCGCTGGCTCTCCAGATTTCATCTATCGGATGTCCTGCAACATAGAGATTTACTACTGTCTTCTCTCTGTCGAGTTTCTTCATCTTGCTGGCAGAAACAGGAGGCAGGGACACAATCATCTTCTCCTGCAACTTGATCACATGCTCTGCTGATTTCCTGAGAGCAAGTACTTCGTCGGGCAGGGAACCCATCATTACCAACACGTCAGATGGTTTGGTCTCCGGGAACAGGACGTTGCTGGAGTCAATCCGGTCGTGGATGCTGATGATGCGAATAACCTTGACCCGGCAGAATTCCAGGAATATTGCCAGTTCACGACTGCCACGCAGAGCGTTGGAAAATTTCGGGATAACGAGTTCATCGCCTCTCTGCAATGCTGCCATCAGTTGTTTCCACAGCGGTCTGTGGCGTTCGTTATCATCACTTTCTTCGATGATCCTTACACAACCGAACTCGTTCATCCATTTGCGGTCTTCTTCCAGTTTGTCATACTGGGATGTAGCCATGATGTAGCCTACTTTTGCCATATCAAAATGTTTTATTGACTGATAACTTAATAGTTATGCGCCTTTTTGCTTCGGGATAACCCTGCATTTGGCACGATTCATTTGCAAAGATACAAATTATATTCAGAAGTGGATTCATACTGCCTGGTTTTGTTGGGTCAGCAGACTTGATTTAACCTAATTTATAAATTAGGAGCGCATCTTCAAGAATCATACTGCAAAGAGTATGAAACATAAAATAACCTAAAGTCTGATTGTAGTGTCGTTAATGTGGAATTTTATCTGTATCTTTGCACGCAAAAATTTCAATTACATGCCAATGGATAATAGGAATACAGTACAGTTGAACAGTTTTGTCGGTTGCCTCGGTAACTCTTCAGCAACAGGTCTCAAAAACCAAATGAAAGAAAGTAAAGCAAGTGAAAGAAAAACAACTCAGCAGAGTTTATTCTTTCACTTGCTTTTTTTATGTGCCTTACTCATGATCACCTCATGCAGTGGAAGTCGTCTATATGATTTCAAGTCTTCTGAAGATGCCTTGAAACAATACCAGGCTTTCTTTCAGACAATAAAAGGGCATTCAGACTCTGATTCAGATAAGCTTGCAGGTTTTATCAACCAGTGGCACGAGTATGGAGACACTGTATTGAACTACATCAGGAAGGATCCTTCATTCTCTGCGCATAGTGGACTTTCTATGAAGTATGATCTGATTTCAGACTCCATCCGCACAGAACTTCTGGGGATGACTGGCAACTGTACTTTGAGTGATGTGGCTTACGTGAAGCTCCACACCTCTTTATATAAGGACAACAAGGAACTCGGCTCTCTGAAGGAAAATGCCACCAAGTTCTTTACTACTTTGGATAAATCGCCAGTCTATGACCTTGAAGTTCACAGAGCCTTGACCAACTACTCTAAGTTCCTTTTGAGCACCAAGTCGCAAGGAATCAAATCCAGGAAAGAACTCGTGGCGTTCCTGCATGAGGAAGACCGCCATTTCCGCACGTTCCTCGCCCACATCGACGAATGCTCATCCATCGGAATGACGGAAATCACCAACCATACGGCTGACATCTGTTCTGACATCTACAAATCCGCTTCCAGGAATAAGTTGCCAGCATCTGAGACTCTCGTTCTCATGTCGATGCGAACAGATCGCCGTCTGATTCTCAACGCCCAGGTTTGCCGTGACGCTTTGAAGCGAGGAAAAATCAAAGATGCCATCCAAGCCAACGCCTATCTCTGGATGATATTGCAGCCTTATCTCTCAATGGATTCGCTGGCCATCGCCATGCTCACCCCGGAGCAGGCTCAGCTGATGACAGACATCGCCAAGGATTATCCTGCCATCATCACAAGGCTTGAAGGCAAGCACCTTGTCAACAAGGAAGTGTCCAACAAGATTCCAGCCCAGCTGATGCGTCTTTACATATCCACCCTCTAATCATACATGATCATGTTACAGGAAGCTATCTACAAATTCAAGGCATCCGGCCCCATGCTGTTGCCAGAGCTGATTGACAATTATTGGATTGGCGAGATAAAGGCATACGAAGACTATGCCATTCTTCCCTACGAAGTGCATATTCCACAACCTATAGACAAGGTGATTGATATGTTCGAAATTAATGCCGACCTTGCCATTCTCTACCATCTGGAGCCATCAGTCCATACGGTGTTCGGACATGAATGCTGCGCCTACTGCTATCCGGTCACCGAAAGGATGTTCAAGATCAACTGCAAGACTTCCGCCGATGGACTCATCCACGAGTTGAATGTGACGATTTACAACTCCATCGAACTCATGTCGGCTGATCTTTTTGAAGACCTCCGGCTGCACGAGCGTCGAGGCACGTTCCGGGCTAAGCGAGAACACGTACAGATCATGAATGATTTCAACTGCGGTCTCTAGATGAACAAGCAGACGTATTACCTGATTGCAGACATCATACAAAGATACAGAACATGGATAATAGTTAAAGATACGGAACTGCTGGTAGAGATGAGAATCCTGCAGGATGGGGTGTTGAAGCCCCTGTTTTACAAGGGACTTTCGCTCCAGAGTTACAGAGATCATTACTCTTTCAGAAAGAAGCGAACCTGGAAAATCAATGAATACGACTTGAACCAGGGTCTGGCAGCTCTTTGTAGAAAAGATCCGAGCGCCAAGGGTAGAGTAGAGAAGGGCACTCTCACCCAGCGTGATGTCGAATACATTATAGAGAAAGCATCCTTCGGAATCATCAAACTTGAATTAAGCGATTATGAGTACTAAACGAAAAGTATATACATTCTATATAATAGCCATCCTGGTAATGGTGCTTGTTCTGATGCTCTTTGATTTAAACATCATGGTCAAGGCGATTGTCGGACTGATGATAGTCTTCTGCATCTTCGTAATGCGAAGCATACAGACGGCTTACCAACTGCCTGATGATATCGACCCTGATACGATGCTCCAGATAGAGCCTCATGGCAAATCGACTGCAGCCATGTCCACAGAGAAGTTAGACCACAATTCCAATGTGGATCTCTATCTCCGTCTTCTTATAGAAGCAGATGAAGAACTGGCGAAAGACCCTACTATAGACCAGATGTCGCTCAGTTACAACATCCAGTTAAACAACAGAATTGCCGAGCGACTCGAATCACTCGACAAAGGTAATAACAAGTAAAAAAAGAAAATTATGATACAGATATTAACCCTCATCCGGTTTGCCTTTCCGTTCCTCCTGCTGACAGTGTTCTTCTGTCTTTACAGGAAGGAATATGGATTCATGAAGCGGTTTATGTGGAAGATGGCCATGTTTCAGAGCGCAAGAAATCTCTATGCTTACCTGGTCGTGCTGATGCTTATCTTCATCGACTGGTGTTGCCATGTCACGGCTCCCAATCTCTCAGTCGTAGTGTCAACACTCCTGACTCTGGTACTGCTCAACAAGAAAATCGCAGAAAGCACCTTCCATCTTTTGCATGAGAGGAAAAGACTGTGGTTCGCCACCTTGCTGCTCTCGATGGTTTGCTACGCCTTACCTTATATGAACAGCATGTTCCTGTTCCTCTTTACCGTCAGTGTGGCAGCAGTCTTCTATCCATCTGAAATAGTTCTTCTGCTGAAGAGCCATCCTGAGGTCATCAACAACCCGAAGGATCTGCTTGCGCTGATTATCAGAAATTACTATTAGTTGCCACCTGCAACTGGCACAGAATCATATCCACTTGCTCAACATTCCAAATTCAAAAATGACTCAAATGACTCATCATCCCAATCAACAGACACCCGAAGCAGACAGATGCCGAGGTGTTGAACGTTCGTTGCTGGAGTTTCTGAAGCCGAAAGCAGAGGAACGTTACAGCAAGCTGGAAGCCTACTGCGACCTGCTTTCGAAAGCATCCTCAGGAGCCTATCAGTCGCCGGGAACCGATGGAGCCCTCCAGCTGTTGCCCGGTCAGTTTGTTGCCACCATTTCCGAACTTGCCCGTCAGTGGCAATGGCAGCGTGCTACGGTTCGCCAGTTTATCTCCGGACTCACCAAACTTGGTCAGCTTTCCGTAGAGCCATACTCCAAGAGCTTCATCTTCTCTGTCAACCTGGAGCAACGTCTCTCTCTTCTTATCGAGAGTCCGGACGACATCCTCGATTTCTGCGCCATGCAGTTCATTCGCTTCATCAAAGGCAGATCCACCGCCAGGGAAGTGGCCGATTCCTACAGCCATTATTACGACTTGAAGATGAACATGGCCAAGCAGGAAGGATATGGAGGCATTCCTGCCAGGCGTGTACTCTACCAGCAGGCCCAGGTATTCGATTCACTGGCAGTTTCCATCCTCCGTTATCTCAATCAGGAGAAAGAACTGCCTGAGGAACTTTCCGATTCCGTGAGCCTGCTTTTCGGAAAAGACCACGTCTGGGACTGGCACAAGGTGATAGATTCTCTTGGCATTCTGGCTAAAGCCATCAGTGGCAACACAAAGCCGAGTTATATGGACGAAGTAGCAACCCGATATTCGAAAGCGGAGATAGTACTCCTGGATTGCATCTTCGAGCACTACATCTGCTGCTCCGTATCCAACTACTATGTGAATCCCCCTCGTCCTCTTACCGAGGGCAGGGAGCCATCCGGAAAGGTAGCACCTACTGAGTCTTCCGTCGATTAAAAATAATAGTCATATTCCACTTATTCCATGCGAGGCACGCAGATGGCGATCAGGACGCCCGTTAGCACATCGCTGAATGATTTCAAGCAACGTGAGGCAGCGTGCTTGCACGTGCCACTTTTTTTCAGTCTTGGGAAGCCTAATACCCCGACCTACAAAAGTAGTCGGGAGGGCTGACCAGATAAACAGCAAGCTGGGTCGGATTTTCTGGAGTTGCCAAGACTGAAAAAGGCTCATGGAGTAAGGACTATAGCAAAGAAAAACGATATGGGAACATCATCAAAACAGGTCATGGACATCAAGGTCACCAAAGGTCTTGCGTCGGTAGGCAACGAGGAGTTGAGAGACTGGACGGAGAAGGGATGGAACCAGGCCATGCGTGAAGGCAACTACGACCGTAGCCGTGAGCATCTCAACTTCGAGATCCGTCCAGGTGGCATCGTCGCCCCGATAGACAAGAGCCGTCCGCTTACCAGGCGCATGGCAGAAAATCTTGCCTCACGTGGCATTAAAGACCCTAACGAAGGACTGGCAGAGCCTCGTTTCCGAAGCGTGGTGAATTTCATCTTCGGTGGTTCAACGGAACGCATGCGAGAGCTTGCCTTTGGCAATCAGGAGGTAGATTTTGAAAGCAAGAGTGGTAATGATCACATCCGGCGAATGCCTGAAATAGAAAAGTGGGCACAGGACATCTACCGCTTTGTGGCAGATAAATATGGAGAAGAAAACATCGTCTCCTTCATCGTCCACTGCGATGAGAAGAATCCGCACGTCCACTGTGCGCTTCTGCCAATTGACAAAGACAAGAAGTTCGCCTTCAAGAAAATCTTCCATGGTCAGAACCGCATAGATTACAAGAACTATCTTCTTGCCCTGCACGACGAACTTGCCAAGGTCAATGAGAAATGGGGACTTACGAGAGGGGTGTCGATAGCAGAGACAGGAGCACGTCACCGTTCAACGGAAGAGTATCGACGATGGCTCGCCAACGAGTGCGTGACACTCGAAGCCCAGATGCTGAACACCCGGAAAGCCCTCGAAGATCTGAACGTGGAACTCTCCATCGCCCAGAAGAAGCAGAAATCCTTCACCTCTATGATAGAGAATCTGAAGGCTGAAATCAACCGCCTCGAAGCTGAACTCAAACCGCTAAGAGCCTTGCAAGCTAATAGCGACAGCATCAGTGCCGACATCGCCCGTAAGATTCAGAGCCTTGAACAGCAGAAGGCTTTGGTGGAAGATAAACTGGCAGACAAGGAGAAGAAACTTTCTGAGACCAACCAGTTGCTTGACACCCTCCGCAAGGACAAGGAAGAGATTGAGAAGCAGGCCAGTGAACTGGAAGACAAAGCCAACCAGTCTGAACTTTCCTGGGCTCACAACATGAGCTACCATCTCAACGGAGTAATGCTCGACACCATGGCACATGAGTTTGCCATTCGCTTCCCGAATCTCCCCGACAGCGTGAAACTCGACTTTGACGGCACGCTTCTCTGCCAGTTGGCAGAAGACGGCAACCATGTTGTCAAGGTAGCCTTGAACCTTGTGTGCGGTTTCGTGGATGATGCAACGACCATCGCTCAGACGCATGGAGGTGGAGGCGGTGGCCCTGGCTCAGGATGGGGCAAGCGACCGGATGAAGACGATAGGGAGTGGGCAAGAAGATGCCTGGCAATGGCACGAAAGATGTGCGCTCCGTCCGTCGGAAGAAGAAAGAAGATGTAACACCATGCTCATTTGTTTACGCAAGTAATCAATCATCAAAGACAACAACATGAGAAAGAAAATATTATCAATAGCAATGATGTGCCTGGCAGCAATGACAGCTTCGGCACAAACTGCCGGACAGAGTTCTGACAGTCTTTATATCCAGAAATCATACAGTCAGGAGCAGATGCTCATGCCTGTTAATCCTACATATCTCAAGCATGTAAGCGAAGCAGCCAACTGGGGTAGAAATTGGTTTATAGAAGCAAAGGGCGGGGCTTCAGCTTTTCTTGGGACGCCCATTGGTTGCGGTGACGTGTTCGACCGTGTCACTCCTCTCTTGCAGATAGGAGTCGGCAAATGGTTCACGCCCGCAATCGGTGGACGAATAGGATTTCAGGGACTCAGCTTCAAGAACGCAGAGTTCCATATGATGAAGTATCAGTTTGTCCATGCAGACTTTCTGTACAACATCACCTCTGGAATCCGTCAGAACGAAAGCGGAAACCCTCTTTGGGATGTAATTCCCTTCGTAGGTGTCGGCATGGTTCATAATTCCGACTGGATCAACAACTGTACCTGCCAGGGCGGTTCAAGTGGCAGCCATCCGTTTGCCTTCACCTATGGCGTGGAAGCCCGTTACCGCATCAGCGACCGGGTTCATCTTGTAGGAGAGGTGAGTGGAATGCTGACCGCCAGGAACTTTGACGGCATCGGAACCTCAACCAAGTTCGGCGACAACATGATTTCCGCTTCTGCCGGTCTGTCCGTCACGATAGGCAAGACGGGGTGGAAGAGAGTAGTGGATGCAACTCCTTACATCGAGCAGAATCTCGCCCTCCAGGATTACATTGCCTACATGAGGGATAGGAACGCTCATCTGGAAAAGCGACTTGCTGGAAATGACGATGGCAAAACCTTCTATCCGAAAAACTGCTACAGCGGTCTCAACTCCCTCCGTGCCCGACTTTCGATGAATGGCAAAAGCAAGCTGGGTGCAATGGGCAGCAGTGATGGCAACATGGTAGGTAATGCTGATGGTTATCGCTCAGATTCCCTTTCATCTTCTGTCCACTTGAAAGTAAGCATTGGTGTTCCGGTGTATTTCTTCTTCAAGCTCAACTCCGACAAACTGGTTGACAAGTCACAACTCGTGAACCTCGACGATATTGCGAAGATGGCCAAGCAGGAAAATCTGAAGATTAAAATATCCGGTGCAGCCGATAGTGCTACTGGTACTCAGTCCGGCAACCAGGATTTGGGTAAGCGACGTGCCAAGTTCATAGCCAAGGCTCTCATCAAGCGAGGTGTAGATAAGAGCCAGATCAAAGCCTACAACTTAGGCGGTATAGACAAATATGCGGCGAATGAGGCAAATCGCTTCACAACCGTTGTCTTGCTGAAATAGGCAGAAACGTGTATTCATGAATACGTGAATACATGTACACATATACATAATATATACTGAAACGTAGCTTTTGAGTAAAAGCACTAAAATTCTTCTCTCATACACCAAGGGGGAGTTTGCTCGTGATGAGTAAACTCCCTAATCTTGTTTTAGGAAGATACAGAATTGTATTGGAATAAAAGGTGGAGATTATCCTCCACCTCATATTCCTTGTTTGAAACTAATGCAATCCAGTTAAAGCATTGTAAGTATCACTAAGATATTGACACATTTCTTGTGGATTAGTTTTTAAAAATGGAAACCTATGAGGATGACTAGTCCAGATCACTTTCGTTTTGTGTGTCTTACTCAAATAAACCGCACGTAAGCCATGCTCGTACCATTCGTCTTTACTTTCGTAATCCAATCCTTCAAAAAATATTTTCTCAGAGCCACTCCAAGACAAAATGAACACGACATCAGGTTCACCATACGCTTCAAAGATTGCCTTTAAATTACAGAATGACTGAAATCTTCTTTGAAGGTTTCGATAGCTAACTTTATCTACAATATCCTCATATTCATTACGCTCTATACCTGTATGCTCATCAACATATATTTTCTTTTTTAATGTACTAGGTAACTCTAACGGAAAGAGATTTCCATACCCAACACTATCAAGAATCTTCCATTCTTCCTCTGTCAACTCTTCAATAGAATTATAGTATTTACCTGTATACAACAGTAACTGCAATTTTCCAACCATACTCCAAAAGCCACCCGATATAGACCAATCTTTTTCGATCTGGTTTACAGTAACATACTCCGAATTTGCCTTCATGTAAGCTCTTAGGCTATTAGCATACGACTCGTCATAATCACACCAATAATAGGTATCTCGACCAATAAAGAAAGCTTTAATCGGTGCTGATTGGTATAACGAAAAAGTATATGGGATAAAAGGCATTTGCCAATATCCACATTTTCTAATGTCCGTGACATCATTAATATTCTGTTCAAAACGTCGAGCAAAATATGTATCATTAATATTGTTCATACTTTTTTTTGTTATTTGTTAATATTCCGAATTGCATCTTTGTCTGATTGTATATGTCCTCTATGACAGACCAGAAACATTTGTCTAAACCAAATATCTCCTGGGCTTGAATCAATTCACGCAGTTCTTCTTGTATGTCTCGCTTACCATAAGGTATACGAAGTACCATGTTGATGGTGTTGGCCAGTCTAATTGAAGGCTTTAGTAATACATGCATAAAGAACACATTCAGATCACTATCACTGTCATTTATAGCGAACATATAGTTTCCTGTTTCCAGAATTTTGCAGATGTTCGTATATCCTTGTGTCCCAGCTATGATTATATCACCATCAAAGAAGAAATCCAATATATCTTTTTTCTCTTCATCCATATAGTAATATTTAAAATCATCATGCTTAAAAAGGAATCACTATGCCTGGATTGTGCGATAACAATGTTTTCTCCTCAAAGTACGAAGGATTGTATGAAATGATTCTTTTTCCTCCAGAATGCGTAGAGGAGAACATCGACTTGTATCTATCTTCCCAGTTTTTGAAAGCCTCTTCCGAATATACTTTTGGTGGGTACAGTTCGTTGAGTTCCTTTTCCCGGCCTACTTTTTCATTGAGAAATGATGGTCGTGAATTACCTTGCTCGTCATATTTGCTCTCGGAGCACAATACGTATGAAGAGAATGGCATTTCCCTGGATCTTTTCTCCATCCAATCAACACCATTAATCAGGCTTTCCATGTGAGCTTCCCTTATTCTAACCCATGCACGCCTTGTTGGTTTGGCAGTTTCTTGCATGAAGTCAGAATATGCTCCTATAGGTATACGGCTTATCTTGCATACCAACACCGAGTCTCCTTTTGCGACAGTAGTCATTCGGGAGAGCATCTCTTTAGCTGTCATGTTCTTCGACAGGTTCCATAATGCTGTACGCTCGGTAAACTCTTTTTCATGTGCCTGTCTGACCTGGAACAGATATTCATTGATTGTACAACAGGCAATGATTCCGGCTAGACCTATTAATAGGACACCGACTGCCATAAAGACTTTTTTCTTGTCAATCATCATTTTTCTTTTCATCTTCTTTCTTTATTATTTAGTTTTACAAATGTCAGGAGTATTGCATATAGTAAAGCGGCTCCACCAATTGCCCAAAGCAGCATTGAATAAATCTCGTAGCGATTACAGGACTGATGCAGCATATACCTGATATAGTCAACGAAGCCCATATCTGATGGTGATGGATGGCTTACCATACCAAGTTTCATGTAGTGTATGGACAAGGCGATAGAAATCACCCCGACAATAGTTGCTACACATATTCTAAGCATCATTCTTCTTGGTGATGCTTCTTTCTTTTTTAATTGTCTCATATTCTTCTTTTTTTATATTTATTTTCTATATAACTTTTCGAAACGACCATGATAATCACAAACCTGTTCAATCGTGATTGTAGAGGTTATTGTATCCAGTCGCATGATGCACCTGAAAGGATGCTTCAGCGTCACCGCATAGACATTGTCTATTGGAAGATACCGTAATCTATGAAAGTTTCCTGGTAGTTCAAACAGCTGTCTGACATCTACTATTTTCCTTAGCTGATTCATTAGCTTGAAAAGCGAATCAGCTATTTCTTTACCCAGCTTCTTTCTGCAGGTTGCCTCGTTCTCGAGGTAACCTGCTAGTTTCTTACTATTTGCTATTTTCATGTGTTATTACATTAATAACTTATTTATATCCATAGATGTATATATTAGCCTATGAATCAGTTCCTTAAAAAGAGAATGGTCATTCAATTCCCATCCACGATAAGAAAAATGATATATATCAATAATTACAAGCTTTTTAATCTTATCAATATAGATCCATTTATCTCTTCCATTACCATAGTTCTTGTCTATACATTCTAAGTCTTTATATATTTTTTTGAAGAAATTCATACCAGGCTTCCCTGCAGAGTTTATGATGACTGTCGGATTTATTAATTCTATCTGTTTCTGTAAAATTTCTCCATATAACGAAATATAGCTTGACAGACGTGAATCATTAATAGAGCCATTTCCAGGTTGTTTCTTCAAATTAATACGGGCTATAGGGGCATTATTCCAAATGCTCCAACATTTATCTATATCAGCAAGAACTTCTAAAATTTCGTTTTCACTATGAGATTGATACATCATAAATATGCAGATTATACTGATATAATTCTTTGCGAAAGTTCTATTTATACAAATTTCTTCGCTCTTATTACTTCTTAAAGTTTCTGTTTTTATATCCCACTCTACACCAAGATTTGTTGTATCTAGGGTTTCTTTAGCTTCTTCGTTGCTGTCTTTTGTTGCAACTAAGACTCTGAAAAGCGAGTTTAAATAATCCACGATTTCGTGACCATTGGAATTTCGTGTCCAATGATCTCCTTTGTATTCACATTTTCCACGAAGAAGAATGCCATCTTTACAAATAGGCTTTTTGATACCATTCTTATCAACCAAAGAGTTATCAGATTTTTTGCGGTAATTTACCTTTTCTATTAACTCCGGATGAGAAAGAATATACTTTGTTCTCTCATCATACTGCTTGAAAATATCATCCAATTTAATCTTGAGCTCTAAAGCTCTTTTTTCATTTTCTTTCATATCTAATCTGTTTTATTGTTATAAATTATACATTTATCATCACTGGCTTCCGTATCGGCAGCCTTGTTGGCAATTATGAGTATTTCCGGAGTATGAAGAGAAGTATCTTCGTATACTCCCCATGATACCCGTTTCTCTGAGTCCATGTACCACCTATCTATATAGGTTTCTAATTCATTGATTGCATTCTCTGATAGCTTTTTCCATTTAGAACTAATGTAGATTATACATTGCCATGTGGATTGAGCTACATGTTCTATCTTTAGAGCATCGTTGAATGCTCTTCTCATAAACTCTTCTATAGCTTCGCCTGGTTTAGATACCTGACGAAATGTAGAATGTGTTCCACTTAGAAGAACTTGAAGTTCTTCCGTAGATACAGGATAGATGGCTCTTCCTGTACTCAAATCATTTATTATTTTCTTCATTATAATATTTAAATTTTTAACTTATATTGTTAATACGGCTACAAAGATAGTGTTTTGTTTTTGATTCACAAAGGACTTAGCGTATTTTAACACGTTGATAATCAAATAATTGCGATATTTTTTATTATGTGTAATATATTAAGGAAATCGACCAAGCTGCAACTTCTCTTAACATCCTTTTATAGCTGTTAACAGTAAAAGATTAAATTCCTATCGTATATATATGTTGAAAAAATAAGCTAGAATCTAAATAAAAATATGCACTGATTTTTGCCTTATAAAAGGGGAAAAAAGTCCCAAAAACAAGTCTCTAGTTTCTAATACCGAGGACAAACCGAACTGCCACGTCCAGTCCAAAAAACGAAACATAAACGAATAACAAAGATACGTTCCATCGTCAGAGAGATTTTTTCTTGGGTATCACCTTCAGTATCATCTTGGGTATCTTGGGTGCCATTACATAATTTCTCTTTACCTCACTCTTTACCTCACTTTATAAGTGACATCTCTCGTTACCAAAATCGTCTTATGAATTTTTAATTTTTCATAAAAAGAACATTATATGATACTTTTGCTTGTTTAATCCAAAAATATTTCTTATCTTTGCACGAAAAGTACAATATAATACACTACTTGATATGAAAATTCAAGAAGTAATGAAATTGCAACGTAAGGCCTTGGGGATTACCCAGCAAGACCTCGCTGACATGTCTGAGATAGCCATTTCTACCATCAAGAAAATAGAGAGCGGTAAAGGCAACCCATCCCTATCGACGGTTGAAAAAATCATGGATATCCTTGGCATGGAGGTTAAATACGAGATTCGTCAAACAGTTTAAATAAAGTAAGTTATGAGAAAAGCTATCGTTTATTGCCACGACACAGAAGCTGGACTCTTAGAGGAGTCAACTCCTGGCAGAGGTTATACCTTCACATACGACAAGCAGTATATGATGGATAGGACCCATGATCCTGTCTCACTTACCATGCCTTTCAGGGAAGAGCCTTATCAGTCTGATTATCTATTCCCGGTTTTTACCAATATGCTTCCAGAAGGAGCAAACAGAAAGATAGTCTGCAGAAGTTGGCGATTGGACGAGAAGGATTTCTTTGGACTTCTTCTGAAGATAGCAACACATGATACGATAGGGGCCATAACCGTAAAAGAAGTAGAATCATGAAAGAATTAAATCATTGCCCATCCACCCTTGCAGATGGGTTTTCCACTTACTCTCCTACAGCTTGCAAAAAACTGTTTGATGGTCAGAAAGTGTCGCATTTGCTTGATTTTGAAATAGATGAAATCAGTAAGACATCAGAGACCATGGTTGCCATGAGACGTATCTCTGTTTCTGGAGCTCAGGAGAAATTTCCTGCAGTGATAGAGAATGGAATCATCAGAATCTCGCAGACGGATGAACGTTCTCGCTATATCCTGAAGCCGGCACCTTGGGACAATACTCTATATACCAGGAAGCAGATTCCAGCTAACGAGCATCTTACCATGCAGATAGCTTCACAAGTATATGGCATCATTACTGCAGAAAATGGCCTTTGCTTTACCCCTCATGGTGATATGGTATATATCACTAAGCGGTTTGACATAGCCAAGGATGGAAGCAAATATCTCATGGAGGATTTCGCTTCTCTGGTTGGTAAGAATGAAGCCGAGCAAGGTACTTATTTCAAATATGATGGATGTTTCGAGGATATTGCCTGTGCAATAAAACGATATATTCCAGCCTGGATGATAGCCATGGAACGTTTCTTTAAGTTGGTTGTATTCAATTACATCTACGGCAATGGAGACGACCATCTGAAAAACTTCTCTATCATGAGAATTGGCGAGCATTACCAACTTGCTCCCGCCTATGACCTGATGAACACCTGTCTCCATATCGAGGGCGATGACCTGGGTTTGAATGGTGGTCTTTCTCTGACTCTGGAGAAAAGTGATGTGTATGAGCGAACAGGACATCCATGCCGTCTGGACTTTGAGAGATTCGGCGAGCTTATCGGTCTGAAGAAGAAGCGTATAGAAATGATCCTTGACTCTTTTTCTGTCTTGCCAGACGAAGTAGAGCATTTGACCAGCAATTCTTTTTTGACAGACAAGATGAAACGTACCTATTTACGAATAGTCAAAGAACGAATTCAGAGATTCAATCGTAAATCAGAATGAGAAATATTTTGGTTAGGAGAGGTGTCTATCCATGGACAACCTCCCCTGAGCCAAGAAAAGATTTAGGAAGCCCTACAGAGAATTACGTCCGCACTGCGGACGCAATCGAATTAAAATCGTTGTATGTTGACCATATTTTTCTAAAACGTGTTATTGAGGGACATCTTGGGTGACATTTGAGGGACATTTATCTCTGACAGTTGTATTTTTCTGTTTGCAGATTTTGTTTTAAAAATGAAATTGCAAACGGAACTGCAAACAGAAATACAAACGATACTGATAGGATTGTTTTCTTTATTTATCAGAAATTCAGATAGTTAGTACAATTGTTTTCTGTTTTCAAAAGTGTTTTGATTAAAGCAATTTCTTAATTAAAACCTTGGGGGACATTTGAGGGACATCTTGGGTGACATTGAGTGACATTTTTATAGATTCGGTTAGAGTGCACGCGTTTTTATTGCTGTTCTTACAATACTGCTTGAAAAGTGATTCCCCATATTTATAGAATCAAAAAAAGACAGCCAACAAAGTGACTGTCTTTAATTGGATGGGATAAATTATCGTCCTCGATGATAGTGTTGCTCTTCTTCCTGAGCAACAACCTCTTCTTTTTCCATTTGCTTGGCAACTTCCTTTACGTCATCAGTTGCATCCTCTGGAAGACCATAGCGGATGATGTTATCCTTGATTTCCTCTGCGCTAACTTTGCGCATCACATCGTATGTGCCTCCAACTGTCGGATTATATACCACAGCATAATGCTCATCCTCAACAAGGAGGTCATCGCCACGGTATTTAGTTGGAGAGAGATTGATTTTGGAGAGGTCAGGGGCATCACCCTGGTCATATTCCTTTGCCTCAGTGAGGAGCGCATCGTAGTTGCCGTCATTTTTGAACTTGTCGAGACGGTCTGTTGCATCGGTAGTCTGGAGATACGCCACTGATGCGTAATACATCGTTGAAGCTTTCTCTTGCTTCTGCTCAGCCTCTTGACTTTGTTCCTGGTCTATTTTCAGCTGCATGGCATCGATATGTTGGTTGATCATGTGCGAAGCCTTCTTCACATCGGTAAGCGTAGTCTTGATGAACTCAGGCGATTCCTTCAAGCTATCGAGCCAGTTTTTCAGATAACTGGCACTGTCTTCCTTCAAGTGCTTGGTCATACCGAAACGCTGGGCTACCAAGGCGGCACTCAGTTCGGCAACAAGTTCCTCACGGGCGTATTCTGCGCTTCCGAAAGATGCAGGCTTCAATCTGCCCAAATGGTTCTCTGAACCCGTAGAGTGAGCCATCTCATGTCCGAGATTGGTGTAGAAGGACTCTCCATCCTTGAACTGGCGTTTCTCAGGAATGACAATCTCATTCTTCGAAATGCTGTAGTAGGCATTGTCACCATAGACAGGCTTGATAGGACAGATCCATCCGTTTTCCTTGATCATCTTATCCATGGCAGGGAAAGAGAAGTCATCACCATGATTCAATGGTCTGTTCACTCCTGCAGCTGCCTCCAGTTTCTTGTAGAGTTCCGGACGAGCCTCCTGCAAGTTGGTCTGCGCCACATTAAACACATTGTAAACCTGCAATTTAGGATATACGTTATACTCCTTGCGTCGCTCCTCGGACATCAGGCGGTAGTCATCGTATTTGATTTTCTCCCTTGTCTCCTTGTTCACAACGGTGAAAGTCGTGATGAAAACCGGGAAACTCTTCTCGCCTTTGAGGATTGTCACCTGAGGCAAAGCTTCACCATAGTTGTCCTTAACCTGCTGTCTTTTTCCTTGCTTGTCCTTATTGAAGTTCAGACCGGCCACTCTGTCGAAGGTGCAGAATACCGGCAACTTATATCCCTGCTTCTCACAGTGCATCATGAGCATCAGGGCATTCATGCCGTTATACTCACGCCCTGACAGGTTCTTAGGCCATGTCAGGGAACCTTCAGTGAACCAAGGCTTCTTCCAGTCGTTCTGCAAAGTGTTGATCTTCTCAATCATCATTTCGGCGAACTTGTCCAAAGCCCGGTCTTCACTGCTACGGCCATCTGTATTATATTTCTTGTAATCAGCCATAATCATTCATTATTGGTTGGTGGATGCTGCTTTCTTCTCCCATGGAGTAAGCTCGGTGATACGGCAAGTGAGGTCGAGGCGGTCGTTGTAGGCTCCCACCTGCAAATCACCCTTGGCATTGATGCCTGCCTTTGCCTGTACCCAGTCTGCCTTTGTGGTGTCGAACTGCATGAAACGAATCCAGGTGTAGGCATAGTTGTCACCGTCCTTCTCGCTGCTGTAGGCAGAGAATAGGGTATAAGGCTTGCCCTTCTTGTCGGTCTTCACATCAACCTGCTTACCGATAGTTCCTCTGAACTCAATGGTGCCGGTGATTGCGTCCTGGCTTCCTGCATTAAAGGTATTCACTCCCGAAGCAGAGAGATTGAGGTAAAGCGCATCGCCTTTCTTGTGGAATTGGAGAACTCCTGCCACCTCGATACGGGAACCTACGGGATAGTTGACCAGTTCAGCCTGGTTGTCACCATCCTTGGCTACGCTGATTTCTACAGTCTTGTTGATACCGGTCTTGGCTTGAACCACTACGCTGATTCCAAAAGAGATAAACTGCTTACCTTCCTTGTTGGCACGCATCTGTGCCTGGCGACACACCGTGCCGCATACGGTTACATTACATTTAATCATAATAAACTTGGCTTATTGTTTTACTTCATTATTTGATTTGAACAGATTCCTGTCTGTCCTGCTGATTGTCAACGCCTTTCTGATAGTTCTGTGACATCTGCTGAGATACTGTCGCTGCCTGGATGATAGAAGCAACACCTCTTCGCTTGTCTTCATCGCTCAGATTGGCATTGCCGAGCGTCTGCTGGAGCTTTGTCATTTCTGCCTGGGTCATTTCTCTTGTAAACTGGACGGTTCCGTTATCTACATGGAGATAAGGCTTACCATCCTGAATGTTCACGGAACAGGCTTTATAAGAGGGAAGGAGCGAGGAGAGGTCGATGCTCTTGCTGACAACTGAGTCGGTCACAGTCTGCATTTTCTCTTCTTCGCTCTTGTTGTCTATCTGCAGGGCAAGTGCCATGAGAGAGGTGAACATGGTCATAGCCATCTCTATGACAGGGTCATCGCCTGGCATTTTCACTCCGCTGTCCTCAGATGACAGAAGCTTCTTCATCCAGTCTTCTGGACTTTGTGCCGTGTCAGTCACTTCGCCTTGTGAGGCAGGATTGCTAACCTTGTACTGAGCGGTGATGTCCTTGCCGTTGTGGAGAGTCTGTAACTGGATGTTTCCCTTTTGAGAGATTTCTGCAAGATATGCCGCTGGGTCTATATCCCGTGCCTTACCATCCGCAGAGATGCTTTTCACCCCAAAATGCAGATGCTCACCAGTGGTTCTGGTTCCCGTATTGCCAGTCACGCCCAATCGCTGACCGGCATTTACAGTGTCGCCTGTCTTGACGGCAATGCTGCTCAGGTGCATGTAGGTACATTGATACTTGCTGCCGTCATTTCTGTTATATTCTACAGTTACAGACAGTCCACCTGCAGTATTCGGATTGTTATTGACCTGAGTGACCTTGCCCTTGTTTTCCGTTGCCAGTACATTGTCATGCTTGGCTTGAATGTCGATGCCCTTGTGCATTTGCGTGTTGGCAGGATTGAGCGGATCTTTTCTCATACCGAAAGGTGAGGTGACGAGCATAAACTCGTTTCTCTTCAAAGGATAGGAATACTTTTCACTCTCCGCAGGCTTTGAAGAACTCGTCTTCTGGCTGTTTTGTTCTCCTTGCTGACGAGGATTGGCTTCGGTACCGAAGGATTTGCCTTGGGATTTCATCTCCTTCATGACCATCTGGTCATACTTCTGCAGGTTGTTCTTCTCGATGATGCTCTGAAGACTTGAAGCGTACTTCTTGTTGGAGGCATAACCGGAGTTCTGCAGTCCGTTTGTCCATCCCTTGTAGTCATCAGGGGATAGCTTGAAGAGCGAGCTGTATCTCTTGTTTCCTTTCAGAAACTGGGAATGGTGCTCGTATGAGTCGCCAACAGAAGCGTATTGACAGAACTTCTCGTTAGGACGGTCATCGGTATATACGAGGTACTTGCCACCGTTCTGAACCCAACCGGAAGTAGCCTTGATGCCGAAATGATTGTTTCCCTTTCGGGATAACTCGCTCTGTCCGCTTGCACTCTCGCAGATGCCTTGTGCAAGTGTGACAGAAGCAGGTATGCCATATCGGCGCATCTGCTCCATGGCATACTCTGCATATTGTTCTACATATTCTTGATTCCTTGACATGATGATTACATGTTATCTGTGTATTCCTGATGAATTATTCTGTTCCTGTTGAGGGTTCTCTACCTTGGAGGGGGAAATTTCCTCTGTGGCACGTTTGGGGGCTTCCAACTGGTCGCAGATGGCAACCCGTTCTCCTGCACGGATGAGCTTTGGCAGATAGGTGTCGAGAGCGTGGTATGGGAACCCAGCCATGACCAAAGGCTTGCCGTCTGCATCCTTGGTATGGGAACTCTTGGTAAGCGTGATGCCCAGGATTTTTGAAGCTTTCTCGGCATCTTGACAATAGGTCTCGTAGAAATCTCCACAACGGAAAAGTAACACTGCATCAGGATGTTTGCCTTTTAGCTCGTAGAATTGCTTTAACATCGGAGTCATTGCTACAACGGCAGCCTTTGTCTCAGCTTTCGTCTTCTCTTCCTTTACCTTTTCTTCCTTCTGCTTCTGTTCTTTCTTTTCTGGAGTTTCCTCTTTCTGTTCCTCTGCAGCCTTGTCTTCCTCTTGCTGAGCGGTGTTCTGCTTTACCTCATTGCTCTGAGCTTCCTGCTCCGATTTTTCAGTGCCTACGGCTACCGCATCGGTCCGGTCTTTGCGCAGTACATCGGCAAAAAGACTGGCAGCAAGGTGTTTCTTGTAGTCCTGCATGTTCTCGGCGAGCCACATACGTTGCCACTGGGATGGTGAGATCTCACGAGGTTTGAGCTTTTCTCCATTCACTGTAGGCATACAGAGGATGACGCTCGGTTGATTGTCCGTCTCTTTGGTCTTGAAGATGTTGACACGTTGGATTTTGTCCACCTCTTCGGCAGGAACGTTGCTCTTGAAGAGATCAACCTTCATTTCCGGCTTATTGGAAGCTTCCATGTAGTATTTCTGTGCCATGTCCTGGCGCATGGTGTCAGTGAGTTCCTCGTCTCCTTGCTTTACTGTGGTGAAGAACAGGTTGACATCGGCCTTGTCTGGATATACGCTGAAAGCCTTTTCATTCTCAGGCTTCAGATAGAGTGCCCACTTGCCTTCATCGTCACGCAGCATCAGGATCTTGTCGAAGTCCACGGCTCCAGAGCGTTTCACTGCATCTGAGACATCAAGCAGGGTGATGGTCTCCAGGCTCCAGTTGTTGAGTCTGGCAACAGAGACAGCCTTGCCGTCAAAGAAACTGTCGTCAGGGCGGTAGCCCATAGAACCATCAACATTGTAGAATGTGACAGTTTCATAGCCTTCCTTCTGTAGGGCATGTTCGATACGACCTTTCTTCATACCAGGAATGTCGCTATCCATACCCAGCGATGCACCTTCTGGAAGGACAACATCTGCCATCTTACCCTCTGCATCCTTTACGAGGACAAACTCCTTGGTGGACTTGTTGGGAAGGGTCTTGATCTCGTCAGCCACATAGTAGTGCTTTGGAAGGATGCTCTTGATGGCATCTGCCTGATTTCTGGCTGTCTTGCTGTTCAATTCAACCTTTTCACCACGTTCTGCCTTGTGGAGCATATCCACGGCATTGTTGACATCCCTCTCCAGTATATCAATGAGACAAGGGTTCTCTTTCAGTTCTCTTGCCCAATAGTCGGTCATAGCCATGCTTTCCGGGGAGAGTTTGGCTGAGATTCCCAATTCCTGGAGTTTTACGGCGGTGGCAACCTCTGTGACCAGACGCTCCTGCTTCATGGCATCCTCTGCAGAGACCTTTCCGTTCTTCGTTACCATACCTTCACGAGCCAGTCGCTGCCCATGGCCAGTGGCTGTAACAAGTAGCGATACTGCATCACGAGCATAATCCTCATAGTGTTCGTAGGAAGATGCTTTGGGCAGGAAGACAATGTCTCTCTTGCTGTCGTAATGTGCTACACCGGTAGAGTCACTGCGGATTTCGACCATGTTCTCACGTGCTTTTTCCAGAAGCTTTTCTACACCTTGGCGAATGGCTGTGGAGGCTGACTCTACATCCTTTCGGTCATTCAACCTGCCATATTCCTGTACTGTTGCTTCAAAGGCGCTCTTGTCAACCATGGGTAGGGTAGTCTGCTCGATATTGAACAGGGCTCTGACTTCACGGCTTCTGATTCCTTTGTAGTCAGCTTGCTTGTCTGAAGGGAGAGCCTGGTAGTCTGCACGGCTGATTTTGTCCTCAGGGTTGTGCTTGTTGACATACTCGTTCCAGTTGTACCAGAGGAACGGTACTCCTTTCTCTTTTGATTGAACAGACTCACCACGTTTCTTCGCTTCCGAAAAAAGCGCATATTGGTTGGTCTTGTAGCCGTTTTGAGCGGCGTGCATTCCTAAGATGATGGCATTGAAGGCTGATACCTGCAAATGCTTCTGGTAGAGCCCAGGAGCTTTGCGGCCGTTGTTGTCCAGCCAAATGCCATTATCTTCCTTGGCTTTCCAGAACGCTTTGGTGAACAGTTCCACCTGACGTTCTGCAGCCATCTTTTCTTGCTGATTCTTTTCTGTCATGGATATGATGTTTTTGTGATCATTGCTTATAGCCAAGAACCCCAAGTACCTTGGTCTCGGCTATGGATTTGATTTCCCACTCTGTCACACTGCTGCTCATGTGCTGACGTAGCATGCGGTCTGCTTCCTTTGTCGAAGGTGCATTGACGTAGATGGTCTGTGGTGAGAACTTCTTTACGCCAGTGTCTTCATCCTCAGTGACAAGGGAGACGACGGTCTTGTACCAGTGGTTGCCTTCATTCTCGTCTTCTTTCAGAATCTCAGTGATAGGTTCACGTGAGATGGCCGTGATGTCGAAGTCTCTGGTACCGATAAGCTCTGTAGCAGCTTTGGTGGCACGTTTCTCTGTCTCGGTGAAGCTCTCGGCATCTACCAGGTATTCTTCACTGACTTTCTTGTTCTTTCCGGTGTCAAGGGCTTTACCGTATTTGACACGGAACTTATACCAGTATCTTTTCATCTTTGTTCTATGTTATCTTTGAGCAAGTGGTCTCTCGATGACTGTCTGTCGTTCGCCAGCCTCGTATTTCTCGGATGCTATCTGTCGCATCTGGTCATTCTTTGCCAGCACAGCATTGGCAAGGGTGTTGAGAGGCAGCGCTCCTTGACGGTAGGCATCCACAACTCTTTCAGGAAGAGCTATGGTGCAGGGCACTCTGTCAATGTTTGCTATCAGGCAGTTGGCTCTTATCTCCGGATTCTGGATACGTGCATTCAGAGGTTCTTCGGGATAGATGCGATAGTTGATTCTGCCACCAGCCTGTTGCGGATGATCCTGTGCCTTGAAGTTGTCCAAGGCTTCATGTCCTGCTTTATTGAGAAGATTCATGCCTCCCATTCCTATAAGCACCATTTTGTGAATCGGGTTCTTGACGAACATACCTGCAACAATGCTTGCAATAGGCATCATGTTGTCCTTGATATTGATGGACTTGGTCTTACCAGTGAACATGCCGACGAGCATATCTGGAAGCATGGCCAATACATAGCCAAGATTATGGCCTATATCGCTGATACCGTTGAGGCCGAATGACGTGAGAAGCCCTTGCCAACCGTTCATGTTAGTCTGTTCGGGCTGCGTGTTGCTGGCTTCACCTTCAGATTGGTTCACTTCTTCTGTTGGTTCTGCCTGCTGTGCTTCCTCAGATTGTGGCTTGTTCTGCGGTTTCTGCTCCGCTTGTTTCTTCTTTTCCTGCTGCGTTCGTCTGTATTCATCCTCCTTTCCTGGTGCAATGATCATGGGAACATCGGAGCGGTCATTGAGTTTATCACTAACATGGGTGACGAGCATGTCGCTTCCAATCCATGTGGCGGCTGTCTTCAAACCACCACCCAATCCTCCCATACAGGCAAGGTCGGTTACTGAGCCAAGGGCAATACCTGCGTTCTTTTCCCAGACCGATGGCTTATACCGCTTCTCTGCCTCTGAGTCTATCTTTTGCTCCAATGGCGATTTTGCGACTTCTTGCGGTAGGTAGAAGATGGTACTGGTGGCAGCCTTTCGAATGATGTAGTCGATGGATGATTTCGGTATTTTGTCCTTTATCATCTTGTCGATCATCTTCTGTTCTATGGAGGCATTGACCGTGATATGCTGTCGCTTCAACTCTTTCTTGACCATCGCAATATAGTCTTCCGTGGTCTTGGATGTCCATTTGCCGGTGTATTTGAGGGTGTCATTTTGCGCCTGCATGGATGCCATACCACCGTCAGGTCCAGCTGCTGCTGCCATCAGACCTGCAAATGAATTGGAGTTTGACCGCAACTCGTCTGCAAGCTTGTTCTGTAGGTCATTCCGAACTTTATTCATAATCGGTATAACCTTAGTATTGAATATCTTATCCTGTTTTGACTCTACCATAGCTTTACGTTTACATGTTTAATTGGTTGAGGATTTGTTCCCTGGTCTGTTCGATGGCGTTGTGATAGACTTCCATCTGTTTCGGGAAATATTCCTCCAGCCATTCGTCCTTCTCGATGTTGTCGTTGATGAACTTGATGGCCAGATTTCTTTCTATCTCAATGGCAGCTTCGCCTTTCTCGCTGTTGTTGAACCAAGCCTTAGTCCACCATCTGATTCCCGATTTATCGGGATAGACGCTGACCAGGCGTGGAATGTCGAAGCTTTGAACATCAATGTCCAGTTCTGCCAGTGGGTCAACTATTCCGCTTGTCGCTATTGCCCGGTCTTGTGCTTTTTTTTTTCGATGGCGCTCATGCTCGACAGAAAGATCTGATGGCGCAAGGCGAGATAGTTGAGGAAATCTCCAATAAGGAGGTTCTGTACTCGCTCGGCTATTGGAATACTTCTTGATCCCATTCCCAATGGATTCGCCATGGATGGCAGAGTCTCATAGAAGTAGTTCTTCATGGCCGACATGGTGAAGATATTGCGAAGTGCAAGCTCTGTATGCTCTGGTAGGGCATAGATGCCTTGGCTCATGTCGCTCATGTAGTCGGGGAAGAAGCGCATCATGAGGTCTTCGATCTCCTTCTGGTCTTTGTCATACATGGTATGAACATCCATATCAAGAGTGACGAACTGAGGCGCTGCGCCTGGCTTGCCGTTCTGTTCCATTACTTTCAGATTGCTATAGACCATGGTGAGAAACTCCAGTGGATTGAGTTCTTCGCCCTTGTATTTGACTTCTACATGGAGGGAGTCGGCACTGACGGCGATGACTTGCCCTGCCTTTACCTCTTTGCCGTAGTTGGCAAACACGTTGCTCAGGTGGGCATAGGTCACTTCATAGTCACCGTATCGGGTAATCTGGTAGATGCCGTAAATGGCATCGTTGCCCAGTTCTGTCACCTTGCCGGTAGCTACTGCAGACAGCAGGTAGTTCTTGACCTTGAAGTCAACTCCATGATGGAAAAAAGACACTCCAGTGTGCGGATGCTTCTGTTTGCCGTAGCCCAGTGACATGGTCACTTCTCCGTTTCTTTCCTCGAATGGCATGCAATAACCACTATCGGAATGCAGTATCATTTCTTGTGTATAGTGCATTGTATAATACTTTGTTATAGTGCTTGTTATCTTCGGCTGCTTGCAGTATTGGTTTGTTCTGCTTCTTGCTGCTTTTCTTCTTCCTTGTGGTTGCTTGCCTTACGATCACTGTTGCCACCAAGTAGGCTGCTTAGATTGGCATTGTTGCCTATCATCATCATTCCGAGAACGGCTCCAGCTATCTTGCCTAACCATCCGAAGCGACCGAAGACGAGGAGGGCAGAGACTACAAGTCCTACAAGGCTAAGGCCTGAGACGTTGCCTTTGCCTATGTTGCTGAAGAAGTTTCCGAACATGTCACCGCCATGACCTGAAAACATGGCTCTCAGGAAGCCAGACATACCGCTCCACTTGGAATCCACGCTGCTGATAGCACCGTTTACGTTGTCCGAGAGTACTGTAATTGAATCTTTCAAGTCCTTCACGCCATCGCCAATCCCAGATACGGTGTCGCCAATCTTCTTGGTGGTGTCTTCTCCTATGACGGCATCGCTGACTATGCCAACAACGCTTTTGTCCGTGGTGAGCTTCTCCCAACCAATGTAACCGAGACTTCCTCCGACTACTGCGCTTTTAGTGGCAGTACCTACGCCTTTCAAGGTCTGCTGAGGATGAAGCACAGCACTGCCCACTGTGTGTGCAGTTGCACTGGTCATCCTTCCTCCCAATCGGAGAGTTGATTTTAAAAATGAACCCCAACCCATAATGCTTTTAACTTCTAAATTATTGTACTGTTACTTATTATCTGATTATGTTGAACCTTTACTTCAAGGTCTTGCATTCCTTCGCCATCGTTCTTTACATCGCTGTACAATGGTAGGTTTGTCAACTTCACTCCTGGCTCCATAGTCTATTTCTGCCCATACGTCTGACAGTCTGGTGTACTTCACTGCCCGTATCAACCGTTTGAGTTTCTGGTTCATCAGTTTGAGTTTCGGTCGTATGCCAAAGACTATCTCCAGTCGCTGCTTCTCTGTCATCTTGTTATTAGAGAGACATACCTGCCTAACGTCATTGACTATCTCGACACTGCTCATGACAAGTTCCCGATAGAGCTTATTTCTATTTGCCGATAGAGCCACGGCAAGAGCATTGGTCGTCTGATGGCTGAGCTGGTGGCTGTAAGTGCCGAGCTGTCCGACGAGTCGGTCTATCTCATGATAGAAACCATAGATCTGAGCTGCATAGCTGATGATGCTGTTGAAACGGTCAAGATAGTTATTGAACTCCTTCTGCAGGTTGGTCGTACCTTCTACCTCCTCCTTGATCCATATATGACCTGTAGATACAAGTTGCATCATCTGTTCCTGCTGCTTCAACTCTTTCTTGGCTTTGTCGGTATATTGGAATATCATACCTGCCAGGACAGGGTCATTGCCTTGGGCACGGAGAAAACTCCCATCCTGCCCATCAAAGGGAAGGATGAGAGAAAAGAGAAGTAATATGAGAGCATAGAGACGTTTCATAAATATTATCCTGAAATAAATCTTTTTTTATGGTGTTACAACTCTGGCACATCTGCGCCATCTGCCAAGGGCTTGACTGGCTATCTCGGCATTGCTCCGGTCGAGCATTCCTGCCGTGACATTGTTCCAGACATCAGCCATGGTGTAGTATCTGATGCTGAGACATAGCCTTGACAGCTTCTTGTTGAACTGTGCCAGACGGTCGTTCAGCTCCCAGAGGGTCTTGCTTCGTTCTGCACCTGTGAGCATATTCTCGTTGCCGCCCTTGGCTATGGCATCCTTTAAAGTAGTATATACCGTGACGAGCTCTGTGGCGGTCTCGATATAGAGGTTGTTCATGCTTGCGGTTGCCACAATACCCTGCGGATTGCTTGTTATGGCCTTTTTCAGGTTGCACAAGTTGATGAAGATCCTCACACCATCGTCATAGAGCGAGGTGCAAGCTTTCAACGTGGAAGCATAACCCGATGCCGTTTTCAGATAGCTGTTGTACTTCTTTTCCCATTTGTGAATCTGGGAGAACTCGGCTGCGATAGTGTTCTGCAGGAATGCGGTCTTCTGCTGGTCTTCTATCTGGCTTTTGATCTGACCGTTGATAAGCTCGTTTCCCTTAGCCAAGGCTACATACTCCAATGGATTGCTGGAGGCAACCTGAGCATAACCTATAGCTGGCAGTAGCATCAATGCCAAGGCAATGGCTGCAACAACCTTGCTTCTTCTGTTATCTGTTGGTAATTTCATATATGCCTTTTCTCTTTTTGTTGTATTCTACACGTTCACGAATGATTCTCACCACGTCCAACCTTTCCTTCACACCGTAGATGTCCAGTTTGGGATTGGAGCGGTCGCCGCTGAATATCCATACTGTCTTCAATCCGAACAACTGTTCCAGAATGTCACGGTTCTCGCTGAAATCCACCACTCGGTACAGCTCGATGTAGTCACTGGTTCTTGTCAGTACTCCATGCTGGATGATAAGCTGTTCAGAGGTGATGATATATCTTAGTTTGTAGAGATATAAGCATCTATAGAGCATGATGCAGGTCATCACACCTCCAAGTACCACGAAAGGCATCTTGTAGGTGATGCTGTCGTGACCGGCAACAAGGAACAGGGCACAGCTGATGATGAACGACATCCCTTGCGAGATGATATACTGCGCCCAGTGAGGGCGTAGGGTGATGATGTTGTATCGTCTGATTGGGTCTGCCATATTCATTATCGTTTAAATCCATGATGTTTGGTTTCCTCGTTCTCTTCTTGCCGTTCAAAGGTCAAGTCCACACCGTTCTCGTCAAATGCGGTCTCTACTACGTCGGTCATAGAGAACTGTTTCTTATCCAAAAGCTCGTCATTGAAGTCCTTGTAGCCTTCCGATGGCTCTTCCCGTATAATCTTCACGGGAGCGAGGTCTTGGTCTTCGTGTAGGTTGAGCTTCTGTAGCAGTGCATCCTTGAAGTCCTTGAACGCTTTGTTCATCTTGTCAGCAGCTTCCTGCTTGTCTTCCTTACACAAAAAGGGAGAGTAGTGATACTCCAATGCCTCTTCTTTTGCTGAATCGTAAACCAGGTATAGCTGTTTGAGCTCATGGGGGAGTAAGCTGTAGTTCTTATCGTTGAAGCTTAACAGTTCCTTGATGGTCTTCGGCTGTTTGTCGAAGCTTTCCATGAAATCCCTCATGTCAGCAGGTACATTTCCCGGTGCAACCGGACTCTGTTTGCTTGCTATATCCTCGAAGTTTGCCACAAACTGCTTTCCTGCCACATCCTTGTCAAAGCCGAGGTGGAAGGTGGCTTGTGGTGCAGCTTTCAGCAATCCCTGTATCTGCCCATAGCTTGGGTTACCTCCAGTAGAGACATAGACCCCGGCTTTCAGATCCTGCCGTCCACGCTGGTCTAATCCTGATTCCTTGCGCATCTGTAGCTGGTAAAATGCCATGGCATCGTATGCGCTTTCAAAGACAAGCACGATACGGGCATCCTGGAGTGACGTTTTCTTGGGACTTGCCATCCATAATCCTTCACTGGCATTGGTACCTGTAGCCATGCCTTTTCGGGCAGAACCATCCTTGCGAGGATAGCCTCTTTCCTCTAACCCTACACATCTTTCTGGTTGCCCAGGGATGTGCATGGGGAAGGAGAGATTCTTATAGGTGCTGCCATCCTTGGCGGCTTTCGATGCGAGGAAGAAGCTGTGATGGAAGGCACAACGAGTGGCGAAATCAATTCCTCTTGACTTGAAGAAGGCGTAGAACGGCTTCTGTGACTCGAAGTCTTTGGGATTGAAACGGTCAATCTTGTAGTCATTGATGTCAAATGGCTTACTGTTGACTGTTGGATTATGCACTTCAAGACTCCGATGTTCTACCGGGATGTTTAGCAAGCGTTGGCAGACCTTATGGACAAGGGCTGATTCCTTTATGCCATTCTTGTACTCCTTGAAAAGGTCTGGATGCTCCCAGATGAAGGAGGTAACAGAGTAGAGCTTGATGGTTGGCGGCTGGAAACAGCAGTTCTTGTTGGGCATGACAATGTACTTGTCACCACTGATTCTTTTTTCGTCGCTGCCCAGGCGTACATACGCAGGATAGCGCAAGCCATCACGCTTGTAAAACGTGTAGCCTGCGTCCTCCAATACGTCATTGATGTTAAGACGGTTTCTGTAGTCTGCAAATGTCTGTTCGTCTGTCATCTCTTGAATGTGAATTGTTGTTTATCTGCCATGACCTAAGCCTACACCGTGTTCTCCTGCATTGAGTCCTGCATCGAAGGCTCGTGAAGCAAGGTCTTGCGGTGAATCCACGCTGCCCTTGAAATAGACATGTGGCCCATGGGCATGGTCATGATGGTGTTCTACGAATACTGCCGGTGCTGGACGGTCTCTGCCCAGTTCACTCATCACGGCAAGTCCTGCAAGGAGAGCTCCTCCAATCTGAGCCCCGATATTCTTGCCTTCTCCAGGGATGGTTTTCATATCCACCTCTTTGAAGATGTGGGAGAAGAGTTTCATGCGGTGGTAGTCATCTATAGCCATGAACTTGTCATACTGCTTTTGGGTAATCTCATGGCTGATGCTCTCTCCATTGATGACGGCTGTCATGCGATACTTGGCGTTGCCTTTCTCATCCTTTTGGATTTCTCCCTGCTCATTACGCACTGGTTCAACCTTGATGTCATCAACCTGAACCTCTCTGCCATGCTTGCCTTCACGGAACCATCCCTTGCTTTCGTTCTGCTCATACAGGCTGTTGCCATCTACATGAGCAACACTGCGGTCTTCTGGCTCGATAGTAATCTGGTCGCCATTAGATGGGAGCGACTGGTCAATCACCATCTGCTGGCGGTTGTTGAGTTCTGCCTCTATCTCTGGTCTGAGCTTCAAGCTGATCTGCTCTTTGGAATTGAGCATATCCATCGTCAGTTTGTCCTGGAAATCGTTCCTGATGGCATTGTTGATGATGTCAATGCGGTTTTGGACAGGTACTTGCTTGATGGAATTGTTGGTCAGTTTCTTCACTTCATCCTCAGTGAGGTCATAGACAAAGTCCTGTTTGGTGGCAGTGGACTGGATGGTGAGTGTTTTGTTGGCTGCATCTACGATGATGCCATGAGACGAAAGACACTCCTGCCATTTATCATTGCTGAAATAAACCTTGGAGGTGATGAGTTCGTTGTATGGCTTGGCAGGTTCCTTGGGACGTGGACGAACCGCTACAGGGGTAATGACTGATTGCAGGTCTGCCAACACATCCTGCGAAGGTTGTTGTACCATGTTTTGCTGACCACCTTTATAATAGAAGCCATAGCCGCCATTCTGCAACTCGCCCGGCTTCATTCTGCCGTCAGGACGTTCTGGTACGATCGGAGCACCCTGCATGAACATGGCACCTCCAACTCTGCGCATGTGAAATCCTTCCTGGCATCGTGGAGTCCAACCGAGGAATCTTCCGTGATATGGATCCATCATCATGTGGGCATAGCGTCTGTTCCAAGGAAGTCTGCCGTATTCGCCAACGCCTATGCGGTAGCCGTGAAGTCCCATGGCAACACGGCCATTGGCACTTCGTGCATGAACGAAGTCACGTGGCATGTAGAAATCGTTCTTCACGAGTTCTGCCACGGTGTTGTAGGCTTGCTTGTTGGCTGAGTTTGCTCCCCAGTCAACCAAGGCTCTGTGCTGCTGAGCTGTGATGGCATAGGTCAGCAGAGGGGAATCGTGACCTTGAACGGCCAACTGATAACTTTCTCCTTGTCTGATGATATGCGCTTGCATACCATTCTTTCTGAGAATCTCCTGAAGCTCAGGTGCCAGGTCTCTGCCTACTGGTAATGCATTTGATCTGATAGACATATTCTAATGCTGTTTATTGATTCTGTACTGTGTGATTATTCGCCAGCTTCAATCTGCTCGCCCTTCCAATCGACAAATTCCTCTGCCGATTCCTCATTGACTATGAGATCCTTCTCTTTGCAGAAGGCTGTGTATTCCTCTTGCCATTCAGGTGAGTGGTGGTTGATGTAGTCAAGCCAGCCGTATTCTCCGCTCTGGACTTTTTCCACGAGCACGTCTTCTGGATAGTACTTTACATTTGCCATGAAATCTTGTTTTATGGGTTAATACTTTGGGTTATCGCTGCATCATGCGCATTCCCAGTTTCTTCTGTTCATTCCACATCTCTTCGGTGTAGTTCTCTTCTGGAATGTAGTCGAGATTGCCGTCTTCATCCATAGCCCAACAGCCGAAGATGCCGAAATTGAATTTATCCCAGTCACGCTTGGCTTCTCGCTTCCAGACAAGTTCGTTGCCTGCTGCGAAACGGATGCCGGTGTTGGAGTTGAGGTCGATACCGATGGATTGTTCCTCGTCATCCTCTACGATGGTAAGGATGTCACCATTCTGCAACTTCTGCATCTCTGCACCAGTGAGGTGATAGCGGTCTGCTACATATTGGATGTTTCTGCCGATGACCGGTGTGGGAACACTGAGTACCTGCTTGCTTTCTGGATCAAGCTGGAAGAAACACTTACTGCCGAGTTCCTTACCAACCTCGTTGCTCTCCAAATGGCCGACGATAGGCTTTCCTGCAACAAGGTTCTTCTCCTGCTGCTCGTTGAAGAGTTTCAAGTCTAACTCATCGAGTCGTGGGTAGAAGAGCACATCAACGCCACCTTCGGCTGTTCTCACAAGGCTGAATCTGGTTCGTGCCTTGACTTCCTCACCATCATCGGCTGTGATATGAACTGGCAGGACTGGCGACTTGCGGCCATTGTAGATGTTCTGGAGGACATCGGTCGGCAAGTCGTCAATCATTGCCTGGGTGAGTCCGAAACGTTCAAGGATGCCATAAGGCATCTCGTTCTCATCGAAATTGTAATTCATTTGCTTCTGTTTTATTCGTTTTTTATTTGGTGGCTGACCTATGACAGGTCTTATTCAGACTGCGCTTAAAGCCAAACCGACAACAAAGTTACATTGTAGATATAGAAGAAGTTAAACATGTACGTTAGTATCATCAAAGTTTTATAGATAGTTATGAAAATAGTATGATTATTCTTCAATTATCATACTATAAACATAAATAAAGTTAGATATAATAGGGAAGTGGTTGCATCTTTCGTGTTGTTATGCTGAGTCTGATTACCTTTGCAACATGAAAGCAATAAAGATACTCATATTGATACTGACAATGATGCTTACAAAGACTCCTTCACATGCCCAATTCAATACGATTGGGTATGCGAAGAAGCATAGTATATCTAAAAAGAAGAGTCCACAAGAAACAACTCATGTTGCTTCTGTGGATTCTGTTGTGAAGGCTGATTCTCTGCCTCCAGATTCTTCCCAAGATGTTCTTCCTTATCTTCGGGCTTCGTTTCCGTTGAAAAGCATTCAGATCAATTCAAGGTTTGGAATGCGTAATCACCCGGTGAAGCACAAGACCATCATGCACAATGGCGTGGATCTGGCAGCTCATTACGAGAAAGTGTTTTCCATGTTTCCAGGAGAAGTGACAGGTGTTGGCCATGACAATCGCTCAGGTAAGTATGTCACAGTCAGAACTGCTGGCTATACCATCAGCTATTGCCATCTTTCTGCTTTCTGGGTCTCAAAGGGGATGTTTGTCAATGCAGGAGAGGTGCTTGGGGTATCTGGAAGTTCCGGCATGTCAACTGGTCCTCATCTGCACCTGACAACAAAAAAGGATGGCAAGGTGTTTGACCCTGTCATCCTTCTGAAGTATGTTCGTGAAGTGCTCGAAAACTCCCTATAGTTTATTCAAACACAAGCAATTTGCCTGTTAATACTTTCTTTGTACCGTTCATGTATGTCAGTATCACCTTGGTGATATTCATATTTGAAGCGTCTCCAGATACATAATAATAGGAAGTGTCCCATTCCCAGGTTGCAGATTCAAACTCTCGAAGTGGTCCTGTGCCCTGGAAATGTCCTGTCTTTCTCAAATCGCCAACATCGTTGGTTACCTTGAAATATACATCGATGTATTTTATAGTATTTCTGTTGGTATTCATGTAGTTGAAATGGAATGATATACATGAATATTCAGAATCCCATCCCCAATCAGTAAAGAAGCCGTAAGATGCCCTCTTTTTGAGACGTTTGACGTATTCATCAAGGTAATGGTATGACAGTTCACTTGTAATCATGTCATAATCCTCTGACTCATCTGTAAGACTATCTTTGAATATTTCATAGTGATACCTGAAAGGACTGTATTCTTTCAGACTTTGGCTTAGTTCACTTTTATGTCCGGTTACATATGTATAGCCCAGTCTGCCATCAGTTCTTGTGAAGTAGTAGATGGTATCATTTTTGATTCCAATAGTGAATAATGAATCTTCTGAAAATGATTTCTCGCATTCATCACAATACAGAGACTTATTTCCTGTCGGTACCATTCTCCAGTTGTGAGTTTCCATATAGTCAGAACGTTCTTTCTTCAGCTTAGCCAATCTTTCAGCTTTAAGTTTCTCTATTTCAATGGAGTCAGCCTTTGCTTTAGCTATGGAGTCTTGAATATGCTTTGTTCGTGCCTCATTTAGTGCAGTATATTTATTATCCAGCTGCTTGCTATATTTCTGAACGAGTACATCAAGTTCTTCCTCTGCTACTTGGGGGATGGACTTGTTCTTCTTGATGATCTTGGCGTAGTCCTTGGTAAGGGTGATTACAATATTACTGCTTGGCGTTATGACATACAGATTTTGAGCTTTCTTATCATAGGCATAGCTGCCTACAATATTGTCAACACGCTCTACTGACTTCTTGGTTACTCTTTTGTAATAACCATCGCTTCCAAGTTCATAAGCGACAATTACTCTTCGCTGAGTAGAATTGCTTATAGAAAACTGGGCATGTACACCGATGGTTGCCATCACCAGCATGAATAAAACGATTATCTTTTTCATTGTCTGTCTTTGATTAAACTTATTTCTTTTTGATAAACTCGGCAAATTCTTTTCCTGTATATGTTTTCTCTTTCATCAGTTCAAGAACTGTTTTGTCCGAGAAATCGAGCCTGAGATTGGCAGTCGTTGGGTATTTGGCATTCGAACTCCAGAATGTGAAGTTGTATTTCTCACTCGGATTCAGTGTTTTGCTGACTCTGCCATCATCCTCAGCCATGAAATTGCCACTCCTGTCATAATATGTTACAAGATACTTGATACCGGAGATAGAGTAGGGAAGTGTATTCACTATGCGAGCATCTCCATGAGCGGTTCCATCATAACTTGTTTCCCATGACCAGTTGACTATCTTGACTTTAGTTCTCAGTTCTGCCCACGTGTCCCAGTACTTTGTACTGATCAAATCACTTAGTTTGCTCAATCTTTGTGCCAATGCTACATCATTGAGTTGCTTCTTTCCAAGTGCTCCAGTCGCTCTGCCGAACCATTCCTGGTCTTCATCCATTGTGATCAGCCCCTTTGAGTCATAGATATACCAGGAGGATTCTTTGTCTTTAGCGATAAACAAAGTTATACTGTCCTGCTTGAATGTGCCTGTTGCATCAGTATAATTGTTATAGCAGCGAACAGCTATTGTATCATTCTTCACAGTGATGTCAGACTCTTCTATGTCCACAGCATCTGATTTTGCCTCTATATGCAAGCTGTCATATAGTGGATAGAAATCATTTGGCTTTCCATAAGTGGTATCTGACAACGATGTGAAGAAATTACGAGAAAGTTCCATCGCCTCGTTCTTATGGGAACAAGACGACAGAACCAATGCTGTTAATATGAATACTACAGTGTATCTCATTTCTTCTTGTTATTTTTTCTTTGCTGGCTTTTTTGCCTCTTCCTTGCCATCGCTGATTCTTTTGAAAACGAAGTTGACAACAGCAGTTCTTGTATTGTCTCTGATACCTGTGACGTATTCAGAGTTACCGAAGTTTGGAAAGGCCGTACCTGTTTCTGTGTAAGCACTGACCAGTTCCCAACCTTCCTTACCCATCTTGTTCAACATTGCAGTCTGATCTGCGAACACCAGGGTGCCGAAATCTGCAGCAATTTCTGCATCGTGTCCTGCAACCTTTACTACTTTGTATTCCCATTGCTCATTCTTGCTACCACAAGAAGCGAGCATTGCAATTAAGCAGAAACCTAAGATAAACTTCTTCATAATCTTTATATTTTGTTCTTCACTACTCTTCACTTTTATATACTGACAAGATTAAAGAATCCCTAAGGCAAAACCTTTTCTCCCTTCTCGTTAATATAGTAGAAACAATTGGACTCATTCAAATCAACTACATATTTAGGTGAATATGAATGGTCTTCTTCGGCCAAGTATAGATGGTTGTCAAAATAAACATAATGCATTAAAGTCTGTTTAGAACTATTTTTAGAAGGTTCCTTATAATAAACCTTTTCAAAAACTTTATAGGCAGTATAGTCGTTTGTAAACTTTACATAATAATTCGCCTCACCTGATGTGTAGCCTATACCACCCATTGTATAGCCGCCATATTTTTGATTTCTACCATTTAGTTTGTTTTCTAATGCATTTTCTTCAACACCTACTTTTTTGAATACAATGCTTTCAAATCGAAGAGTTCCGTTTGTATCAATACTAAAAGTGTACTCCTTGGATGAACTTTCGACAAAGTTATCTTTGCAGGAGACTTTTCCTTCTTTGACCGAATATCTTCCTGTACTGAAGAAATAACTATAGGCAGATTTCTTTAGGATAATTTTATAAGTGCCATCCTTTGCAAAAGAAACAACGTTTTCAGGTTCTTTGTCTGAATCTTGCCATAATGCAACAATACTTTCTTTGTTAGTATTGCCGTTTTCACCCTGTTCCACATCATCATTGCTATTGCTGCAAGAGGCCAGCATAATAAACAATGTAACAATCAGTAAATATATTCTGTTCATAACTTATTTCCTTATAATAATATAAATCTCACCTTCTCTTTTATATAAATAGTGTACAACCTACAGATGGTAAAGTAAGGATGCCAGGGTAATTCCCATGCACCCTTACAATAATTCACCTAAACGTATTTAGCAGTTTTATTGCTTTTTACATTTTACCCAAATGGATTCGTCACCTATGGACATCTTCATTTCTGAAACTGTAGAAGTCGCAGCAATGATGGTATAAGAAGCAAATAGTTCACCTTCAACATATGTGTTAAGTGTGTTTCCTTTCAAAGACCATGTTCCTCGACCAGTACCGAAATATCCGGAGCCGTAATATGAACCATCAGCTTTGAATGTGGCGTAAGTTTTTCTGAAAGGCCAGTCAACATACGTACCAGACTCCGATGTCTTTACTGCTGTCATCTCCCAGGTTCCCACAATCATAGACTTATCATAGTCTCCATTGTCAGAATCATCATCACTACTGCATGATATGAATGCAAAAGATGCTACCACAAGGGCAAGAAGGAAAAATAAATACTTTTTCATAATGTTACTTTTTAAATTACTAATACTTTTTCTATGTTTTGTTTTGATAATCCTGTTGATGAAGGTGACTACCAACCGCAATTATCGTCATAGCATTCATCATTCTCACAACCTTCAAACTCGTCACGATCGCAATAACCACTATCATGATAGTCATTGTAAGAACAATCATGGTCGCAGCAACAGTCATCATAACCATCTTCATAGCCACGAGCATAATTTTCATGGTCTGAGGTATTATTACCAGCGTTGCGATGCGCTTTCTTTTGGCTGTTTGAAACGCCGCTTGAAAATAAAAAATCGAATAGTCCCATACCTTTTTTCAATTAATGTTTAACTTCTAATGCAAAGGTATGAATTGATTGTGCAGTCTATCTGCACAATCAAAAGAATATGCAAAAATGATAGAAAAAAAGCAGAAAGAACTATTTCTTCCTGCTTTAATAAGTAATTTTGACCTATTATAATTGTCTTAATGTATCTACAAATAATGCTTCTTTAGCTTGCATCTTTTCACAGAAGTCTGCATAAGATGTGGATGTTTTACAAATCTCAATACCTAATATATATAGTGATGCAGATGAGTCCTTCAATCGTGATCTTGGAATTTTCTGTTGTCTCTCAGATAAAGGAGCTATAAAAACTCCTTTCGTGGCCTGCAAGCTGGTGATGTATGTGATTAGCTGATGAAGGTCATCACGATTTACTTTAGAAACTTTTTCATAACTTTCAAGTCTCTTGTATTTTGCATCAAGGACAATATCATTTTTGTAGAAATCTGGATAACGGATTCCACTATGATCTTCAAACAAATAGATGCCACTTTTATGTTTCTTGTTTTCTGGATGCTTGAACCCCTCTTTTTGTAGAATGGTATTCAGATACTCTTCCCAAAGCCATGCTCCATCAAACAGAATACCGCAAATCTCCTCATCAGTTTCTCCGTACTTTACTTCTTCCATTCTTAGAATTTGTAAGCAAAGGCATTGCAGGGGCTGGTATTCCGTATAGTAAGGATGACTCTTATGTCTAAGGTTCTTACCAATAATTGTACCACGCTCATTTTTGTTATATGAAGGAGTTAGTGAAATTATGGATTTTACATTGTCTATAGTTTCCTGATCTAAACCTAATACGGATTGACCATATCTCTTTGACTTCATAAACTCAATTGTATGACGGATTAACTCTGTCATGTCATTGTCATAGGTATATTCACGAGTGGAGTATGCTACATTTCCTGCAAACGGAATGTTTTGGGCAATATGGCGTCCCCAGTCAATAGTACCCTTTAATTTTGCGTCGTTATGTTTGAAGTTCTGATACTCTCTATATATGCCCTGACGCATTGCGTTCCTTAGCAAGTGAGGGAACATAAACATGATAAAATCAAATACATCCTCTTTTTCGTTGTTGTGATTAAGGTCAAAGAGATTGAATGAAAAGACCTTTTGAAGCATGTAATGTAAGAGATAATCATCGCGTCCTTCGTCAAAACGGGATTTAATTTTAATCTGCAGGTTTCCAACACCGATAAAACCCATCACATTTCCTGTGGTAATACGTACCTTTTCAGGGTCACTTGTATTTAGAATGGTCATAACAGAAGCTTCACCGACTTTGTCGTCAGAATCCTCTATACTATAGGGAAATATTAGCAGATTCTCATTTTCATGACATAATTGAGCTATTGTCTTGTCGGCAATAGGGAATAAAGCTGAGACATCTTTACGAAGAAATGTCCCAGCTTCCACCTGTCCAATATTATTATCTGTTAAGTTAATTCTCATCGACTAATTCATTATCATTAATATTTGAGTTGCTTTCTTTGGTATCGAAGTAAGCATTTCTCAACTTCTCCATGATTTCGTCTGATTTGCGGAAACCACGTATATATTCTCTAAGCAATGGTTCGATATTCATATTCCACAGCTTTTCAAAGTTTCCACCATTATCACCCAACTTCAAGAAGTATGATGGTCCAACCTGGTAGGCAGGACCAAGTCCTTCAATCTTGGATATCTCATTATTCAATCTTGCCATTACACTCTTTGCCTTAGTAGCACATTCGAGTGTGTTGAGCATAGATTGTGTGTCTTCAGGCTTTATTTCCTTCCATGTGAATCTGCGACGCATAGCAAAGTCCATGCTCTCGATACTACGGTCTATATCATTCATTGTACCAAGAATGAATACGTTTTCAGGAATATAAAATCCTTCAGCAAACACATCTGTTTCAGGGACAAGGTTCTGATATTGACTCTTTACCCGTATATCTTTCTTACCTCTATAACCAGGGTCAATGGCGTAGAATAGTTCTCCAAATATTTTTGAAGCCTCTCCACGATTGATTTCATCAATGATAAAAACAAAATCTTTTTTGACTACGTTACTTGCTGTTAATGTTGAAATGTTCTTTTGTTTGTACACTTCTTTAAGTACAGCCCAGTAAGCAGAAGCATGACAACCTCCAATAGCATCCCTTACAGCATCGCTAATGTTTGAAATATTGTTCAAAGACTCTGTTGTAGTAAATACTTTTGCAAGTTTTGCCAATCTGTCAAAAGAAACGGTATAAGTACGATTACTACTAGTTCCAGGAGTTTTCAGTTCTATGTTATTAAAGTCTGTAACCTTAACCACCTCCATGGATTTTCCGTTTGTTTTGAGCTTAAATTCATTCAAATCACCATTATTTATTTTATCAATAACTGTATTATATTTATCATTCAGTGATTTTTCTTCCGATAACTCAGTGAGAGTTTTTTTGCTGTCCTCCAAATTCTTGATAGCTTTTTTGCAAAACTCTTTAAAAATGCCATCTTTACGCTCAAATCCCATCTGTCCATCAGACATCATAATAGGTCGGAGCCCTTCTACAAAATCAGTATAGTCATAAGAAGGATGAAACTGCACAAAGCACATTTCGTCCTTACTACATCCCATTTCTCTGGCTATGGCCTGTGCCATAAAAGTTTTACCGGTACCAGGAGCACCAGTCAGAACTAAGTTCTTGCTCTCTTTAAGCAAGTCAATATATTTTTGATACATCATATCGCTGTCTATTTTTGTTTCAACAAGATCATTTTCATAATCTTCCTTGTCAGTATCTGTGCTTTTTAATAATGCTCTATTATAGTACCATAATACCGTTTGGGCAGTAAGTGGCATACTTTGAATACATCCCTTATTCTTTATTTCGTCATTGATTGACAAAATCAATTCATTCACTTTCTCAATCTCTGGAATAACGTATTGATCCAGTAATTCGTAAAAATGAACAAGCTTGTGACCAGCCTTTCGTGGCTTAACCTCTAAAACCTTACATAAATTCTTATATACGTCATTCTTATAAAATGTATATTTCTGAGGATTATAGAACGCCAAGAAACAGCTGATAAGTCGTTCATCACACATTGCACTCGTGTGAGTAGTGAACTTTGCCTTAATCTTATTATCCCATAATGTTTTGCAACTATCAGTGAATTTTTCTATTCTTTCTTGTAGAAGGATGTTTTCATCAAACAGTGCTCTAAAGAGTTTTCTATACTCTTCTGGTTCATATTTCGCAAAATTTCTAATTGCGGTAATCTGTGAACTATAACATAGATTCTTAAATTCTAGAGAATTAATCTCTTTAGAAAAATCTACAGCATTAGGGTCTGGGTGTCCATTTTGTTTGGACACCAATTCCCATTTATATAATTCTTCTAAGTTAGAATCGCCATTTAGTCCATATTGAATTTGGTGATTCTTGAATAATGTGACTATATCTTTTAAATTCATTTCGTATCTTCTATTGTTACATCAAATTTAATGTCCTGGTTCCTACAGATGTCTATTTCTGTATCGTAGGTGATAGTAGATAGATCGTACATCTTTCGCTCGCCTGGAGCGTTATAGATAAACCATCCGTTCATAAATCCACCGTCAGGATAGATACATAGTTTCTTCCCTGCACATTCAAATGTGAGGACTCGCCAATGCGTTAGGCTACGTCTTGGTGCTGAAACAACAGGGGAGAGAGTACCTTCTATTCCATCCTCGTATTCCAATCCCTCAACCAATTCATTCGCCAGGTTCTCCAGCCAAGAGTCTCGGTCTTCTGACGTAGGCTGATTAGCTCCAAGATTATCTCGCTTTCCGTTGTCGCTATTGTATCGCTCAACCAAGAACTCCAAGTTATAAGGAGAACCAATCTTCTTAATGAAGTACTTGATAGTTTGTGTACACAAGATGATAGACAGGATGCTCTTCATGTGCTCATCTTGATAAGACACATTTACTATAGATTCTCTGTTAGCCTGACAATGAGCTACAAATGCCTGAACAATCTGTGATGCTCTATCGTCGATGATACCGGCAAGTCCAGATGTCTTGATGATTGTTGGATCACCATCCACGAGTTTGAATATCTTCGTTGTAGCATCCACAATATCAGTCTTTATAAACTTTGCCTTGCTTGCGAAGTTGTTTGTACGGATATAGTATATGGTGCCATTTCCCCACTTGTCATTCATTGTGATATGGTTAGGGTTGTTTGTAAAATACAATCTACCATCAATGTATGCCAAAGGGTATAGCCCATTTCCTGTAAACGGATTCTTTATTTCCATTACTTCGTTTGTCCAGCCCTTAATAGAGCGAATCATGCTCATCGCTGGTGTTGGTATTGCTATATCAGTATTCTTTACTACACAGAAAGATGTCTGCTGGCCATGAGGAGCAAAATAGTTGAAGAACTGACCTTTCCAACAATGGTCTGTGCCTTCATACTCCCAGCTTGCATAGTCATCATCAACGAAAATGAACTTCTCGTTCTGAGACAATGCAAATGTGCGTTCCATCTTGGCAAGAGAAGTTTCTGTAGCACTTTCTCCGAATACACTCAATACTGCATTTGGTAGAACTTTTCTTGCAGAGCGTTCCTCTTCAATCCATGTCTTTGCTGCATCTATATCGATATGATTGATGTAGTGTAGGGTGAACTTGTCAATCAAAGCCTCCTTGTTACCTGAACGGATTGCTGCCTCAATGATAGTATAGGCACGTTCTATAGCCGACTTCATCAAGTCCATAGCAGCCAGCTGGTTAGAATAGCCGGAACCGCCAGGATTGGCATCAAAGATACATATATGTCCATTAGGCGTAATTGTAAAGTCGAGATCAGTACGCTCTACATTCAATTCCTCAGACAAGGCTCTTGCAAAGAGCAATCCGAGAGTTATGAGCAGATCTTCTTCTTCATTACGACTATTAATCCAGTCTTTCTGGAAATGGCGTATTCTAATCTCTGTATAATCTGTTTGGATGGTATCACCCAAAACTACGTTTCGCTTGATGTAATCAGTACTGCCACATCCCAAGCACTTATTCGGTTTCGGACCTTTTTTCACGAGTGCAAAGTGATAATCTGGCTTATCCGTATCTTTTGATGCGATAGGATTCATTTCGTTTGGCAGCTTATCAGGGTCACTTGATGAGGCTGCAGGCCAGCTTTCAAGTACGGTCTTTCCGCATTTGGTACAATGACAATAGCCAAATCCTGTACCTTCATTATAATACAGTATCTGACCGTTGCCGCTTTCTCTACTGCTACGGGTATCAAAAAGATGTGGCTCAATACGATCCTGCTTCCATTCATCAGCTCCAATCAACTGAGCACTAACACGAGTATATACATTTTGGTCAAGAATTCGACTTGCCGATTCATTCATGTCTGGGATAAATTCAGCAGGTTGCAACAAGTCGAGTTCTGTACTTGCACTAACTCTCCATTTTTCTAAAGAGTCCAATTCCTCTTTTGTATCTATCACCACTTGCTCACGGTTGAAGTAAAGCTTTTTGAAAGTTACTTCAGGTTTGAAGAAGTTGGTGTATCTGATACCACGCACAATTCTTACCATACCGTCTCTTGCAATAGGATTGCCTGGTGCATATTGAGATAATGCTGCTCGAAGAGGGTATGATGGGTTCGATGGTGTAACCAGTGTATATGATGTCTGTGATGAAGCATTAATATCAAACTCAACCACGTTCACTGGCATATTGGCATTTGGCGTAAAGCGATGAGTTGCCCAATATGAAAGCAAACGGGATGCTAATGGTTCAATGAACTTCATTTCAAAGAACGCCTGCTGTCTTGCACTCTTTGCCTTCTTGTATGGCTCTGCATAATCTTGAATACGCAATTCCAGTTCAGAATAGCATTTTTCGTTCATTTCACGAGCTTTGGATACGACATACTGAGGCGGACGGCTACTAAAAATAGTGCCGTCTAACAGAATTCGTATCTTTCTTCTCAAATCATCACTCAGCGACTCGCTGCATTTATTGTTGAATGCCTCATATGGTGTACCTGTCTCGTCACCCAATCCATCCAATGGGCTAATAGGAGCATTATCAGCCTTTTTCTTCACCTTGAAGTGATTACTCTCACCATCAGGAACAATCTGATAATTAGTATAGTAACTGATTACTTGCTCTGTGATGCTGCCACCAGCCATTCCAAAAACTCCAAACTCTCTAATGAGGAAAGAGTTAATATGTCGTTGAATCACCTGGGCACTATTCAAATCAACTGTAGGTGAGTTGACGTTGCGCATGATGACATTCTCCATAGGATTCAGCAATGTCCTTATACCTACAGCGTCAGATCCACACAGTGTAACACAGGCACTACGAACCTGGCCGCGTCGTCCACTACGACCGGCTCTCTGTTTATAGTTTGAAGGCATTGGTGGGACAGAAGTCATCATCACTAATTCCAAGTCACCGAGGTCAACACCCATCTCCATTGTTGTAGAACAAGCAAGGATGTTGAGTCTATGATCCTTGAAATCTTCTTGTACCTGACGACTAATCATCTTATCCACCTGTGCTGTATGCTCAGCCTGAATGAAGAGTTGAGGGAATTGATGAATTTGAAGAAGACGATCTGAGAACGAACCGTTTTCTCCCCATAAATCATTATTCCAGAGAATCTTACGATTATCTTTAGCCCATTCTTCTATAACCTCATCAGCAGGATTAGGATTCATGCTATGGTTATGATAAGGGTAGGGAACCCATTTCTCATGTAGCTCTTCTTTCAAAGCTACTGGTTCGCCGCCGATGACATATGGTGAATAACCATGGAAGGTAATCTCTACAGGACGCAGACATTCTACATGATGTCTGCTACCAGACTGGTTGGTGTCACACAAATATACATCATCATAGAGTTTAAAACCAAGTTTGGCAAGATTGAGTCGATAAGGAGTAAAATGAACTCCATCTTTAACCTCGTCTTTATCTTTTACTTGTTTGCGTAACTCCGTATCATAATGCTTACCATGTTCCAGTAATTCGTATTTTAATGTCAACTCATTCCACATGCAGTCAATAACATCCTGGATGTCTTGCTTGTAACTGTTGATAGCATTCACTATAGAAATATGCTTCTCGTTTGCAATCAGTTTTGCTAACAATCTGATGATACGAGACGGATTAGCAGCCTTGTCTCTGATGACTGGTTTGTGGACAGGACGACGCATTTCCTTTTTAGTGGCAAATCTCACCGTTTGGAATATATCAACTGAGTCCTGGTCATCCATGGTCAAGAATACACACTCACTCTGACGAGCAGTATAGTCCAGGAACAACTGCATCAAGGCGTGCCAATCCTTTTTAGAAATCTGATTTTCAGGTGATAGCTTACCATTGAATACCTCCACAGCATCTGGCAACTTAGTAGTCAATGCTGGTTGTAAGTCGGCATAGTAAGAGGCGAACAAGCCCATTGTTTCTGGAGTTGCAGCTGACAAAGGTCTGTGAGACAGATATTCCACCATGAGGGATAGAATATATTTACGTTTCGTCTCTGGCTTTATATTGCCATCTTCATCAAGTTCCGGGCTCAGTTCTGAGCGTTCGGCAAACTGCTGACAGAAAATATCTGCCAGCCTATCATTGATAAGCACATCTAAAATGTCATGCCATGACAAGAACTGATTAGGTTTCAGCTCATTGAGCAGCGCTTGGATAGCTTTTTCATCGCTACCTTCAAGAATGTCCAGTTTCTCTTCTGCATCCTTGTGCTGAGGATCTTTTCTACCTGTAGTATCGTAAATATTTTCGAAGTGCTTAATAGCCTCTTCCTTTGTCATACTGCCAGCAGTAGCCATTCGGCATAACTCATGATATAAGGTGCCATAAACCCACAGACGTTCTTCTTCCAGGTTCTGCTTGATAGTACTGCGAGCAGCCATCTGGCGACTATCTACAAAACTGATATATTGCTGCCCCTTATGCAGGTATATCTTAGATTCATCTTTTGGCTTTCCTTCTGTCATCAAGTCGAGAGTAGAAGGAGCTATCAATCTGGAGATAAAATCTGGAGCAACACGGAACTTCTGCAGTTTCTTTGCATCTTCTTCGTCTGTTTGAATCACATCAGAATTATCCTCATCCTGCTTTGTCTGTTTAGTCAGCTTTGTACCACAATAAGGGCATTGGCAATGAGCATTTGCAATGATTCTCCAACCTTTTGGTGCAGGATTGCTTGCGGTTACATTCAGCAGTCTGTTACCCTTAATAATATAAGGTATATTGTTGTCATATTCTGCATTCTCACTTTTTGTAGTGCCAAATACGTAGAGAGTTTTGCCTGTATCTTCTGTGTTGTCAAGATCGAACATATCACTATCATCCATAGTAATAGGCTGATAGCCAATGCCGTCATCATACTTCACTTCTTCAGCAATGGCAACGTACTCACCGCAATGCTTACAACGACTCATTTCCAATAAGGGTGCATCGTCTTTGCTTCTCTGTCCAGATTTGTTTTCCAAATAGACACGGAAACTACCATCTTCGGTATAGTGTGAGTCTGCAAGGTCAACATACAGGCCATGGTTTGGTACACGGTAGAAGTAATGTACTTTTACACGCAAGTCTTCCAAGCCCATATCTTCTGCTTTTTGGCACATCTCATCCAGTCGCACAAGTTTCTCCTCGATAGTATCACCTTCTTTTATCAAGTCATCGAGTTTGATATATCCGTCATGATTATCGTTGATAAGCTTGAGCCAATACTCCTTGTCCTCTTCAGGAATGACATCGATGCCTTTTCGCTTACCATCCACATATTTCACCTGGTTAGTCTGCAATCCGGTGATGCCAGCAATGAAATCCTTCAGTTCTTCCTTGGCATTCTCGCTACCATTTCCGATGGTTGCGGATGACGTAGCAAAGCGTACCTCGTCAGTAGTCACACCATAAGCCATGAGCACACGTCTGATAAGCATGGCAATCTCAGCGGCTCCAGCACCAGTATAGGTGTGAGTCTCATCCAACGCAATCCATCTCAGTGTGCCTTCGCCTTCCTCTTCCTGCTTTTCATGAATCAATTTTCTATCCTTATCACGCAGCAAGATATATTCCAGCATGGTTGGGTTTGTCAACAGTATATTTGCTGGATGTTGACGCAATTCGGCACGAGTGGCTATGACATGAGGGTATTTTTCTTCAATGACATTTCCAGCTTCATCCCTGGTTATACCACGGATGGCATCAATCTTACGGAGAACTTTTTTGTAGTTCTTATCCTCTTCATTAGGCAGAAACTCTGGCATATCACCATTGTAAACAGCAAAAGTGAGATTTGTTCCTGCCAGCAGTTTTTCCATACGTGCCTTCTGATCCTCCATCAGTGCGTTGAGAGGGTAGAGGAAGATGGCCTGTACCTGTTCAGGTATATGATGATCTATCAGATCCTGTACAAGAGGGAGCATGAAACACTCAGTCTTACCCGAACCTGTTCCTGTTGTTACAACGATACTCATATTCTTGCCGTCAGGAGTCTTCTCTTTCAACAAAGTCTTCCAGCACTGATACTGGTGCTCATAAGGTGGATAGTAAGTATCTTCATTAGGCATACATTTCTGCCAGAGTGTACCCACCATTTCATTAGCCTCGGCTTCGTGTTCTGGATAGACAGTCTCGTAGCTGTTCATGCATTGTACCAATGGCATAGCATCCTTAGGAGCGAATACCTCAGGGATTATCATCTTCAACTGATTGATATATCCCTTTTGGCTTTCGTTCCTTGCTTCACCGCACCACATGGCAGCAAGAGTTTTCTCTACTGCTGTACGGTTATTCTTATATAGTTCTGCAAATCTGAATTTTTGCTTCATATCTCGATATTCTAATTTTCATTTGAAACTATAGCGTGACTCATCTCGCTAAATTTGTATCTGCACTCATCATAGTCTTTCAGAAACTCTTTCAAGTTTTCATATTTTCCCAAAGCATCTGGGTTATCTTGTATGAGTTTGAGAGCCTTATCTGCAACTTCCTCTATCTTTGGCCAAACATCAAAAGTCCAGTATCTTTTAAGAAACTCTTTTAGACAACTCTCCTCTCGTTCATCCGAACATTTTGGCGTCTTCAGAAAGAATGCAGTTACAGCTTCCTTCATCTTGCTTACCTCGTCAGCATCTTCTGACAAATCTTCAATCTGCCTGCTCCACGTTTCTCTTGGTAAAAGCATCCAGTCGAAGTGGAACTCTACGGCAAACTGATACAGATTTTCAATGTCGGTATCGGTTAGCTGATAACCACGCTTCTTGACAAGAGGGAGAAATATATCTCCAATTTGTCTGCCTGCTTTCACCACTTTTATGAGTGGATTGAAGAGGAAGAAGTATGTTTTGTGTTCAGCTACAATCTCAAAGCAATAAAGCGCATCGACTACAATCTGCGATTTCTTACCTCCCCAACCAGACTTTACCTTTTTTATATAAGGTAAGGCATAATGCCGTGGAAACGAATTGGATTTCATGCTTTGGAATACGATGCCGTCACCTGATAGTTCGTTGCTGTTAGCTACAGCCACAGGATCCGTTTTGTAGTTCCATGCATATAAATCTGTTGGAGCATCCAAAGCCTTTGAAATATATACTTTCAGATAATCCAGAGGAAACTCTTCTGTAAGTTCATCTACCGGCATTTCCAGTTTGTAGTTATCTACAGAAAGGTTAGGGTCATTGAAGGTAGGAAAACCATAGAACATTCTACTGTTCTTTTTGATTTGATATTCCTTCACGCCATTTTCTGAGAAATCTCTTATAGAGAACTGGTTACTGTTGATGGGAGGAATGTGTATATCCTCTTCTTTGCCAGCGTAACTCACAATATGACTTTTCCCATTGCTATCCTTCTGCGATAGTTCACGCATAATGATAGGACGATATACGTCCACCAATATTTGTGCCTGGTCATTTCCTATTTTCAGCTGTTTGGTATCAGGCTCACGCACACCCAGCAACTTTTCAAAGTTATCTTGTATGTCATCTACTCCTTCCAAAGCTGTACAGATACGCATATGTTCGAAATCTCGCCAGATAGGTTGCTGTCCGGCAGAGACAGGAGTGAAAGGTACATAATACACGTGCGGTTTAAATACGATGCCTTTTACCGTCACTCTTAGGCGAATTGCACCTTGCTCTGGTTCTTCTTCGTTCCAATCCACATAGCGTGATCCTTTCAGCCATTCCAGATCATAGTCAGTTACAGGTTCACCTTCCTTTGAAGCACCTGTAGCATAATGTCGTACTTCCAGACCACTGCGTCCGAAAAGAACAGGGAGATTATCTTCCTGCATTTCTTCGTCATCGTAGTCTGTATCGATATACTTGTAGAGTACAAAGACATTATCCTTATACTTGATGGTCTTCAGATATTTCTTTGTAACAACCTGGTATAGTCCATTACGGTTGAAGAAGGGTGGCAATATCTCCTTGCCATCCGGACCAACCAGTATAACCTTATCATTGATAGGGCACCAGCAATAGTCAGTACCGCATTCTTCTCCATTTCTATAATGTGCATACACCACTGGCAACTCTCTGTAAGGTTCACAAGATGATAGGCCGAAGAGAATATCACGGCTGTTGCAGCCTGTGCATTCTTTCTCGTGCTGAATCTGTTGCTTGTCTTAGGCAAGGCATAAACCTGCATATAGTCTGCTACATGCAGTTCCTGCACAACTCTTGTCACGGAAATACTTGTGCCGTCTGTCTGATTTTCGTCGTACTTCATCACCATCTCAACCTTGTCGAAATGGCATACAGGAATATCGGTATAGGTATTCTCGTCGATTTTGTTTACCGATAAGAAACCAGTCTTTTCACTTCCTGTATTATCATATTTAAACAGAGGTTCCTCTGTTTTATCTATTTTCTGTACATAGCGACCATTATCCTTGAATCGCAGATAAAAGCGTATTCTACCTACTTCCTCAGGATGTTCAATTCCCCATTCCGGTTTAAGCAGTCTGTCGTAGCCTATGTATTGTTTTTTACCTCCACCAATCTCTTCAGGTTTCAGTTTTACTCTCAGGTGGCGAACCATCTGGTTTCTGCTTGCAGTATAGGCAATCACCCATTCAAAGTCAAATTTATTTTTCTTTGCCACCTCGTCAGCTTCCAGAATCTTGTGGAGTAACTGCGGTATGCAGGTTTCTTCACGATTCATGTCTTCCTTGGCAAAAGGAGCCTCTTTTTCCTTGCTGAGAATACAGTCCAGGTATTCATAGAGACTATGCTTGCGTGCTATTGATTCTTGGAAGGCAACAGCACGGTTACGGTCTTTCAAATCATCCAGTTCTATTTCTTCGCCATGGAAGATCTTGCAAAGCTGGGGTAGGAGAGCATCATTCTTATCTCGTTTCAGCTCTGCTTGTACAGCCAGTCCACCCAACACCTGCAAAGATTCCAACCATCGATAAGAGGTCTTATCTGGATTAGTTGATGCGTTATAAACGAAGGTGTTGGCATCAATCTTTGCCAGTTGGTACAACTTCTTCAATTCTTCTGTGCTTAGGGTTATAACCTTGTTGTCATCCATGGTGTCTGTACCCTTATAAAAGCGTTTGTACCACTCTGCCAGATACATCACTAATATAACGGCGAAATCCTCACTTAGCAGATGATGATAATCATTACTATGTGAGGAGATGCTGTTTGCTATAGCCGTTTCAAGGATATAGAACTGCTCTAAAGAGAGTCTGAGTTCCCAGACGTAGGGGCGACCTACTTCTATTTGCTTCCTAAGTTGCTCTTGACACTTAGGTAGGCATGCCAGCAGTTTTTTATCCTCTTCTGTATATAGAGTTGTTGCCATAATCCTTATTCGTTTTTATAACGTATTCCTTTATATTTTCTTTTTAACTCTTCCAAACTCATGCAGTTACCTTTGCCTCCCTGCCCATGATGTATCATCCTATGGCAGTTGGCACAAAGGGGTACAAGGTCGGTTTGAGAGTTCACTGGATGTTCCCCTTCTGTTTGTGAGAATGGTTTGAGATGGTGAATCTCAATATATTCGTCATCAATGTCATATGCCTTGGTGAAATCAAAACCACAACACTCGCAGAAGATGTGTCCACCATGTAATGCCTTATAATAGTTGATACAGGCTTGTCTGAGAATCTTGTTTCTCTTTCTGAGTTCTGCAGGTTGTGCTTCACCGGCTTCACCTTCCAAGTATATGGTAGTTTCCACCATAGGCTTGGGTGTAACAGGCGGTTCGGTTGCCTTCGTTCCAGAAGGATGATTGGTGTCATCATATTCACCATATACCGGCATCGGCACAGTATTGGCATTCAGGGCTTTCAAGAATAGCCGGTACCATTTCAGAACCTCTGTGTATCGTGGTTCCACACTCATGTCGAGATTCTTCAAGATGGGGTGTGTCTTGATCTTCCTGCGAAATTCTTCTACGTCATCTATTTCTGTAATATCGTAGATAGACTCGTATTTGGTGCCAAAGTAGTCATTGAGCGTATTGGGTATAATACGCTCTGCCGTTTCAACGGTCAGACTTACTTCTTTGGCATCACCGTCAAAGCGTTCCGATAGATAACTTCGGAATACTCTGCCAAGTTGCTCGTATGTGAAATCACTTTTATGCATATTCTTTTTTAAGATAACGTATTCTCTACTATTTAATTGTCCATTTCAGTCTAAACATAATCTTCGAACTGATGGAATTCTCCATCGACGATTGAAGTTTACTTGTCATGGAATCAACTTTGTCTGCGTATTCATCTTCTAATTGAAACAACTGTGCTCTTTTCTTGCTGAGAAGTTTGGCTTTTGTATTTTCTTCTTTTTTAAGTTGAATTTTTACAGACGCATTATGTTCTTTTCTTATCTGTCGGCGCAAGGCTTCATGTTCCTTGTTGAGTTCCATGACCTCTTTTCTAAGAGGTACTAATTGGTCTTCTGCCCACATCTCATACTTGTTGATTTCATAGTCAACATATTCATTTGTCCTTTCTTCAACCTGAAACTTATAACCATTAAGTTGCTCCTCATATTCTTCTTTGAATATATCATCGAGTGTAGCAAGATTTGAATCCTGTTGAGACAAGCAGTCAAGTTCTAATAGTTTAAAGACAAATTCTGCCGGCAAAATTTCTCCTCCGTCAGTCTTTGCACATGCTATCAGTTGTTCTTCTCCATCATATTGATTTGATGAGGTGACACGATATACGCAAGCTAAACCACTTTGTCCCTTATACTGCTCAATTAAAGCTGTTTTATACGGATAAGAATCTAAGTCAAATACTAATTCTTCGTCCGAAACATCCTCAGCAAGGGCTTTTTCAACAACAAATCGTCCTAAAGGATGTCCATATCTTAATTGAATATATTGCTCTGACTCCTTATTTAATATATAGGTGCCTGTAGGAATGTTGGATGCAACTTTGTCATTCAGAGTGAAGATATGCTTGTCAGAATCGATGTTGGATATGCTATCTTTAAGAACGTTTACAGCAATATGCCACAAATGCTTATTATAGGTGTCCAGACGAACTGAGTCTTCACTTTGTCTCATGCGCAATTTATTGACTACCTCCTCATCGAAGTTTTCTAACAAGGATTTTCTTGTACATGCTATGCGCTCTTTAATAACTTCCTCCAATTCATTCTGGAGTTCATCAAATGCAGCAGCGATTTCTCGCTCTGTACGACATGTACTATAAATGCTATTCAGTCTTCTTTCAAAATCTACACCTGAGTCAATAGAACCAAGAACCTCATCACTGGCTCCAAAGACACCATCGAATAGGGAAAATTTATCGTTCAATAATTCATAGACACGTCTATCTGCATAATTGGCCTCATTTACGAAGTTTACAACCACGACATCACTCTTTTGTCCATAACGATGGCAACGACCTATTCGCTGTTCAATACGTTGTGGATTCCAAGGCATATCATAGTTGACTACCAAAGAACAAAACTGCAGGTTGATACCCTCTGCTCCAGCTTCTGTGGCGATGAGTATTTCCGCTTTATCCCTGAAAGTATCTACTATTGCTTGTTTTCGGTCAATCACAGTACTTCCAGATATTCGGTTTGTTCCTGCATATTGCATGAGCCAAAGACGATATATGTTTTTAGCGTCTTCGGAGGTGTTTGTTCCATTAAAACAGATGACCTTATCTTTGTAACCATGTTCGCTGAGGTACTTGTACAGATACTCCTGCGTTCTTCGGCTTTCTGTAAATATAAGAGCTTTCTTCTGCCCACCAAGACTTTTTATCTTCTCAAAGGACACTGATAGTGCATTCAACAATTCCTTGGACTTTGTCTCTTCACCAATGCTACGAGCCAAATCACAATAACCTTGAAGTTCTGCTATTTCCGCATCAATATCGTCAAAGTATGAATTTGATTCTGATGAAGTCTTGTCGTAGATATCGTATTCATCTTCTTTGTTATCATAATCATTTGTCACACAGTCTAAAGCAGAAGACATCATGCCAGTTTCTTTATAAACTTCAAGTCTATGGATAAAACGTTCAAGAGTATATCCCAATGCGTATGCAGATGAAGACATGATTTTTCTAACCAATAGGGAAAGAAGAGGACGTTGTCTCTCAGGTACACCATAGGTTCCTTCTCTCATCAGATAGTCACTAACCTGTTGGTACAGATCTATTTCTGCTTGTGATGGATAATATTCTTGAACCAAGGCTGTACGCTTGGTAAAGTTCACATATTCTTCAACCTGATTTCTCAGTGTGCGATGAATGATATGGGCTATACGTCCTTTCAATTCTCCATATTTGGCTTTGTCTCTTGTTGATACAGCATTATACTGTTCTGCAAATGTATCAAGACTGGAGAAAAACTCAGGATCGATAATACTAATCAATCCATATAGTTCCTTTAAGTTATTCTGTAAAGGAGTGGCAGTTAACAGAATCTTTTTATAGTCTCTGAAAGCTGCTCTCAAAACGTTTGCCATCACATTGCTTTTCTTGTAAACGTTTCTGAGTTTATGAGCTTCATCGAGAACAATCAAATCCCAATTGATACTTTTGAAGTATTCAGCATTGCTGACAGCAAAATTATAGGAGCAGATATAGATACACTTTTCGCCTTTTGAAATCTGTATCTTTCCTTCGTGGAACGACTCACTATCCAAAATAAAGGATGGCAAGTAGAATTTCTCCATAAGTTCAATATTCCATTGGTTTCGCAATGAAGCTGGGACAACAATGAGTATGTTTCTTTTGTTCTCTGCCCATAATTCGGACAATATGATGCCTGCCTCGATAGTTTTACCGAGACCAACTTCATCTGCAAGAATAGCGCCCTTGCTCAAAGGAGATTTGAAAGCAAACAGTGCCGCCTCAACCTGGTGTGGGTTGAGGTCAACACGTGCTTCTGACAACACGCCGGTAAAACGACTGTCATCACTTACGGACTTTTTATGTGAAATGTCCCAAGCATAATATAGTTGCTGAATGGGTGATAGCATATCTTATCTGTTTACTTTTTGTTCTATTCTGATTGCGTATTCAGGTGAAAGAGCATCGAACTCTTCTATCTGAGCGCCTCTCCAATATTTTTTCGCCAAAGCTTCGCAACGGGCTCTTAATCTTTTGTCCTCCATAGGATTTGCCTCCTTACCATATGTGTCACGCAATTCCTCATATGACTTTTTTAGATTCAAATCTATAAGAGAAATACGCACAATGTGGTATTTGCTGTCAGGATGCTTTTGCATAAAGACATTTTGAGAACGGTGCAGATAGAATGGGGCAGTGCCATCTTTGAGACTGTAGAGAGTTGTTTTAACATCAACATATGTGTTGTCTGTCTTATTATGGAAATCATAATCTCCTACACCTTCTAATGCAGCATGCACAAATTCCTTCTTTTTGTTTTCAAGATAATGAGCATAGATGAGTTCTCCAATAAATCCTATAGTCTGACGAACTTGAGATTCTTTCTCTTCTTCAACGACATCATCAAGGATTTGCTTAACCTTGTCAATGTTGTCTATAAGGTCTTTCATCTCGTCCTCATCTAATTTTTTAGCGATCTCATTGAGTGCTCCTATCTTATCTGCAGCTTCTTCTGTAATATTATCAATGACATCCTGAATTTTATCTTCACTAACTTCAGGATTTTTCTTTATAACAAGCTCATCCTCTGCAATTTTAACACCGTTGTCTGCTGTAGCAGATTCTGCATTCTTCTGTACCGAACGATTTTCCAGTTCTTCTATATACATAGCCTGAAGATGAATGAATGGCTTTTTGAAGAAATCAATCTCTGCTGCCATAGAAGAGAGCTTTTTGATAACTGTTTTATCTATACTTTGTAAGTATTTTACAACAACCAGTTTGTCATAGATGTAACCGAAATCACTATTTTTAGTCTTCTCTTCATACAACTTTTCTTCGCCTGATAGTATGACTATTTTTACATCAACAGGCTCATCAGACAACTTGATGATAATACCATTTGACTCTTCGGTATTCTTCCATTTTTTATATATATCATCGTCCCATTCGCAATACTCTTTTTCGTCTACAACTGATGAGATCTTCCAAATAGGAGAAGGCATTAAACCTCTAGTCCATAGTTCGTTTTCACTGCTAAAGATGAACACTTTGTTGGACTTTATGAAGTTTTGCAATGAAGAACTGTCCCCAATTTTATCGAGCAAAGATGTTGTAATGTCCAATACGGAGAGGAATGCTGATCCTTTTTCGCATGGCTCGAAAACAAATAGGGGCTTCGTGATACTGTCAGAAGTATTTTCTATTTCACCAGTCATTCTTAAAGAATAATATGGCTGATAGTTTTTGGGCAGTTTATCGCTTATAGCACGACATACATTATATCTTTCAGACAAATATGGCATGCTCATTTTTTTACTGCTGATCCATTGTGTAGTTCTTTCTAACATGTCACGTTCATCGCCATTCTCATAGCCATCAAATTTTGGCATCACGTAAACATTCTTAATTAATGCATCACGCAATGCAATAAGTGGGTGTGAAATAGTCATGATATGGCTAAATATGCTAAGACCATTTTCATGATCTTTTATCCACTCATGCATCTCCTCAGGAAGACATTCTTCTTTATTCAGCAATTTAGGCATCCTGCATCTCCTTGATTGCGGTCTTATACATCTTGTAGTATTCTGTCCATCGTGTCTTGTCAGAAACAGAGCCACCTGCGCTTACTATTCGGTCTATGTTCGCTTGAAAGTCCGAGAGCTTGGAGTTGATTTTGTTTCCTTCTGCAAGCCAGGCAATGTCAATCTGCCGGTCTGCAATGTTGAGTGCCTCTATTTCTGCTCGTTGGGTAAGAGATGCTTTGATACTGTCAGCAACATCCACCTGCTGATATGCAGAGACTCCTGCCATGGTTCTGAAAAACTGCTTGTTCTTTTTTGCTGCAGACTTCTGATAGCTGTTGTGTAAGGCATCATAATAGAATGCAGGAGTGAGACCACCGGCACCAATCTCCTGAACCGTAATCTGATTCATCTTGGCTGCATCATGGTTGTAACTCACATAGCCCTGGGCTGATACGTTAAAGCATAACGTCAAGCCACATAAGCAAAGTGCTGTCCGTGAAGAGATTAAATGTTTCTAACTCGCTCTAAATTGGACTTTGATTGAAAATCAAGAAGTTGGGCGTTTGCCTA